>Ga0209006_10006449_pt1 | contig 10611 bp, 14 predicted proteins | sample JacPin_JW_Ref_O2_FD_188567 | JGI IMG/M metagenome (GOLD analysis project Ga0209006, IMG submission 188567) | Forest soil microbial communities from Algoma, Ontario, Canada - Jack Pine, Ontario site 1_JW_Ref_O2 (SPAdes) (version 2) | ecosystem: Environmental > Terrestrial > Soil > Boreal... | reverse complement strand
GCCTGCGCCTGCCGTAGACCACGGCGATCCGCAAGCCTGGCAACGGCGAGCGCGCGAAGTCGGTCAGGTCCGCCCACTCCGCGTCACGGTCGAAGACGTCCGACGGCTTGTCCCAGGTGCTGCTATCCAGCGGAGCCTCCTAGCCCAACTACAGTTATATTAAGTGTATTCGAGCTAGGTGCAGCCGTGGGCACGTTGCCGGGAATGACCGACAGCGCCGCTGTCGCCTGGCACGGCAGACCCCTCGGGCTGATGCAGTCATCCCAGGACTGTTTCCGCAGGTCAAAGGACAGGTCTGCGCATGCGGCCACACGCCGCTGTGCACCCTTTGCAGGTGCTAATAGGTGCGGCCTTTGTCCCGAACGCTACGGCAGGGCGTCTCCCGGCCAGGCGTCCGGCGGCAAGAAGCGGATGGGCCTTCGCCTGCTCCTACAACGGTTCGGGCGCTACGTCGATGCCGCCAGGCCAGATGATCATCCCGGCCTTAGGATCGATCGTGATCTCAGCGAGCTGCCCGGGGTCGTTCAGCGGCGGCAGGACGCTCGTTCACCGTCCACCGTTCACCGTTCACCGGAGAAGCCGACATCTTGGCCGTGCCGTCGCTGAACAGCAGGCGGAGCACGCGGTCATCTTCTCGGAGGAGCCGATGTCAACGACGCACGGGGCGGCTCTGGTCAGCGGCGCGTCGCGCGGACTCGGGGCGGTGATCGCGCGTCGGCTCGCGGCCGACGGCTGGCCGGTGGCCGTGAACTACCGCTCCGAGCTGGAACGGGACGAGGCCGGCCACGTCGTCGAGGACATCCTCGCCCGCGGAGGGACAGCCGAGGCGTTCGCCGCCGACATCACCGACGAGGCCGCGGCGGCTGGCCTGGTAAGTCGGACCGCTGACCAGCTCGGATCGATCGACGTGCTCGTGGTCAACGCTACCGGCCCGCAGCCGGTCGTGCCGCTCGAGGAGCTGAGCTGGCAGGATCACCTGGACCAGCTACTGTTCTTCGTCAAGAGCCCGACGCTGCTCGCGGCGGCGGTGCTGCCCGGGATGAAGGAGCGCGGACGCGGCCGGATCGTCCAGATCGGCTCGGACATCTTCGAGCGTGCGGTGCCGGGCATGTCAGCTTACGTAGCCGCCAAGGGAGCTCAGCTCGGCCTCACCCGGTCGTGGGCTCGGGAGCTGGGCCCCTTCGGCATCACCGTGAACTACGTCGCGCCGGGCTGGATCCCGGTCGAGCGGCACGCGGACTCCCCGGCCGACGGCCTACGCCGCTATCGCGACGAGGTGCCGCTCGGCCGGATGGGAGTGCCGGACGACATCGCCGAGGTCGTGTCGTTCCTCGCGTCCGACTCAGCATCCTTCATCACCGGCGAGCGGCTGACCGTCAACGGCGGCCACACGATCGACTGATCCTGCTCCGCAAGGGCGCCAGTTCCACCGCCGCGATGGCCTTCGAGATCGCCTCCGCCAACCTGGTCGTCGAGCTCGGCGTGACTCCTTTCCTACGCGAGCGTGGCTCCGGATCAGGTCCGGCACGCGTCGGGCCGAGCGCTTGGAGATGCTCCTGCCTTCCCGCGAGGGCAGCGAACCGGAACCGGTCTCCGCTCTGCTCCACGACCGGATTGGTGAAGCCTGCCGCCGACAGGCGGTCCGAAAAGGTTGCTGGATCAACCGGAATGAAGGTGTCTCCGACATGCACCTCCCGCCGCTGGGCGGTGTCCAGTCCGTCCGTGCCCACCACCAAGCCCGCAGGGCGCAGCACCCGCCGCACTTCCGCCAGGAGCCGGTCCTGAAGACCGGCTGATGGCACATGATGCAGCATCGTGAAAAGCGTGACCGCACTGAAACGCCCAGCCTCGAACTGCAGCTGGGTGCCATCGCCGGGCAGCACCGTGACGTTCGTCCCTACGAGCCGCCGAGCCAGCTGCGTCGCGAGTGACGTGTCAATCTCGACCGCCGTCAGCTGCGGAACCAGCCGTCGCAGCACATCGGTCGTTAGCCCTGGGCCTGGGCCAAGCTCAAGCACGTCATCGCCGAGCTCGTAACTAGCGAGAACCCATGGCATCAACTCATCGGCCACGTAGCTGGCCCACTCCGGACTGGAGCAGATTCTCAGGTGAGCCTCATTCATCGTGGTGTTCCAGTTCGCCTGTCATCCATGTACTCGACATCGGCTATCCGGGCAGGGGCGCCAATCCCATTCCCGATGCTCGACACCGGACCAGCTTCGACTCGTCTCACACGATATTCAAGATTGACTATCGTCAAGTGGCTATGCGCGGCGCCTGCAAGCGGACGGCGCAGCCGACTACCCGCAGACTGCCAATGGCACCGCAGACCTGATGTGTGTGTGAAGACAGTCCGCCGTGCAAACGATAATGACACACTTCGGATGGCTCGATCTTCACGCCAGGAGCGTCCCGGCCAGGCTGTCAGGCGGCGAGGAGCGGATGGGCTTTCGCTTGCTCGTACAGCGGTTCGGGCGCCAGGTCGATGCCGCCAGGCCAGACGATCGTCCCGGCCTCAGGATCAACCGTGACCTCAGCGAAGTAGGCGGGGTCATTCAGTGGCGAGAGGACGCCCGTCCACCGTTCACCGGAGAAATCGACATCCCCGGCAGTGCCGTCGCTGAACAGCAGGCGCAGCACGCGGTCACCGACCACGGCGACACCCACCACGGCTGGCAGGTAGCTCTCATCCACGATCTTAAATGTTACGCCAGCGGGTCGATGCCGAGCAGGGGCTCATTCCGCCGTGCCCGTTCCCAGTTCGCCAGGATCTCATCGTGCCTAAGCGCAGCCCATTCCGGACGAACTGCAGCGCCCTGGACTCGAGACTCCCGGCCAGCACATCTCCATCTGCCGAGACGGAGGCACGCCTGCCTGCATGGTAGGCGTGGAAGTGGACAACCGGGTGATCACGCTCGTTCCAGTACATGTAGATCACCACGCCGTAAAACGTGCTGACACGCGGCATGCCCCGACAATAACCGGCACCAGTCGTCACTCACAGGAAGAATCGTTAATCGCAGATCGTTTTCCCAGCTCAAGAAGCATATCTGCGCATGCAGCCGCTAGCCACGGTGCCAACGATAATGACACACATTGTCCGCCTGGCTCCAAGAAGGACCAGCATGCGCCACTACGAGGACAACGACGGCAGGTTCCCTGACGAGAGCCCGGTTGAGGTCCGCTATGCGCGCTCGAAGCAAAAGCAGCAAGGCGACCGCCAGCAGTGGCCGTGGCTGCCGGGAGCCATCGTAGAGCAGTGCGGGGCCGGACGAATGGTACGTGTGCGTCGAGGTCCGCGAGCTGGCCGTGCTGCGCGACGGCCGGCGCGCTCCGCGCGGGACCGCCAGCCGTAACCTCTGCTGTCCCTGCTGCTTCCGGGACAGCTCGGAGATCCGGCCATGGATCGCTTCCAGCGGGGCCGGCGGCTGCGACTCGTCGCGGGGTGGCCCGGTGAACGGGGACCGGGTGATCCGCTTCTTGACGGCGGCCGTGGTCTGCGTGGTGGCCGCCTTCGCGGCTGTAGTGTCCTACTCTCACACCCGCTCACGACGGGCTCACTGCCTTGCGGGGGGCGGCGGGAACGGGGTGGTGGGCGGGGCTTGCGTGATGGTCGGCGGAGCCGGGCGCGCCGGGGATGAGGAGCGAGACCGCGACGGCGACGCCGGCGAAAACCGCGAGTGCGATGAACGCGGCGGCGTAGCCGCCCGCGGTCGGCAGTCCGTCCGGGCGCGCCGTGGCGGTGACGAGGGCGGTGACCACTGCGGTGCCGATGGCGCCGCCGATGAACCGGATGTTGGCGTTCATGCCGGTGGCGACGCCGGTCTGCGTGGGGGGCACGGCCTGGACGATGACGCTGGTCATGGCCGAGTAGGCCAGACCGAGGCCGAGGCCGAAGACGGCGCCGCCGACCGCGACCTGCCATGCGGCGGCGTTCCAGAGCGCGAAGCCGAGAGAGCCCGCGCCGAGGAAAGCAGAGCCCCACCCCAGCTGGGCCTTGAACCCGACGACATGACGGACAGGGCCGCTGACCATGCCGCCGATCGCCATGGTGACAAGCATGGGCAGCATGATGACGCCGGCCATGGTGACGGTGGAGCCGAAACCGTAGCCGGCGGCGCGCGGCGTCTCCATGAACTGCGGCAGGAAGGTGTACACGGAGAACATCGAGGCGCCGAAAAGCAGGGCGACCAGGTTGGTGGTCCACACGGCTCCCTGGCGCATCATCCGCATGTCGATGACGGGATTCGCCGAACGAGACTCAGCAGTCACCCAGACGCTGAACACCACGGCGGCGACGGCGAACATGACGATGGTCGACGGGGACGCCCAGCCCCAGACCTGGGCCTCGCTGAGCGGCAGCAGCAGGGCGACCAGCCAGACGGCGAGCAGCGCCGACGCTGCCCAGTTGATGCGGCCCCCGGAGCGCACCGGTGACGGAGGCACGAACAGGCGGCAAAGCACGCCGGTGACGGCGACCAGGATGAGAGGGATCCAGAACAGCCACCGCCAGCCGAGACCGGCGCTGACCGGGCCGGCCAGCACGATGCCGATGCCGCCGCCGACCGCGATGACGCTCGAAAGCGCCCCGATCGCGGACGGAACCCGGCGGCGGTCGAACTCATCGCGGATGATGCCGAAGGAGACCGGGAAGACGGCGCCGCCGAGCCCCTGGATCACGCGGCCGGCGATCATCACGCCGATGTCCGGCGCGAGCGCGGCCACGAGGCTGCCGGCCGCGATCGCGCCAAGGACCACGAGCAGGGTCTTCTCCTTGCCGATCATGTCGCCGGCGCGGCCGAGGAGCGGAGTTGCCACAGAGGCGGAGAGCAGCCACGCGATGAGAACCCAGGAGACACCCGCCTGGCTGGTGTGCAGGGCATGCTGGACGGTGGGGAGTACCGGGCTGATCAGCGACTGCAACATCGCGAACGAGCCGGTGCTCACTGAGAGCAAGGCGAAGGTGACCGCGGCGCTGGAGCGGCGTGCGGCTGGTGCATCGTAAGACACGAGAAGGCGTCCTTACCGGCGAGTGAAGGAGCACATGTCCGGGCTCCCCGAGCCCGCCTATACTGAACTGAGAGTCGGCTATGCAGATAACCGTAGTAACGTTCTTAGATTACTGATAATGACACTACGCTTCAAGTCGAGGGACCGCTGTGCCCGCCGTTGACCTCTCACCGCTGCGCGCCCGGCGCCCGCACCGGGCCGACGCCGCCCGCAACTTCGACGCCTTGGTCGCGGCGGCCCGTGACGTCCTCACCGAGTACGGGGTCGACGCGCCGATGGACGAGGTGGCCCGGCGGGCGGGGGTGAGCATCGCCACGCTGTACCGGAACTTCCCGACCCGCGAGCAGCTGCTTGAAAACGCCTACGTCTCCGAGGTCGAGGCGGTCTGCCGCTTCGCTGAGGACGCCGCTCAGCTGGGCGCATGGGAGGGCATTACCAGCTGGCTGCGCCGATTCGTGGATTACGTGGCGACCAAGCGGGCCGTCGCGACCGGCATCGACCGCGACTCCGAGGTCTACCGGGCGTGCACCAGGGCGCTCTACGAGGCGGGCGGACCGCTACTGGAGCGGGCCCAGCAGGCCGGCCTCATGCGCAATGACGTCGACATCGACGACGTCATGCGGTCCACGATGGCGTACACGACGGTGAACTTCGCCTCGGCCGCGCAGCGAGACCGGATGCTCGAGATGGCCTTCGACGGCCTGGCTGCGACGCCCCGCCGACCGGTCTGAACCCACGTGTCCCCGGCCAGCGCCCACGCCCGCTCCCGTGCCGCGGCCCGCGCGGCACGGACCGCCTTTAGTGCCCGCGGAAGGTCCGCCGCGAGTGTGCTGACCAGCCGGGACACCACCGGGTCCGAGGCTACCGGTCCCTCGAGCTTCGGCTGCTCCCGCGCTACCGCTCCAGCGCCTGCGACAGGTCCTGGCCCAGGCCCGTCACTCGCATCGTCTCCCGCAGCAGCACCGCGCCCGCCTGGGACACGAGGCCCTTCCCATCCGAAGACACGGCGACCTTGATGCTGCGTGCATTACTCCTCACTCAGAAAGTGCGTTCGGCTCGAGACGGACAGGACTCTAGACAAGCCTTATTGTCCCAGGTCAAGGCAATTTTTCATGCAAACAAACGGCTGCCGGTAATTCCAGACGAAAGCCCGAGGTTAGCTCCCTGCGTGCTTGCCCCTGAGGCGCGCCCGCGGTAGCCCTCAGTAGCCGCGGGCCGGTACGGCGTTGCCTGACGCCCTGCGACGCATGCCATCGATACCATTGCTGGTGTGGAGATGCAGGCGTTTGAGACGGTTGACCAGGCCGCCAGCGACGCTATCGCCATGCTCCAGGAGGACGAGCGGCTGAGCGCGCTCTGGCGCTACGTCTTCGTCCAGATGCTTGACGACTACACGAGCGTCCTGCGCCACGCAGGAGTCCCGGCCGCCGCCCGGATGTGGGCAACCGCCCCCAGGAGCACCGGAGACACCCGCGTCGATGCCGCGTTCGCGGCCATGGCCGAGTACCTGGCCCGCCGGGACGGATGGGAGGTTCCGTCATGGGCCCGGCTGCCCGGACGTGAGGCATGGCCCTGGTGGTTCGTCACCGACCTGCGAGGCCTCCACCCGCGTGCCCTGGTGGAGTCGCCGTCTTCGTTCCGCCGCCGCGGTGTCTTCATCACCAGCGGGGCACTTGACCGCGTATGAGCACCGGCCTCGGGCGGGAGGACATCCGCGCGCTTCTCGACGACCTGTCGGCGGAACTGGCGGCCCGCGGGGCGAGAGCCGAGCTCTTCCTCGTCGGCGGCGCTGCCCTGGCCGTGGCATATGACGCCACGAGGGCGACCCGCGACCTCGATGCGGTGTTCATCCCCACCGACACAGTCCGGCAAGCGGCGGCAGCGGTAGCGCAACACAGGGGACTCGCCGAAGACTGGCTGAACGACGCGGTGAAAGGATTCCTGCCCGGCCCAGACCCGGACGCGCAGCGCTTTTACTCAAGCGACTCGCTGATCGTCGACGTCGCGTCCCCGAGGTACCTGCTCGCGATGAAGCTGTTCGCGGCCCGCGCCGAGATCGACGCCGACGACATCATCCTGCTCTACCGCAATCTCGGGTTCACCACAGTAGACGAAGGCCTTGACCTGGTTGAGCAGGCCTATCCAGGACGGCCGATCCCAGCAAAGGTGAAATTCCTCCTCACCGAAATCGTGGACTCGATGCAGTACTGAAGTCCACCACGAGCAGGGCACCGCGGACCTGATGTGTGTGTGACGACAGCCCGCCGTGCATGACATAACTACACACTTCGTCGATCTGGCCCTCAGGCAACCCGGTACACCAGCCGGCGCGCGAACAGACCCTGCTGCGGACTAACACGGCTACGCTGGATTAGGCCCGTGCTGGGGGCGCACCACAGCAATATCGGTGGCGGCGAAGTCATCACCGATGCACAGTACGGGGTGCCCGGTTCGCTCGGCGAGCGCGTATGTGAAGCAGTCACCGAAATTCAGCCCGGCTGGATGACGCCCTTTGCCATATCGCCGCCAGCCGCTCATCGCCCTAGCGGCCAGGTCTGTATCAACAGGCACGATGTCGATCTTCGCGTCACGGAGGAACCGGTCGACAACGTCTTGCCCGGCCGGCCAGAGCCTGGCCTCAATGACGATGCCCAGCTCGACGCGGATGGCGGCGGGCATCAGCCGAGCAAGGGCGTTCTCCAGGTAGACCGCGAGTTCATCGCATCCCGGTTCGCCGAGGATGACTGCTACGGCTGCCGACGTGTCGACGACCAGGCTCCCGCGCGTCGGCTGCGTCAACGCGGCAGGCCAGCATCGTCGTAGCCGATGATCTCCTCTGGCGTCTGGCTGTCGGCAACCGGCAGGGCCGCCACATCGGCGGCCAGTCGCGCCAGTCGCGTCCTCATGCTGGCCGCGTGCCTGCCGTGCTCACGGTCGAGTCGCTCCCTGAGCGCGATCACGACGGCCTCGGTCAGCGTCTCGCCTGTCTCCGCAGCAAGCTCCCTGGCGAGCTGGTCCGCCTCGTCACTCTTGATGCTCAGCGCCATAGAAGAAGTATAGATGGTGTAGCAGACTTCTGCCATACAAGAAGAACCAGGCTAGCGCCACGCATGCCCGGGCCCTGTGCCGCAGAGCACGAAGGGCTCACCGGCCAGTAGCCCGCTCTTTGCGAGCTTCTGCAACCTCGGCACTAGGCAGCTTGCCCTCGCGGTGTCCGGTATGACCGCCACCGGCAGCGAACCCAGTTGCTGTTTGACCAGTTCAGCAGTCATATCTGCGAATGCGGTGCAGGTCCTGGGTAATGGCGGCGATCATCAGGTCGGCGGCCGGGCCTCGGGTTACGGCCCGCGACGATGCTGGCTGTGGTCACGCCGCCGTAGATGCGGCTGCGGTCTTCCGGAGCGCCCTTCAGGTGCTCGCGTCTAGCGGTGACGAACTCTTCCATGTGACTATAAGTGACAACATAGCCACTCGCTTACCGTCCCTCTCCTAGCGATGCCCGGGATACGCCCGATGACTACCGATTCCTCTAGCCAGCCGCCGGCGATCGAAGGCGAGCGCGTCGCCAGGGCGGGCGCCCGGTGGACACGGGAGGAGGAGGAACAGCTGGTCGTTGAGGTCCGCGCGGGGACTGACGTGGCGGAAGTCGCCGGGCGCCACGGCCGGACCCAGGGCGGGATCAAGTCGCGGCTGGTCAGGATGATCCCTGATGGTGAGGATGTGCCCGACAGCGAGCAGCTGGCATGGATCACGGCAAGACTCCGGGGCGATCCCGGGTTCGACTGGCGCGCGCAGCTTGAGCGGGTATCGGATGACAGCCTGGCCGCCAGCGAGGCAGCCCGGAGCGCGCCGCGCGCCGGGCGCGTGACCGGTCCTGATGTCGTACTGGCCGTCTGGCAGCAGGTAAACGGCCGCGAGCTCAGCGATCAGCGGAAGGCTGAGTTCCTGGCGCACCCGGCCCTGGATGATCTGACGGCATTCTCCGCGGAGATCCTCGCGGAGACCGGCAGGCGCCTTCATGACGAGCACGGCGAACTGCTGCTGACCGCCTGGGCGGCCGAGTGCGCCGAGCCAGGGCTCACCGGGCTGCCGCCTTCCGGAGAGCTCGGCCTGTCGCTGGCGAGAACCGCAAGGGTGGTCCGCGCCCTGGTCGCGGCCTTGGCGGGCGCGGTTCGCTCGGACAGCGACCGGGCTGTCTTGCAACGCCGCCTAGGCATGCAGGGCGGCGCGCCGGAGACCCTCCGGCAGATAGGCGATGACCTGGGCCTGTCACGTGAGCGGGTTCGGCAGCGGCAGGAAAGGGCCATGGGGCAGATGCGGTCTGCAGCCGTACTGCTAGGGCATAGGTCCGCTCGTGACCAGGCACGGGACCGGCTGACCGCGCTGGTTACCGGTGAAGACGGGACGCCGGATGGCGGCCTGGTCCGCGCGGTCGCGGCGCTGGGGTTGCCTCAGGCAGACCGCGCATTGGCCGCGCAGGTCATCGCCAGAGCCACCGGGGCCAGGCTCCATGAGCGTGACGCCGGGCGCGGCGCGGGAGAGGCCGGCTGACCGGCGGCCGACGCGCCCGGGCGGTCTTGGTCAGCTCGGCAGGTACAACCTGTGAACGAGTTTCCCGGCCTTGGCCGAGATCAGCCAGGCCGCGACAACCGCATAAGGGGCAGTCTGCGCCGCGACGCCACTCGCGGCTAGCATGAACACGTGATCTACGAACGCATCACCACCGACCCGGCTGTCATGGGCGGGTTGCCTTGCATCCGGGGACTGCGCTTTCCGGTCGCCACGGTCGTGGCGATGGTCGCGGACGGGATGACGACCGACGAGATCCTCGCCGAGCACCCAGACCTGACTCCGGCGGACATCCACGAGTCCCTCCTGTACGCTGCCGAGGCACTCCAGGAACGGGAGCTGCCGCTTCGGCGGACGGCGTGAAGTTCCTCATCGACAACAACTTGTCGCCGCTGCTGGCTGACGCGTTGAAGGCGGCCGGACATGACGCGGTCCACCTGCGGGATCTCGGGATGCAGGCAGCGACGGACCACGTTGTGCTAGAGCACGCCAGGGCTGACGAACGCATCCTGGTCTCGGCTGACACCGATTTCGGCGGCCTGCTCGCTCGGTCCGGTGCCAGCACGCCATCAGTGATCCTGATCCGGCGGCTGGCCGGGCGACGCGCGGCCGAACAAGCGGCAATCATCCTCGCCAATCTGGACCAGGTAGCCGAAGACCTCACTGCCGGGGCCATCGTCGTCCTCCACGAGGACTCACTCCGTGTGCGCCGCCTTCCGATGCCCGGCTAACCGCGATTCCCGGTCAGGTAATTGAGTTGAGGTGCCTTCGCGGCGTCACCGTGCGGGGAGGTCGTAGTGGAGGATGCCTCTGCCCCATCACGAGATGGGCCGCTGGAGGTCGGCGACCCCGCCGTCGATGAGGGCGGGGTGGTAGCTGCGCAGGTTCAGCGCACAGGTGACGGTTTCCTTGTCCACCACGAGCAACGCACCGCGGACCTGCTGTGTGTATGACAACAGTCCATGGTGCAAACGATAATGACACACATGATCCGCCTGGCTTCGGAAGTGGAGTCAGGTCATGCACGACGAG
>Ga0209006_10006448_pt1 | contig 10611 bp, 9 predicted proteins | sample JacPin_JW_Ref_O2_FD_188567 | JGI IMG/M metagenome (GOLD analysis project Ga0209006, IMG submission 188567) | Forest soil microbial communities from Algoma, Ontario, Canada - Jack Pine, Ontario site 1_JW_Ref_O2 (SPAdes) (version 2) | ecosystem: Environmental > Terrestrial > Soil > Boreal... | reverse complement strand
TTTCACATCGCTGGGCTGAATCTCCAAATGTCAGCCTTTCCAATCGGCGAATGCCAGCAGCGCAGCATCGGGCAGTTCGCCGGCGTACAACCTTTTAGCGAACGCAAGGCGGCGCTCTCGACGTGTCAGGTTGAGAGGCAGCGAAGATTCGATGATGGCTCGCGCCGTCTCGAACATCGAGGAGGCGATTCTCATGCGCCGATCCGGCGTCATGAGCTTGTAGCGCTCGGCGACCATTTTGTCGATTTCGGGGGAGGTGTCGTTCACTTGGAGAGCTCCTCCAGTTTGGCGGCGACGCCCAACTTCGCCGCCCAGTCTTTCAGATATGGCCAGTCAACGGATTCGTCGATCAGCGTGCGGACGTCGCGCAGTTGCATCTCCGAGCCCGTGTCGCGTGCCCAAACAAGCTTTGAAAGGATCAGGTCTTCGCGGCTCGTAATCCACGTCGATATTCCGGCAAACTCCACCGACTTGCGGCGCTCAAACTCTGCGTGCCGATACTCCGAATTCTTCCGTACGATCAAATCAACTTTGATCGCGCTATCCAGATGCATGAGATTGAACATTCGCTGCGACTTGATCGCAGAACGCGCGGCATCCTCATCGATGTAGAAATCGGTAGAGAATCCGCTCACAAGAGCGTCGACGTGCCGTTCCATCAGCGCCACCACAAAGTCGAGATCGCGGGTCATGCGCGGCTTGCCGTAGTACCCAAGCGCAAATGAACCCGTCAACATGAAGGGCACATCGGCTGCGCGCAGCCGCTCGCTGATTATTCTGAGTACATCGAGCTCCTCGGTCATGATGAGGAGTCTAAAAGAGTTGATACCGCGCCGCAGCCACTAGCAAGACATCGGCATCAGGGCTCTTTGGCTCTTTCGACAACGCGACACCAACAATGCTGTGGATTGGTGGAGGTGCTGCGCAAGATCGCGAAGTGAAACTGAAGACTAATCCCGACAACGATCTCGACATCGTGGTGGTACCGCCGTCTTACCTGCGCCTGTAAGTATCTAATTTACAAAGAAAAGTTTTTGTGTATTCCGATCACAGGTTACACATCATTCCGGTAGGACAGGTCTGTTCCGGGACGGAACGAACGACAATGCACAAAGGTATCATCGGAGCGGGTCATCGCTCGAATCCGCCGCCGCGATGGAGACGATGGAAGCAAGTACGGTCGCGACCATCGCGCGGCACAAGCTGTCGATACAATGCATCACTTTGGCACTCGCAGAAGACATTCCCGATAAAGAAATGCAAGATTTCTTCGTGGGAGCACAGACGCCCAATCAACCAACGTGCCGTAAATCTAGTGGGAACAAAATCGCTCTAGTTCAATTCTCAGTTTTCCTTTGGCTTGTACCATCCACGACGCCCCTTGCCGCCACCATATCCGGCGCGTACCCGCTGCTTGAGCAGCGCGGGCGGTCGGAATCGTTCACCGTAGGCATCATGCATTATCTCTTGCGCCTCGAGACATAAGCTGGAAGTCACGGCATCCATCAGTGCAAATGGGCCCATGGCGTGTCCAAGCCCCAGGCGGCAAGCGGTGTCCAGATCCTCCGGCGTGGCCACCCCTTCTTCTACCAACTTCACGGCTTCGATGATGAACACGTGGAGCATGCGGTTGACTGCGAAACCAGCCACGTCTTTCACGCAAATCGGCGTCTTGCCGATTTCGCGCATGATAGCGAGAACCGATTCGGTCGTCGCTTCCGCCGTATCAAACCCAGGAATGACCTCCACAAGCGCCATCCGGCTAACAGGCGAGAAGTAGTGCGTACCGATAAAGCGTCCACGGTGTCCAGGAGCAAGCGCAGCCGCCAACGTCGATATGGGTATCGTAGAGGTGTTGGACGCAATGATGCAGTTCGCACTGCAAATCTCGTCGAGTTGCGCGAGCAGCTTCGTCTTGACTTCGGCCGACTCAAAAACCGCTTCAACAACTAGATCGCAATCCGTAAACCCATCGAATTCGAGTGCCAGCTGGATGCGAGCAAGGGTGGGAGCGATCTGGACTTCCGTGTAGAAACCCCTGTTTACCCCTTTTTCCATTAAGGTACGTAGCCGTGCGACACAACGGTCTAGCGTCGATTGATCACGATCCTTGAGCTGAACGTTGTGTCCCGCCAAAGCGAACACGAGCGCGATTTCACCCCCCATCAGACCCGCACCAACGACCCCAACTTTAAGTGCCATTCCTTCGTCCTCCTGTCCAGATATATACAGCGACCTAAATGCCACCTGCAGTTACGGTGGCGCCTCCATCGACTACAATCGCTTGCCCGGTCACATAGCGGGATGCGTTGGACGCCAAGAACACAGCCACGCCAGCGACATCCATAGGCTCACCAATGCGCCCAAGCGGGGTGCCGTTGAGGGCGCGTGCGAGATTCGCCTCATCCTCCCACAGCGCCCGGGCAAAATCGGTGCGTATAAGACCGGGAGCGATACAGTTTATCCGCACATTGTGCGGTCCGTATTCCACAGCGAGGTTCCTTGCGAGCTGCAGGTCGGCAGCCTTCGAAATATTGTAGGCGCCAATCACCGGCGAGCCACGAAATGCCCCTATCGACGAGATAAGGATGATGCTTCCGTTGCCGCGCTCGATCATGTCTGACGAAGCCAATTGGGCGAGCCAGTGGTTGGAGAGAATGTTGTTTCGTAGAACCTTCTCGAACTGCTCGTCGGCAATGCCCGACATCGGTCCATAGTAGGGATTAGACGCCGCATTACAGACTAAGATGTCGATATGCCCAAAGATTGTCCGCGATGAAGCAATCAGCGCTTCGACGTCGGCTTTGATACCGATGTTGGCCGGCACCGACGCCGCTCTACCCTGACCCAGGCTATTAATCTCAGCAGCGACAGCGTTGCAGGCATCGGGTCTACGGGAAGAGACGATGACATTTGCGCCCTGTGCTGCGAATGCTTCCGCGATCGCCCTGCCGATGCCGCGCGAAGACCCGGTTACAACGGCCGTTTTTCCACTAAGATCGAAACTAACACTCATATGCAGCTCGACTCCTCTACATTGCGGAGATACCGCCGTCGAGTTTGAGCTCGGCACCGGTCATGAAACGGCTCTCATTGGAGGCCAGATAGACGACAGCATGCGCGACCTCCTCGGGTTCACCCAGCCGGCGTAGCGGGACTTGCTTCACCAGCTTTTCTATGACTAAGTCGGGATCTTTATCCTTCATCAAATCACTTAAAATTGGAGTGCGGATGAAAGCCGGATGTATGGAGTTGCAGCGTAGGTCCCATCCCTGCCGAGCACAGTGTAGCGCGATTGATTTGCTCAGCAACCACACGGCTGCCTTGGACGCGTTATAGTTGGCAAACTTGGCCGACGCAATCAAGCCCGCGATCGATGACAGGTTTATGATCGATCCTGGCTGATGCTTACACATCAGGGGTAGGGCGTATTTGCTGCCTAGGAAGACACTGTCCGTATTAACGGTCATGCCATGCCGCCACTGCTCGAGCGTTAGATCTTCGACCGAACCAGTCAGAACGATGCCGGCATTGTTCACCAACACCGAAAGACCACCGAGGAACTCGCGAGATGCCGCAATCGAGGCGATCCAGTCTGATTCATCAGTGACGTCCAATCGCCTCGAAAAGGCGACCACTGCTCCCATCTCGGAATTGATTTCATCGGCGCGCTGTCGAGCAAGAGATTCGTTCAGATCGGTCAAAAGCACTCGAGCACCTTCGCGAGCGAGAAGCCGTGCAGCACAGGCGCCGATGCCTTGCGCCGCGCCAGTTATTAAGGCCATTTTCCCCGCGACGCGCCCACTCATGCTGGGAAATTCGCCGGCTTCGGCCAAAGTCCGTGATTTGCGATGTGCTCTGCTTCGGATACCGATAGTACGTCTGCCCAACCGCCCGATTGCGCCGGATCTGTCTCCCGATGGCGGCGTAACTCGAGTCGGGCGATTTGATTTTGATGAACCTCATCGGGTTCATCCGCAAGGCGCAGCAGGCGCGCAGTCGCAAATGCAGCGGTCAGCAGATGATCGTTACTTGTTCCGCCACCGCCGAACAACTGAATGGCCCAGTCAATAATCCGCTGCGCCATATTCGGTGCAACGATCTTGATCATGGCGATTTCCTGTCGCGCAGCTTTATTACCGACCGTATCCATCATCGACGCGGCCTTCATGGTTACCGGGCGAGCTTGTTCGATCATCGCGCACGAGTGCGCGATGCGCTCCAAGGTTACGGACTGCTCTGCAAGAGTGCGGCCGAATGATTGACGAAGTTGTGCGCGCCGGCACATACGCTCGAGTATGCGTTCGCAAAGTCCAATCAGTCGCATGCAATGATGAATTCTTCCTGGACCCAACCGCCCCTGTGCGATCTCAAACCCCCTCCCCTCGCCCAGTAGGATGTTGCCTTTCGGGACGCGTACATTGTCGAAAACAACTTCCGCCGCCCGATCGGGAGCGCCATAAAATCCGAATACCGGAAGTGCGCGCACTACCCGAACACCAGGCGTGTTCCTGGGCACTAAGACCATTGTTTGTCGATGATGGGGATCCTGAGGCTCAGGTTGAACCCGCCCCATGAAAATGATGATCTCGCAACGGGGGTGCGTCGAGTTAGAGGTGTACCATTTGCGGCCGTTGAGGACGTACTCGTCACCCTCGATCTGATGGCGCTTGCAATGTTCGTCGCATCCGAGGATGCGACGTCCGGCTCCGTCATCGCGAACGCGGATCGCGTCTTGCCTGCGAGTAGTGGCTTCGGCCAGCGCTCTTTCTGCGCCTCCGTGCCGTGGCGCAAAATCGTCTCCATATTGCCAGTGTCCGGAGCCGAGCAATTGAATACCTCTGGCGCAAACAGGCTGCGACCCATGATCTCGCACAGCGGCGCATAGTCGACGTTGCTTAACCCCTGCCCAGACTCCTTTTCCGGTTGAAACAAATTCCATAATCCTGCCGTCCGGGCCAATGGCTTCAGCTCATCGATGATCGGATAGATGGCCCAGGGCCCCAACCTCTCAGCCTCAAGAAAATAGCGCTGCTCATTCGGATAGATATGCCGAGCCATGAAAGCCGTTAGCCGCTCGGCCAAGCCCTTACTGCGCTCACTCACCCCAAACATACTGCTCTCCACATGCCAAATCAGGCTCGATTATCCTACAATCCGTCTGCCGCAGATCCTAGTAATCATTGCTTTTGTAGTACGATTACTATGCTGATATATTGTAGGACATTATGGGCAGGTAGGAGTTGGCATTTTTGTCAGAAGACACCCCCGGTCGAGTAGATAAGCCAGAGGGCGTCAAGCTCACGGAGGCGCTTGCGGCGTGGCTTACGCAATCGGTGCCCGGCTTTGCAGGCCCAGGGCGGCTGACGAAATTTGCATTTGGCCAGTCAAATCCGACCTACCACCTATCCGCCGCTTCAGGCGACTACGTCTTGCGCCGTAAACCTCTCGGTCCGCTCTTACCGAAGGCTCACATGATCGAGCGTGAGTTTCGGGTTCTGCAGGCGCTCGAAGGCAGCGATGTTCCGGTACCCAAGGTGTTTGCCTATTGCGAAGATACGTCGATCCTTGGAGCCGCCTTTTATGTGATGAGATTTGTTGAAGGACGCATCTTCTACGACCAACGTCTACCTGGCGTATTGGCGGAGGAACGGCAACGAATTTTCGATGCTATGAATGATGCCGTTGCCCGCCTTCACCGCCGCTCCCCTGCGGACCTTGGCCTCGCTGATTTTGGGCGCAGCCAGGGCTTTGTAAAGCGCCAGGTAGAGTTGTGGACCCGTCAGTACCGAGCAAGTGAAGGCACAACCATCCTGCCGATGGAGAGTTTGATCGAATGGTTGCCGCGCAACCTTCCCGCCGAGCAGCCTGGACGCATCTTCCACGGCGATTTGCGTCTCGACAACATGATATTCCATCCCACGGAGGCGCGCGTTGTTGCACTCTTAGACTGGGAGCTCTCCACCCTCGGAGATCCAATCGCCGACTTTGCCTATCACACCATGGTTTGGCGCATCCCACCCGACCTATTTCGCGGCTTCGCGGGCCTAGACTTTGATGCGCTCGGCATTCCTACGGAGGCACAATACCTGGAGCGTTATTGTGCGCGTGTCGGTTTGAGCGAGCTCCCGAACTGGCACTTCTATCTTGCGTTTAGCCTTTTTCGTCTCGCCGCAATCGTTCAGGGTGTTTGGCGGCGCGCGCAAGATGGCCAGGCGAGCAGTGCCGACGCGATGACAGTAGGCGCCAAAGCGGCTCCACTCGCGGCGATCGGCTGGGACATAGCGCAGGGCGGAAGTTGATGAATAATCTTAGGAGGCTTACGTGCGAGAAGCGGTAATTGTATCTGTTGCCCGTACCCCGATTGGAAAGGCCTATCGAGGTGCGTTCAATGAGACCTCTGCGCAAGCACTGATCGGTCATGCTATCCGGAACGCGGTCGAACGAGCAGCCGTTGATCCCGTCGAGATTGACGATGTAGTCATTGGATGCGCGATGCAGCAAGGATCGACGTCATTCAATATCGCCCGTCAGGGTGCGCTGCGGGCGGGGCTACCTGCATCAGTTGCCGGAATGAGCGTGGATAGACAGTGCTCCTCCGGCTTGATGGCAACGGCCATTGGTGCGAAGCAGATATTGTTCGATGCGCAGAAAACTGTGGTCACGGGTGGCGTCGAGTCCATATCCCTCGTTCAGAACGAGCATATGAATCTCTTTCACGCGCAAGATGAGTGGCTTATAGAACACCGACCGGATATCTATATGTCGATGTTGGAGACAGCTGAGTTAGTGGCTGCGCGCTATGACGTCACCCGCAATCAACAGGACGCTTACGCTTTGCAGTCGCAGCGACGCACGGCAGAAGCGGCATCGGCCGGTCGATTTAATGACGAAATTGTCCCTATTCCGTCGAAAATGCTCGTGAGGCCTAAGGAAGGCGGGGAGCCGTTTCACCGTGACGTTCTGCTGGCAGCAGATGAAGGGCCGCGCCCGCAGACCACGCGCGAGGACTTGGCAAAGCTCAAGACGGCATTTGAACGGGGGCAGCGGCTACAGGAAGGCAAGACGGTCACCGCTGGCAATTCGTCACAGCTCTCGGACGGCGCGGCAGCCATGGTCATCATGGAAAAGCGCGAGGCGGAACGGCGCAACCTGACGCCGCTCGGCGCCTATCGCGGCATGGCAGTCGCGGGATGCGACCCGAGCGAAATGGGAATCGGTCCGGTTTTTGCCGTGCCGAAGCTCCTTGCCGCCCATGGACTCTCCATCAAAGACATCGGCATCTGGGAGCTGAATGAGGCGTTTGCGAGTCAGGTGCTGTACTGCCGTGACCGACTGGGCATCCCCGACGAACTGCTAAACGTCTCTGGCGGTGCAATTGCAATGGGGCATCCCTACGGCATGAGCGGCGCGCGGATGATCGGACACGTATTGCTGGAAGGACGGCGCCGTCGCGCCAAGTACGGAGTTGTCACCATGTGTGTCGGTGGAGGCATGGGGGCTGCAGGTTTATTCGAGATCTATTGAGAGGAACATGGTTTCCAGCGAAGCGACGGTTCTGTCCGACCGTCATGGACAACATATCGCAATTTCCACAATTGATCGGCCCTATGCTCGTAACGCGATCCATGGCGATGTGGCGCAGGCCCGAAACGCCGATCCGAGACATCAAACAATTCGGGATTTCTGGCGACGGGATTCCAGGCGAACTAGCTAGCGCTGGACTAAGAAAACCAAAAACAGGCGATGCGGATAGGAGTTTCAGCGTTGATCCGTGCAGGTTGCTGCCGCCACTGCGATGGATTCGAGAAAGAACGTCAGGACCGATTCCGACGTGTCGGGCGTCATGTCAAGCTGACCCGCGAGTTCGGCAAGTTTCAGGCCTTCAATGAGACTCATTAGTCCCACCACCATCACGTCAGGATTTAACGGTGCCCGCGCATCGGAACGCCGATAGAACGCCTTAAGTGGTTCAGCGAGTCGCTCGCGCCTTTCCCTTGCCATGGCGGACATACTTGCGCGAAATCTTGGGTCACGCGCGGCCAGCATGCGTGCCTCCGTCCAGCATATGAATGACGTGGTATCGCGGAACAGCTCGCTGTACCCCCTGCTTCCGCGCTTCAATATGTGCTCAAGTGACTCACTGTCAACGGGTGGCAGCTGCAACTGCGTTAAGTGTGCCTTATGAAGACGTCGCAGCAAGTCGCGGAACAAATCGTTTTTGCTACAGAAATTGGAGTAGAACGCACCGCGCGAGTATCCCGCCCCGACTGCGATATCCTCTACACTGATAGCAGCAAAGCCCATCCTCGCGACGAGCTCTTGCGTAGCTTCGACCAGACGGCATTTGGTTTGTTCGCGGCTGTCCTTTCGGCTCAGGCGTTTGCGTTTCGCGCGCGCAAACTTCGTGGGTACTTCGACGTCAAGAGGCGACCTCACTCGTTTGGGCGGCATATTATTGTCATCGACCGTACGGGCATTCGGGTTGCCGCGGGTAGTTCTTCTCATAGGCGAGACTTCACGGCAGTCATGCCGTTCAGTGTGCGGCGGCAGTGGCATTTCCGGGAGGATGGCGTTCCGGTAACGCGTAGGCGATGAGAAAATCACCCTTTATAGGGGATTCGGCTGTACCACCCGCGGCTATCACGACGAACTGACGACCCGTGCGAGGGGAAATAAAGGTCATGGGCGAGGCGCTTGATCCCGCTGGCAAACGGCTTTTCCATAGTTCGCGTCCGGTTGAAGAGTCGAACGCACGTAAGTAGAAATCTTGCGTGCCCGCGAAGAAAACCAATCCGGAGCGCGTCGTTACGGAGCCGCCGAGGGTCGGCAGGCCGATCTGCATTTTCAGGCCAGTTGCAACGCCGAGCGGTCCGGTATCTTGCGTTGTGCCTATCGGGACCTGCCAGGCAAGCTGCCCGCTTTTGAGATCAATGGCACTGATAGTACCGTAGGGTGGTTTCTGGCATGGGACATCCAAAGGCGACATGAACCGCACGCGGACTGCGGCGTAGGGGGTACCTATCTGTGGAAATACACCGCCGCGGCTAGGCAAATCTTTCCGCCCCGGCAGCCGGTCCCGCAATCTCGGGCCCTCCCGATCCGCATCGGCGCGCGAAACCAATACCACCATGTCGGCAATGCGCATGTCGTTGATGATCGCGCGAGCTTTAGTCTCATCGATCGACGCGCTACCCCAATTGAAGCCGCCCGAGTCACCCGGATACTCGAGAATTGGTCTCGCGAGGCCAGGGGGCGTGAATCCGCCGTCATATCGAAGTTTGCGAAATTCGATCCTACACCACAACTGATCGAGTGGTGTTAGCCCCCACATGTCGGCTTCATCCAGCCGTGACGGAGAGGTGGCAGGCATGTCGACGGAATAGGGTTGTGTGGGCGATGGGCGGTCGTCAACCATCGTGCCCTGGGGCGCCGGCTTTTCTACGACGCTCTTGATAGGAATACCGTCACGGCGGTCGAGAACGAAAATCTGGCCATGCTTCGTCGGAGCGATGAGGGCCGGGACGAACCCACCCCGGCCATCGGGCAAATCGTACACAATGGGCTGCGGTGCGACATCATAATCCCAGAGATCATGATGTGTGGTCTGAAAGGTCCATCTTTCCTTCCCAGTGTCGAGATCGAGCGCGACGATTGCTGATGAGTAGCGTTCCATTTCAGATGTGCGGTTTCCGCCCCAATGGTCAGGCGAAGGGTTGCCTGTCGGGAGAAAGACCAGTCCCAGTTTCTCATCGGCGGAAGGAGGTGCCCATACGTTTGGTGTTCCCGGAGTAAAGACAGCGCCCGGGGCGAGGCGCGCATTCGGGTCGCTCGTGTGCCCAAGGTCCCACGCCCAGTGGAGCTCTCCGCTGAGCGCATCGAATGCCCGGACGACGCCCGACGGAACGTTGACATTTTGTCCGTCCGCGACCCCACCGCCCACAATGATTACATTCTTCTCGACCAGTGGGGCTGAAGTCTGCGCATAAAACCGCTTCGGGTCGCCGCCAATACCGGCTCGTAGATTCACGACGCCATTGTCGCCAAACTGCGCGCACGGCTTTCCCGTTTCTAGATCCAGTTCGATGAGCCGAGAATCTATGGTCGTCATCACCACGCGTCGGCGGCATACTGTTCCCAAGAGTGCTTCGCCGTCTGACTGCCTCTCAACATTAGACGCATCAAAAAACGCGACGCCGCGGCATCGCTGCCGCATCCCTTCCGTCTTGGGATTGAATGTCCAAAGCGCGGCGCCAGTGTCGACATTCAACGCATGGATTATGTTACTCGGACTGCAACTGACAAGCTTTTCCTCGATCTGGATCGGTGTGGCTTCATCCATTCCGGTTTTGTTCGGAACGTCTCCGCTCCGAGCAATCCATGCGACCTGTAATTGATTGACGTTTTCCTTGTCAATCTGCGTCAAAGGAGCGAAACGTCGGCCTGCGGCGAATCGACGGTCAAAGATGGCGATATGCAACTTGAAAGGGTTGTCCCTCGATCGATTCTCCACATACGAGTAGGGGTACATCCAGGAGCAATCGTTCGCTTCGGCGGCGCTCTGAATGTGCCTGGAACTGCGCCTTCTTTCCTTCTGCCGATTGAGCTGGG
>Ga0209006_10006447_pt1 | contig 10611 bp, 8 predicted proteins | sample JacPin_JW_Ref_O2_FD_188567 | JGI IMG/M metagenome (GOLD analysis project Ga0209006, IMG submission 188567) | Forest soil microbial communities from Algoma, Ontario, Canada - Jack Pine, Ontario site 1_JW_Ref_O2 (SPAdes) (version 2) | ecosystem: Environmental > Terrestrial > Soil > Boreal... | reverse complement strand
AAGGCTAGGCATATTTCTATAATTGCAGAAATATGGAGACGATGTCAAGGACCGCTTGCCCAGGTCGAGCGACATCGTCCAAACGCAATGCACTTCATCGTAGGTCCCTGGAGGACAGCGGTTAGAGGCGAAAAGAGGCGAACGGTGCGCGCATCAACGATCAACACAGAAAACACTTGACTCTGTAGACAACTACAGGGTTTATGCTTGCGACATGGAAGGATTGACGAGAAGCCAGCTCGCGCAGGCAGCTTGACGCCGAAATCACGCTGCCGAGAGCAGCCAGACTGGCAACCACGGTGCTCCGCTCCTCCTTGCCGTACTGGTCGTTTTGTTTTTTGGATTATCGCGGACGCCGCGACACGAGGGTAAAGTTTCACACATCTGAGCCACTTACTTATTCAGGCTTAAGACTAGAATCCCAATCGCGGCGATCCAACTCCCGGTAACTCGGACAGCGGTTTTCGCCCATGGCATGTCGAGGGAGCGCACCAGCCCGATGCCGTACGAAATCAACAATAAGCCTACAACCGCGAGGCCGGGAATAAACCGGTAAGCGGACGTATCCGAGCTGAGTTCTCCACCGTTTGCCCAACCCACTGTCAGCCCTAAGACTGCACTGAGGATCACGGAGATCTCCAGCGGCAGTGACCGATTGAGCGCGACAAGAATTCCGAGTACTGCCATTGCGGACGTGTTGATCACTGCAACAAAAGGAGAAACAGGAAGAACAAGCGCAAGTAAGGCCGCCAACGCACTGGCGATCGGGAATGATAGCAGTATCGCGATTGCTGTTCTGCGGTTTTGTTGCCCAGCAAGCAAGCTCAGCGCAATGATTGGCAAGACACACTCGACCGAAGTCATTGGATGCAACATGCCCGCGTAGAAGTCTCCAACGCCTTTCATCGGATGCGCTAACGCAGACGATGGAAAAATCAGGAATACGGGTCCGATTCCACAGACGATCGAGAGTGTCCGGTTCATTTTCATGAATGTGCGAGATTGACCAGAAGAACGATTCCTACGATTGCGATTAATCCGCCGGACATGCGAAGGGCCTTCGCTCCCGCAGGCCGGAAGTTAATCAGGCCAAACAAGATTCCACAGACATGCAACAATCCGGTTGCAAGAACAAAACCCAAAGCGTAAGTCAACGGCGAGGCCGCCTTCGGAAGTTCGGTTCCGTGAGCGTGGCCGTGAAATATGGCGAATGCTCCTACGATCAACGCCGCCACCCAAAGCGGAGGCCGTGCAGCGAGCGCGATCATAATACCCAGAACCAGCGCGGAAGCCGCCACACCAATTTCGACTCCAGGGATGGGAACCCCACGTACTCCCAGAACTCCGCCGAACGACATCACAAGAGGAAACGCCACGGGAAGAACCCAGATCGCCGGACGTCCCAACTGCGATCCCCAGATTCCCACGGCAACCATGGCGAGAATGTGGTCCAGACCTGAAAGGGGATGTAGAAAACCGGTGATAAATCCTTGGGCCTGGCCCGGCATGGTATGGGCAAAGGCGGAAGAATCGAAGATGGCAATTGAGGCAAGAATGGCAAGCCATCGCCGCATAGCGAACTGTCGGGAGTCTAGAAAATGATTGCGCATCGTTGTATGAACCAGAAAGAAGCTAAAGAGCCAATGGCATAAGCTGGAACTGGACGCGTCCAAACCGACCAGCGAATTTCCAGAGTTCGTAGCGAATGAAGAAAACCCAGAAATACCCCGACGAAGGCGAGCTGACCCGCTTCCACGCCCAGATTGAAAAACAAGAGGGCCTGCGGGATGTCTCCAGACGGAATGCCCAGACTGGACAACGTTCCAGCAAACCCGAAGCCATGCAGCAGGCCAAAAGCAAAAGCTACGATCCACGGCTGGCGATATGTCAGACCATCTTTGCCTCGTTGATGTTGGGCCAGTTCAGCAGCGAGGAAGACAATGCTCAATGCGATAACGGCTTCCACTGGGGTGGTAGCGACATGCACCACGCCGAAAACGGATAGGCCGAGCGTAATCGTATGCGCAACAGTGAAGGCTGTAATCGTTTTCAATAACAGACCTGAAGTGCGAACGATCAACAACAATCCCAATACGAAGAGAAGATGGTCAATTCCATAAAGGATATGACCCACTCCCAAGGTAAAGTAGCCCCACGCATCGATCCCGTTCTTTCCATCTTTGTGAACGATAAAGGAAGTTTCCAACGGTTTGAGCATGTGCTGGACGCAGCTGCCGTCCGCAAATGTGATCCGCACCAGCACATCGAGAATGGTGACGTTAAGACCGGAAATTGAAATGGCTGTACCGTTGAGACCAGCCGGTCCGCATTGAATGCTTCCGCGCTCGAGGATTGCGCCCGCTGTTTGTTCGGTCGTCAGCGGCTTCGAGATGGTGCAGCTCGGCTGAAACACTGGAAAAATAGCCGGAGGCGGACCTTCTGCGGTCGGGACTTTCCAAACCAGATCGAATGATCCTCCGTTTGTTTCCTGCAAAGCCAAATAACCGGGCAGACTGGTGTGGGCTTGTGCAGGGATCGCGGCAAAACACACTACCAACAGGCCAAAAGCACACCACAGAGTCCCCTCGGTTGATGTCTTCCTGTCTCCGCGTTTTTCACGGATCCCCCTCATGAGTTTGTGAATGTCCATTTCAAGAATCAATCTATATCTGGTGATAACGTGCCTGGAGTTCCGGGATTAGTCGGTATCGATCGTGGTGACTCAGGCGCCGAGAGAGCCGATTTGTCGATTTCAACCTGATAACGCTTTCGCACCCGGTCGTAGAAGGCCTGGCTGGCAACTTGTAAACGGCGGTTTTGAAAATCCGTTAGCACCTGGTTTCGCACTTCAGCTAATTCTGGAATCCTGGACGGCAACTTCTGCGAGATACGCACCAGATGAAAGCCATAACCCGATCGAATCGGGCCTGCCCAGGCGGCGGAATCGACCAAAAACAATTTCCCTGCGAACTCGTCTCCGAACAGTTCCTTGATTTGTTGTTGAGTTTGCAACGGATATTCGCTCTGAAGCATGAAGGAATCGCCAAGGCTGGAAACCGACGTCGAAGGAATTGCTCCCGAACTCAGACTGGTGAGCACACTCCGCGCATCTTTCTCGGAGGTAGGGCCACGTTTTGAAGTGCTGAAGTAGATGTGGGAAAAAGCAATCTGCTCGGGACTTCGGAACTTTTCACGGTTTTGCTGAAAATATTCCTGAAGCTCTTCCTCGGATGGCGCGGTGGAAGCGAGCTCTTGCGACAGAAATTCCATTTTTTCGACCAGGCGGCGCCGAATGATGGTGTCATCTTTATCTAGACCGGAAGCCCGAGCCTCACGGTAAAGAACCTCTTCGCGAATGTAGTCGTCGACCAGGTTTTTCATCTGCTTGGAATCTGGCGCGTGTCCCCATTGCCGTGTCCACACTTCACGAAGCCGCTGAATCTCAGGCGCCGCCACCTGAATCCGGTTTCCATTGATCCCGGTATTGTTGGAGCGATCGAAGAGTGTTCCGAGGACGAAAATCAGCGCTCCGGCTATCAGGAAATGAAGCAGTGGCTCGCGAAACAATCCGCGTACGGTTTCGGATTTGCCATGTTTCGCGAGCAGCCGCTCGCTCCCTTTCGGGCTGTCGCGCACTACCCCCTCTATCTCTGAGAGAAGGTCGAGTTGTTCTACTGATGAATGCACTTCGACTGTCTCCTAAGATCAAACTTGCCGGAGAGGCGGCAACTTGTACGATCCGTTAAACAGCGCGGGCTTTGGCTGATATGTCCGCAAGATAAGTTGATAAGCTCCGGTTGGAGAAGGCAGCCAGTTCGCGTTCCCCTTCTCGGGCGCTTGATTTTGAACTTGAATTTCGAGCGAACCATCCGGCCCATACGCAAGACCGGCCGTGCGATCGCCGATCGCATACCGCTTGATCGGATTTTCGACCAGGGCAAAATCTGAACCGTAAAGTGTGAGGGACCAGAAGGCGTCGACTGGAGGAAGGCCGCCACCTGGAAACTTGAGAATGTATTTGTTAGCCCCGTTTAAAGGTCCACTCTCGGGCTTTGCACTGAAATACAAAGCTTCCTCGGCAATGTGCGCGGCCGGGCCGTACTGATTCACCGCGGCGCGAAGAAGAGGGTCTTTGATGAAGTTAGTGACTTTGGTATTCCCACTCCAACCGTTGACCGTCGTGGAATAGTTCGCCTTCTTTATGCGGACGTCGGCTGCCGGAACGGCGTCACGCAAGATGCCAATAATCTTTTCGTCTTTGCTTTGCGAAGGGCGCCTGCCTGGCTTGATTCCAACTTTCGCGAAGCGGTTCAAAGATTCGAGATCATACGCGGGAGGTGGCGCTGTTTCGAGGCCTGCGGCAAGCTTGTCAAAGAAATCAATTCCCAGCGTGCCGAAGTGCGGCAGGGGAAAGAGACTAAGATTTGCATCGGCTACCGTGGCCGTGGGCTGGATTTTTGGATAAGCGCTCAGCGGAGCCAACGCATATTGCAGGTGAAGCGCGTTGGCTGCCGGCAGATCAGCCTCGCTCGCTACCAGTGTTCGAGTGAAAGCAATCGCCAAATTGGTGGGGGCGTCGATTCGGCCAACGCCCGCAGGGAGCGTGCCCTTCCACTTCGGTCCCACGACCGCATAGGTCCCTTCCTTGGTGCCTGTGGCACGGCGGCCCACATACGCAAATGTATTTGCATAAGCGTCCAGAAATTGGATCGAGTAGTACCGATCATGCGCGTTAGGGACATGAAGAAGTTGCGGCCCGCCGTTAAGATCCAGCCACCCATACCCGTACAAGGTATCGACATTGGGGCCGGCCGTCCTATCCGCGGGTGTCGCCAGATGCTGCTTGGCAAAGAATAGATTTACAGGGATGTTCTTCTCTCGGGCCGACTCAAAGTACCACTCCATCAACACCAGCGGGAAGCCCCAGATATAAGCGTCCTGCGCAATCGCTGCCGGATCGTCCGATTCCGCCGCAAAAGCAGACGAAGTAAACGAGGTCGATCCAACAGCCGCCGCCCCAACTCCGGTCAGCCAAAGGAATCGTCGCCGGTTCATTTCCGAAAGTTTGGACATACTTCTCTCCTTAGATGTTCTTTTCTCGTCAGACTTTTCGAAGCGCTGGGACCTTGTACGTACCGTCGATCAGCTCAGGTCTCGGTTGGTACATTCTCAAAACCAAATGAAATGGCCCGCTTGCGATGGGAAGCCAGTTTGACGTTCCTTTTTCGGGGGCTTCCTTTTGCAGCAGCAGTTCGAGGGAGCCATCGTCACCGTGTTTCAATCCCGACGTTACGGTTCCAATGGCATAGCGGTCGATTGGATTGGGAATCAGCAGGAACTGTGGTCCTTCATAAGCCGATAATGACCAGAAAGCATTCACCGGAGGAAGAGCTCCGGCGGCGAATTTGAGGGTGTATTTGTTCGCACCGATCAGAGGTTCGTCCGGTTTGCCCATGAAATACAACGCTTCCTGTGCAACGTGCGTCCCCGGACCATAGAGGTTTGCCGACGCTTTCAGGAGCGGGTCTTTAATGAAGTTGGTGACTTTGTAGTTGACGGACCACCCGTTCGTGCTGTCCGAAACATCGGCGTTGATGATCTGCGTATTTGCCGCAGGAACTGCCTTGATGAGGGCAGCACGCATGGCTGGATCCGCCGCTTGCGACGGATGCGCTCCGGCTTTGATCCCGACCTTCTCAAATCGATGGAGGGCAGCGGCGTCTTCCGGAAGAGTTGGTAAAGTCGCCAGGGCCGCGCTCAACTGATCGAAGAATTGCACCCCCAGAGTGCTGAAGTCTGGGATCGGAATCGTTTGCAGGAAATACAAATCTTTCAAATGAATACGCGGATACGCGCTGAGAGGAGCCAGAGCGTATTGTTTTTGGATCGCCTGCGCAGCCGGAAGATCGTCATCCCCTTCCACAAGCGTGCGCGTCAAAACAAAGATACGATTGGTTCGAGATTCGATCTTCTTCAGGCCTGCGGGGACTTTCCCTTTCCACGACGGACCCACAATCAAATACTTGCCTTCTTTGGTCCCGGTAGCGCGCCGACCGACATAAGAAAAATCATTCGAGTACTCATCGATCAACTGGACGGAGTAGTAGCGGTCATTGGTTTCCGGAACATGCAGGACGAGCGGTTCCTGCGCAACCTCAAGGAACGCAAATCCGTAAAGCAGATTCATGCATGGCCCAACCGCCTTGTCGGCGGGCACGGACAAGTTAGGATTTCCCGTGAACCGGTTGAGAGGAATATTGTTCTGGCGTGCCCACTCAAAATACCAGCGTATGCAAACGGCGGGCAGGCCCCAGATGTAGGCCTCTTGAGCGATTGTCAGAGGATCGTCGGAATCTGCACCAAAGGCAGGAGGTATCAATGACAATGCCCCAACCGACGCAGTGCCAATTCCGGCCAGCCAAAGAAATTTTCGCCGCGTCACTTCAGATAGATTGGACATCCTGTTTCCTCGATTTCCAAGAATTTGTTCTGTATGAATCCGAATTTCATTTCCGGGCGATTTTGGAGTCATTCCCTGCCGGCGTGAACCAGATCGGAGAACTCCAGGCCCGCTCCTGAATCGTGGGAGGCACATCCTCCGGCAGCTTCACGTTCGCCCGATGGGCGTCATAAGTGCTCCAGCGGCAAGTCGGGTTTTCAAGTACGCGGACGTAATAGAAGGCCTTGTCCACCGGGTTGAAATGTGGATCCGTCCAAGTCGCAGAAAGTTCCGCCGCACCTTTGGTGCTGGAGTAACTGCAATCCGTCACATTGACTTTGGCGCCGTTGTCGGCGCAGTAGTGAGCCTTTTTGTCCGGCTTCAGCCCATCCGCGCAGGCTATGTCGTAGACCGCCTCGTGAGTCTGGCCACCCTCCGCCCATCCCTTAACGATTTGGATCTTTTGCAGATTTGCACTGTTCGGATCTTTTGTGGCCCAGGCAACGAATCGAGGCGCTTTGACCTGGCCCGGTTTCGAGGGAAGATCTCCGCCCATTGGAACTCCGGTGCGGTAGCTCTGTTCCACTAAGTCATGATGGCGATGTAGATCGGAGGGGTAATTCCAGCCGCCGAAGAACCGCACCCGAATGCGAGTTCCACTGGTGGCAAACGATTCGCGACGCTTCAGCGCATCAAAAATCGATTCCCGCGTGTTCTCGTCCGCCCATACTCCGGCCAGTCCGCCGGGATTGTTTAAGACCGACTTAATGGGAAATTCCGGCCCTACGGTGTGGTTAAGGCGGGTCTCCGGCCGGTTGTCGCCGAGCGACGTCGTGCCGGTCCAATTTCCTTCTTCGGTGGCTCCCGCAGTACTCGAATGCGTATCCGTGCTGCCGATGAAACCGTATTTGAACGGGTTCACCCCGAACTGGTCTTGCAACACCAGCCCGGTCTTGAGGGCATTGCGTACATAATTGCTGGCGACCGCGCAGAAAGCGTCCTCTCCTGGCTGGCAGGGTTTAAAGAGTTGCTCGAAGTTGCACTGTTCGTCGTTTGTGCCCAGGCCGGGGGAGCACTCCGAGTTGCCCTTGTTCTGGAAAAGCTCAACCACCGGTTCGGTTTTGGCGCGGCGGGTCAAACCTTCTGTGGTGAATGGAGTGCCATCGCTATTGTTGGAAGCAAGAGCAATGCCCCAGCCAAAGTTCGTGTTGTGCGGAATGGAGATTACCTGGCAATCTCCGGTGCAGGCCTTTTCCAGCCATTGCCAGAGACGCTCCGGAGAATTGTTTAAATCCACTGAACTGTAAACTGCCTGTGGAACCTGCCCGCCCCGGAAAATCACGTTGCGATGCAGCATTCCCACGCGTTTGAATCCGGCGGACCATTCGTATCCGGCGAAAGTAGTAAATTTACCGGGCTCATAGAATTCATCCGCATTTTTTTGAATCTGCTGCCAAATACTTTGCGCCCGCTGGAAGCACCTGTTGTCCTCATTGGCTTCGGAGCTGCCGCAGACCTCGGCACTGCGGCCGGCAGGTTTTTTCATCATTTGAGCCGCCAGGCCCCACATTCCCCGCAGCCCTTTCACTGGATCTTCCGTGGAGGCACGCAGGGTCTGGCACGCGTCAGTTTTGTAGGCTGGATCATTCGGCTCCTGGCATAGCGACAGCTCACCCAGCCAGACGTCGTGGTCCGTAACCGCCATAAAATCGAGAGGCGCTTTGAGTTGGCCTTGCACTCCTCCGGCCAAGCTAATGGGCTCGCCCCGGCCAAACCGATAGGCCACGCGCGGATCGTTGCGATTGCCCATGGCATAAGCGTCCAACGAATAGCTGGTATGAACGTGCAGGTCGCCGAAGTAGGCATTGCGTAGCTGGTTCTTGGCAGGCTGTGCCGCGCTTGGGCTCTCCTTATTTGGCTTCTCCGCTCCCCATGACGCGCCAAGCGAAAATATCGCAAGGAACAGAAACAGGCTGAGGACACATCTCCGATTCACTAACGATTCAGATCTGCCTTCAAATGGTTCTTCCATATCGTCTCTCTTCTGCTCTTCCTCCCAATCGTTTCCACCAACAAACTCAGTGGTGAAATTCTCATCTCATTGCTTTGCATTTTGGGAATCGCTTCCCGCCGGCGTAAACCAAATTGGAGAACTCCAGGCGCGCTCCTGGACGGTCGCAGGAGCGTATTCCGAAGGTTTCACTTTTAAGTGATTCGCATCGTACGTGCTCCACCGGCAAGTTGGATTTTCGAACACGCGCACATAGTAGAAAGCCCGTTCGGCGGGTTTGAAATCAGGATCGGTCCACGAAGCGCTGAGTTCGGTTGCCCCTTTGTTCTTCGGATAGCTGCAGTCGGCCAAATTGACTTTGGCGTTATTGTCCGCACACTGATGAGTTTTCTTGTCTGGCTTTAGCCGATCGGAGCAGACAATGTCGTAAACCGTTTCATGCGTCTCTCCGCCGTCGGTCCATCCTTTAATGATCTGGATCTTCTGCAAGCTTGCGCTGTGGGGATCTTTCGTTGCCCATGCAAGGAACCGCGGAGCTTTGCTACTGCCGGATATAGAGGGAAGATCGCCGCCCATGGGCACTCCGGTGCGGTAAGCCTGCCGCACCAGGTCGCGGCTGCGATAGAGGTCGGCGCGATAGCTCCATCCTCCGAAAAAGCGAACCCGAATACGGGTCCCGCTGGTGGCAAATGTTTCGCGGCGCTTCAAAGCGTCGAAGATGGACTCCCGCGTGTTCTCTTCCGCCCAAACACCCGCCAGCCCGCCAGGGTTGTTCATCACTGTCCGCACCGGCATTTCCGCCCCCATGTTGCTGTTCAGACGTTTTTCGGGTTTGTTGTCCACCAGGCTGGCCATGCCATTCCAGTTGTCTTCTTCCGTCGCGCCCGGAGTGCTTGAGTGTGTGTCCGTACTACCTATAAACCCATACTTAAAAGGATTGCTTCCGAACTTTCCTTCCAGGCCTAATCCTCTCTTAAGAGCATCACGCACGTAATTGCTGGCAACGGAGCAAAAGGCGGTCTCTCCTGCTTTGCATGGTTGAAAAACCTGCTCGAAGTTGCACTCCTCATCGTTGGTGCCAAGACCGGTCGCGCACTCTGAATTTCCTTTGCTCTGATAGATTTCGACCAGCCTTTCCAGGTTCGCGCGCCGCGCCAAGCCCTCAGCGGTAAAAGGCGTGCCATCGCTATTGTTGGAAGCCAGTACGACTCCCCAACCCCAGTTCGTGTTATGCGGGATCGACAAGACCTGGCAATCACCGGTGCAGGCCTTCTCCAGCCATTGCCAGAGCCGTTCCGGAGAGTTATTCAAATCAGCGGAGCTGTAAACACTTTGCGGAACGCTTCCACCACGAAAAATGACGTTGCGATGAAGCATTCCGGCGCGCTTAAAACCGGCCGTCCATTCATAGCCTGCGAAGGTTGTGAACTTGCCAGGGTCGTAGAACTCATCCGCATTTTTCTGGATTTGCTGCCAGACATTTTGCGCGCGCTGAAAACATTTACTGTTTTCATCGGCTTGAGCGCTTCCGCAGATTTCCGGATCGCGTTCCGCCGGATCCTTGAAAACATGCGAAACCAAGCCCCACATGGATTTGAGCGCCGTCTTTAAATCCTGATCAGACTGGCGAAAATTCTGGCAGGTTGCTGTCTTGTAAGCCGGATCATTGGGATCCAGGCACAGCGACAATTCGCCCAGCCACATGTCATGGTCGGTGACTGCCATAAAATCAAGTGGCGCCTTTAGCTGGCTCAGTTGGCCTCCGGCGAGGGTAATGGCTTCGCCGCGGCCATATCGATACGCCACCCGTGGATCGTTGCGATTTCCGATGGCATAGGAGTCGAGCGAATAGCTGGTATGTACGTGTAAATCCCCGAAGTATGCATTGCGTAGGGAATTCGGAGCCGGGCGCGATGCTCCTTGCGAACCCTTGGAAGTGGCGTCGCTTCCCCAGGACCGGTGGGTCGGGAAAACTGCCAGGAACAGGAAAAGACGAGTGCAATATCTCAGATTGATCGTTGTTCCAAATTTACCTTTGCCTTGGTTTGCCATTAGGAATCCTTGTTCTTTTCATGCACTGCGTCTTCAAGTTCGGTGATAGCTGGCGCAAGGAACGAAATGTTTCGAACGATCGCGCGCTGCGCCGGCCGTGTTCAGAACG
>Ga0209006_10006446_pt1 | contig 10612 bp, 19 predicted proteins | sample JacPin_JW_Ref_O2_FD_188567 | JGI IMG/M metagenome (GOLD analysis project Ga0209006, IMG submission 188567) | Forest soil microbial communities from Algoma, Ontario, Canada - Jack Pine, Ontario site 1_JW_Ref_O2 (SPAdes) (version 2) | ecosystem: Environmental > Terrestrial > Soil > Boreal... | reverse complement strand
AGAAATAAACGTAATTATTGACCAACTTGCAACAAAAATGAAAGCAAGCCAATTCTTAGAAGTTTTGCAGGCGGTCAATAAACAAAAGGATTTGCAAACCAATATTGATAAGGTTATACGTCTTTTAGATTATACCGGTGATAACCCGGCCATGTTAGATACTGCGCTTCAATTTATACCAAAATAAAATATGGGAAAAAAAGGGAAAGAACCGGCCGGATTAAGGCGTTGGCGGTTGGATCAGAAAAGAAAGAAAATGGGGAAAAGCAAGCCCCGTAAAAAGAGTGCGAAGAAGAAGGGCACGGGCAAGCCACGTAAAAAATCAGCGAAGAAAAGAACCACCGTTGTTATTGTTCGCGGCCGTTCAAAGTCCCGGAAATACAAGCCCCGGAAAAAGAAAGCCCGTAAAAAAACGGGCCGCCGTATGTGTGGCCCCAACACTGGGGGAATGTTCACACACGCCCGGAAACAATTAGGACACTATTAAACTATGCAAGTTAGCGACCTGAAAATAGGAATGTATTTGAATTGCGACGGGCCTGGCAGTATTCCAGTATATACTGACTTGCGCGCAACTAATCTATTATTCAATGTCGCACCGGGCCAGGAAATAGGGCAGATTCACGATATACAGGCAAATGCCTCAGGCAATGTAATTATATTTGCAAGCAATTCTATAACCAAGGCTTATCCCTGGTATGAGGACTTAATGGGCGAAGGAATTACAATATTGAAAAGTATTGTTAATCCAATTAGTTTTTGGACGGATGATACGGACGAGTTTGGCAATTGGGGAGTGTATGGTGTTGTAAAATTTACCGACCTTCAGGCAAGTGTAACAGACGCGCAAGTGCAGCAACAATTGGCATATATACAGGCTACGGCCGACAATGGGGCATCCTTAACAAAGAGTGTTAAAAAAGTATTCAATTCTACCGGCGACGTATTAGGCTCCGCAATACAGGGGTTTTTAAGCGGCGTTACTGAAGGGGCAGGGAGTTGGATTGCCGCCGCCGCCGTTGTGTATGTGTTATGGTATTCCTTCACACACGGCCAAGTAAAAAGTAAAGCATTCAGTTATTCACATAGAAAATAAAAAAAAACATGAAAAAGCAAAACGCGGCTAAGGCTGCAACAGAAGAAAAAGACCTTCCGGCAGATATGTCAACCAAGGAATTGAATAAGTTGGAAGCCGAACATGAAAAGGGCTTTCAGGAACAGGAAACCAAAATAAAAAGGTCAAACAAAAAGGCCGCATTAAGTAAAGAACGGTTTTTGAATATTGGGGAAACCTACAAGCAAAGCCGTAAATTTGTTGCCCTTCACAATGATTCTGAATTGGCCCAAAAGCACTTGGAAAGTGTATTGCATGGCGTACACCTGATGGACAGATAATATTAACCTTTTATAAATAATTTTAAATTATGCAACTACAAAGAACATTAGATACGGTCGCCTTTCTTTATGACTTTGCCACCACCGGCGGGGCGGTTGGTTCATACGATTTACAAGTGCCTGTACCCATCAATTGTTTTAAGGTGGAATTTATGGTATTTGCAACCATCCTTCCAACAAGTGCAACAAGTGCGGCGACTGTAAGCTTTGACGGCATTGCTACCGACGTTTCCCCGAATGTGCCGCAAATTGGTTCATTGCTACCGGCAACAGTAATTACAGCGTGGGCCTTCAATGCAATTGTAATTGGCATTAATCCTTCAGGCGTGGCCCTGACTGTAACACCTTCAAAAGACAACCATAGTATCTCTATTGGAATGTCTATTGGTGTGGAACCTTTACTTTCCGGCCAATTGCAAGGTTACTTACGTTATATCGGTTTTGATTTTTAATATATGAACACACTACGAACCGCGCCTTATTCGCAAGCTTTTAGTTTCAACTTTGCAGATTTTCCAACAGTCGCAACAGTTGCAACCCCGATTATATTGCCAAAAAACGCCTTTGTTGTCGAACTGATGGTAAAAAGCAATGTCGCCTTTGGCGCGGGGCAAATACAAATAATAGATAGTGGAACCAACCAACTTTGCGCGGCCGGTACTATTACTTTGTCAGCAATTACAGCCGGTCACGTTGCTACATATCATAGTGGCAGTTCTATACTACCAATGAACCCAGGATTAATTAGTATAGTGGTTAAGGTGGCCGCAACTTTGGGGCAAGGCGATATTATTATTAATTATTATCTATTGGATTAATGAATGAACCCTTTAATTCCCATTGCCGTAACTTTATTTATTTTTTCTGACGAAGATACCGACGGCCTATTGCCAGGCGACAACTCCCCCACTCCAACGGGGAGATTAACCCCAACCGATTTTATAAAGCTTTATTATTCTACGGCCATGATTGGCCAATCTTCAGGCGTACCGGCAATATTTACATTGGCCCAAGGAATATTAGAAAGCAATTCCGGGAATAGTGAATTGGCAAAGAACGCAAACAACTTTTTCGGAATTAAAGCGGATAGCAGTTGGCAAGGGCCAACCTATAAAGGTTATAGAAAATATGACAGCCCGGCCGCAAGCTTTGCAGACCATACGGCATTTTTAAATAACGACAGCCGTTATGCAACCGCCTTTCTTCAGGGCAATGCAACTGACTTTGCTAAACAAGTGGCCGCCGCCGGTTATGCAACCGACCCGGATTATGCCAATAAGATAATAAAGGCTATGACGGCCGTAAATTCAATTGTGAATAGTTGAAAAGTGTCAGCGCCGAACAAGCGCTTGATAAAACCCTGTATTGGCGCGGCTACTTTGCATTGCATAATACCGACGACCAAACACCACCCCGAAATTTTATCATTTTAATGCGATTTAAGGCATGGTGAAACATGGCAGTTTAATTTAAATTTCATAATTCAAAGATAGCATTATAACAGCATACCAAACAACATCTTTTCTTCATAGGGGTATATACGCGCGTGTATAGAGATATGCTAATACGCGCCGGGAAAAGCGGTAAATAAGGCCGTTTTTTTTTTGGATATGTTGATAACCTTTGGAAATGGGAAGGGCCTACATCTCTGTAAGCCCCTTTAGGTATGATTTTGCAGAACCGAACCTTCCCCCGGCAAGTGAATGTTAATAAACATCCCGGCACAAAGGTATATAAAATATCATTCCCAAGTAATTTTGCCTTTGCAGAACTGATTAATATGATTATATTCACACGATTATTATATTTACGATACCCGGAAGCGGGACGGGAGCGAACGCCGATTGTGGTGTTGCTTTTAAAAAGGGTAGGCTTAACGGTCTACCCTTTTGTCTTTATATCCCAACCGGAAAAAAATACCATAAAGGTTGTTTGCTTCCCGGTAAACTTCTATAAGAATGTCTTTAATTCCTTAATTGTAATTTAGTTGGAAGTCTCTGAATTACATAAAACTACTGACTTTGGCGGCGCGGCCCTTGGAACAGTTGCGAATAAAGTTGCCAAAGGCAACGTATTCGGCATACAAACCACGCAAGAAAACCGCAACCGTATTTACAACTTACGGTTCACGGCTCAATCTTTCCTTCAGGACTTTAAAAGCAAGGCAGGGAAAACAGCCCGGATATGTCATTGCGGAAAAACTCCAACGGAACTTGCGTTGTATGTTCCCGGCGTTGGCCGTATGAGTACGGACGTTACCCCGACCATAAAAAGAAACAACGACGGTATATATTTTTCCGGGTTGCAAACTTGCGGCTCTGTTTGGGTTTGTCCGATTTGTTCGCTGAAGATAAGCCAACAGCGACGAATGGAAGTGTTCAAGATAACGGCCGAAATGAACCGGCGGCCTGGCGTTAACGCCGGTCACTTGGTTTTGACCCTCCGGCATGATAAAAGCGATTCCTTAAATGTGGTTAAAAAGATACTATTGAAAAGTTGGCGGCAAACTATGCAAGCCCGCGAGTATCGAGACCTATGCAAGCAATATAAACACCTTGGGGATATTCGTACATTGGAAGTGAAAGTATCGCAAAGAACGGGTTGGCATCCGCATTTACATATCCTTATGTTCGGTATAAGTTCACAGGACGAAATGGAAAACTTCGCCGCTTCAATAATTTCCTTGTATTGCCGGAAAAATGAACGGGCAAGCTTGGAAGGTCAATATTATAAGGGGATTTACAATGAAGGGGATATTGAGGAGTATCTGACAAAGTGGGAAATTTCCGACGAATTAACTATGACAAATATGAAAACAGGAAAGAAAGAAAAAGATAGTTACACGCCTTGGGACTTGCTTCAAAATACTGAACTTAATACCCGTTGGAAGGTTCACCGATTCCGGGAATATGCAAAAGAAATGATTGGCAACCGGCAAATGACTTTCAGTAAAGAAGTACGAAAAATAAGGGAACAAATGAAGATAAAAACAGACGAGGAAATAGTAAAAGAAAAACAAATTGAGGCCGAAGAACTGTTGGCTATTGACGTGCCGGTATGGCGAAAAATAACTGATAATTATCTTCAACCTGATATTTTGAATAATTTTGAAAACGGTGGCGTTCCAATGGTGCAAAGACTTTTGGAGCAATACGGTATTAATACATTTTACGACCCGGCGGCCGGTATTTTGACTTTGGCCGGGCCGCCCGGATAATAAAATCTTTGGAAATTATTGTTTATTTGGAAAATGTATATATTTGCAGTATGGATGAGAAATTAAAAAATGTTATCCGGAAACATAAAAAGGGTATTACCTTATTCGCAAAGCGTAACCCCGAAAAGGCTTACCCGGTATTAACTATGTTTGTAAATGAAGATGCAACAAAGCCGGTATATGGTTGTATTGCTGCTATTGATGACGGTACTAAATTATCGCACCATTTGAGAATATTGGCGGATTGGTTGGATAAGAACCCGGATAAATTAACAACTGAATATATTACTTAATGGAAAAAGAAAAAAAAGGTTTTGCCGCAATAATTCCCTTTGAAAAATACCCGGCGTTCCGCGCTGAATGGTTCGCTGCGAACAAAGGAATAAAAGTTATTGAAGAAATGAAAACCATTTCACAAGGGCAAATTGATGTACCCGACCCGCAATTGATAGGCAAAACAAGGCCGCAATTGACAATTATAGTTATTTGGGGCCTTGTCTATTGGGAAAATAAACCGTTGGCAAAGGTATGAAGTGGAACCGGCGTACATACCAAACTATTTTCGTGATAATTGTATTTATTGCTATATTTTATTTAGCTTATAAGACTAACTTAGGTATGCCATGATAAAAAGATTTTTCAAATGGTTGTTTGCACCAAAGCCCGGATACTACTTTAACGGCAAACGCGTTACTATTGTAGAAGTTGAGGCAATAGACTATCAGGAACAAAATATTTACCGGGTGCGCTTTGAAGACGGCCACGAAGATATAATTCACGAAATTTTATTGCAGAAAAAATAATGACAAAAGTTTATAGCTTAAAAGAGATTGCCGCCCTTTACGGCCGCCCCTACTCCACCACGCGGAACCATATTATAAAATTAAAAAAGCAACGGGTATTTGTAAAAGAAAGTTTGGGTGTATTCTATACTGAAGCAGAATACCGGCAAATACTAAAAGCTTTCGGAATTGTCATTGAAACCCCGGCCGGCCCGATAGGTAAAACAACTTTTGTTGCAATGCCTTGGGCCAAGAGGCCGAATAAGAAGAAAATGAAATAGCATGTCTAAGAGAGAATGGATAATAATCGAGCGTTATAATTATAGGCACGTTTCACCGTGTTGGTATAAATAATAATATAAACAAATAAATATCAAGTAATTATGAATATAGAAACAAAAAGATTATTCAGGAAGTACTGCAAACTGCAAAAGAAAGTAACTAATGCTAAAACAATGAAAACCTTTCTGAAATGGGCTAAACAGGCTGATGGTGCCTATGCTGATTACGTGAGGTCGCACAAAAATGAATTACCTAAATAGTAATACCAACACGGTGAAACGTGCCTAATTATATAATGGCTTTTAGGAAATTAAATATTCAATACCTATATCCGGTTATTGGATTATATGATAGCGAAGTTGAATCTACTTTTTTTTTGAGTTGGTTCGGCTATACACTGGATTTAACATTTTGGAAAGATGATTAACCGCCCGTGCTCGTAATGTGGTAAGCTTGACAAAGAGGGACAGCGGGCCAGTTGCCCCGGTTGATTATTTTCTTCCGGGGTTTTTTATTTCCATTGTTTCCATCTTTTGCCATTTTGTCGAAGTGAATAGATATTAATCTATCATTGTCACAAAATCCCCGTAATGTGGCAAAGGCAAAACTTGGTTATGAGCGCACCGTCAGCAATGACGCGGATATTTACGACACGCTTGCCCTTATCAATTCCCACGTTAATAAAGATTGCAATAGTTCTTTTGTGCGCGAAGTGGTCAAAACACTTGGCCCCGCAACTGATAAGGTGGAATTTATGCACCGTCTTTTTGATTACTATTGCCGCAATGTTCGTTACAAATTGGATGAGCCGGGAACTGAAAAAGTATATACCCCGGCGCGTATCATTCACGAAGGGGCCGGCGATTGTAAAAAGGCCGCAACCTTTCTTGCTGCTTGCCTTATTTGCGCGGGTATTGAGCCAATTCTTAAACACGTATATTATGACAATAATGAGGATTATACACATATATATGTTATTGTTGCTAATCCCGATTTGCAGCACTATATCACCCTTGACCCTACCAATGATTGCCAATGGAACAAAGAAGTTTCGTATTCCGGGGGCGGGCTTTACTATCTTAACGGGCGTACTATGAAGTTAAAAAGTATGGGCGCGGCCCCGACAACGCCGCAAAGCAAGTCATGGGATAGTACCCTTTTGAAAACATTGCCTTTTTCTGAAGACTTGGCAATAGGTTGTCATAATGTGTCCGGCGATATTGAAGCCCTTTCCGGGCCATCTTACATAGGTTTTTCTTTTAAACATAAGTTTCACTTGCCAAGTCTTTCCAATATCATTAAAGACGCGGAACACGTGGTTATGCAAGTTGAAAATAAGTTGGCAACTGTTAGTATGGTAATTCCTCGCGGCGTGTTCCTTGGTGGCGTTAAGACGAACACGGCGGGCCTTGCCGGGAACTTGCTTAAGTTATATGCACAAGACCCGAACAAAGTAAATACCTTTTGGAAAGACTTTGGCGGCGACCCGAACACCTTACACGCTGCAATTGTAGAAGGGGCAAAGAAACACCCGTTGTTAGGGCCTGAATACATTAGCGGCCCGGAAGTGATATTGGCAGCAGCGGCCCCCATTGTTGCCGGGGCGGCGGCTATCCTTGCAAGCTTGAAACCAGGTTCCCCCGCTTCCAAAGATTTGAACGCCTTAGCCGGTGCAACAATGGCGGCGGCAAGTGGTGGAGGCTTTGATGCAATTGCAAGCGCGGCGGCAACAGGTTACGCGGCCGACACAACCGGCAGCCATGCAATGCCGCCTAATGGGCAATTTACCCCGCCCGGCCATACCCCTCAACAACCACCACCCGGATATACTTGGGGCGACGGCGGCCATTCAGGCGGTTCCGTTGGGTTTATGTCTATGATTATGTTAATGACAATGTTTAATAATAATTTTTATTATCATAATTATTTATTTGCCTTGCTTTGCTTTATTGGCGTATATATAAATGTTTTTTTATACAAATTTTCACCGTTATATTTTAATCACAAAAAATTATGGCAGAAACTATTACGGCACATTTAAAAGATGCCGCTTGGAGTGGGTTGGAAGTGGGCGCGGCCATTATTGGCGCGGTTGCTACAACTAAATGGTTGGATGAACAAAAGCTTTTCAAAAAAGAATTTGCTTCTAACCCGGAATGGTTTAATACCAACAGGGACGGCGCACCGTTCAAAATAAAATACTTTCCCGGTATGGTAGCGGGTGGGGCCTTATTCGCTGCAACCTATGCAAAGAACCCTTGGCTTAAGATGGCCTTGTTTGGTGTTGCCTTTGCCGGTGGTGTTAAGCAATTGCGTATCCTTACGTGGGATAAGAAAAAAGGTGATTACAAGATTAAACAGATTGGCGATACTGCAATTGAACACGATAAGGCCCTGAAGGAAATGGCAGAGAATTACAGGCAAACGCATGTAATGGAAGGGCCGGAATATCTAAGCGGGGAGGAAGGTATGAGCCGGCCGGAATATGTGGAAGGTCAAGACCATTATGGCGACCGCTACGAAAGTGCCATTGCCGCCGCCGTTCGTAAAATGTACCCGCAAATGGCCGAAAATTATGGCAACCGTTACGAAAGTAGTATTGCCAAGGGTATATACGATGAGGACGAATGGCCTTCAGATATGAAAGGGGCCTTCAGTTTGGAAGGGGCTGATATGACAGAGGCAGCATAATAGTAACAATAATAAATATTTTTTTATAATTATTTTTTTAAACAAAAAACAACAACCATGAGATTTGACACAACGGCCATTGCGGCCATGCAAAGAAAAGCGTACAACGCTTTAACAGCGCACCAAGTTGCGGAACACAAAAGGGAAAAAGGAAAGGCCCCGGCAAAAGTTCTTTCGCTGAATAAAAACTATGTTCCGCCAAAGCTTACCAGCAGCCCAGGAATGATTATTCAGGAATTACCCTGGACAAACGCCGTTAGTACCTATTCTTTCAACTTTTCGCAAAACGGGCCGCAACAAACACCGGGGGTTAATAATAATGTGAACCTTCAAAAAAATGATGTGTTTGCAATCTATGGAATTCAGGTATTGTTCGGAACCGGCACGAATAGCGCGGATTTTATCTACCGTTCGCATGGTGTACTACCGGCAGACGATGCGTTGTATAATTCCGTATTTTCAGTGCAAACGGAAAGTTCAACCTATATTGATAAAATGGCAGGGCAATTTTTTAGAGACAACCCGGCCAACAGTAACGAATATTTTGGGGAAATAGGATTGCAGATTATTAACCCAATTCGTATTGTAACGGGTGAACTTGGAAAGTTTAATGTTATCATAACAATTCTTAATCCTATAAGCAGTCTTGTATTAAGTGCAAATACCGTTGTTTCTATGCGTTTGCACGGCGTATATGGTCAAGCCCAAGGTTAAGATTAACTTTAATAAAATATGGAAATTCAAACCCTGTTATTCCGACACGGAATTGCGACGTGGATAACAGATATAATTACTTCGGCCGCTACACCGGCGGCCGAGTCTTTTCAGATAGGTAAAAATCTGCCGGAAGACGTTGGATTTATATATGGCCTGAACACCATTGCGGACGGTATAGGCCCGGACGGGCAACCCTTGGGAACTACTGCACAATATACGAATATGTATATTAATTTGCAGACAGGGCCAACAAGTTTTGTTGAGAATTTCCGGTTAAGCGATTTGCAAAATGATTATGCCGGGTCGCCAATTGTTCGGATGGAAAGATATATGCCCGTAGCAATTCCGGCATTCGACCTGTCAAAGAGTAGTTATATTAATCCCAATAGTTATACGGGGTTTAATATACATTTGTATCTTTGGTATGTCAACAAAAGGGATTGGGCAAAATATGGCAAAATAATATTATCTGAACATCATAAATAAAAGGTAATGTTTGAACCGGCCCTTAGATATATAGACCAGAATTTTAAGGGGTCGTTATTGTCCCAGTTATACTATACTGTATCTGATGGAACAACCGGCATTGCAACTGCTAACTATAATAGCCAAAATGCAATTGGTATATTTTATCAATTCATATACCATCCTGTTCAGGTCGGTGCGGGAAATGTGTCTTTTTTAGTGGAAAGAAATGTACCTTTAATTAGCTTTGCAATAACTTCGCCGGACGTTTGGCAGCCTATACCAATGGTAAGAAAAAATACCCTTATGAAAGTTATTGCAAGCGTTCCTACGTTCATCTTTACGGTTTGTTATCAATATATATACTTTCCAACAAAAGAAGTTAAGTAATGACAATTAAACAGATTTCCCAATTCATTGTAACGAATAAGTGTGTAGAAATACTTATTGAAGATTATTCCGGGAATAAGTTAGATACGATTATTGCTAAGAACGCCCCCGCCGCGGCCGGTGAATTTGAAGAAAGAGCCGAGGAGTTTAAAGAGTACGGAAAGCTTCAGATTTGCGCCCGGTTGAATGAAAAAACAACGTGGGGCAATGCCTTTTGTTGGCAATTGAATTTCCGCGACGGCACAAAGAAAGGGGACGGAAAAAGTATTGAAGGCCCTTCAAATATTGGCGCAATCGGGGCAATGGATTACATTGCAATGTTCACACAAAAGGAATCACAAATATCGCAATTGCACCGGGAAAAAATGGAATTGCAAATGCAATTAAAAGACAATGACCCGTCGAAATATCTGCCTTTGGTGTACGCCGGTGCTTCGGCCCTTGGTATAGATATTAAACTTCCGCAACAAATACAAAGCCCGCCAAAAAATAAACTCATAAGCGGCGATGTACACGAAAGAACTTTGCCGGAAATACAGGCAGAAATAAACGTAATTATTGACCAACTTGCAACAAAAATGAAAGCAAGCAAATTCTTAGAAGTTTTGCAGGCGGTCAATAAACAAAAGGATTTGCAAACCAATATTGATAAGGTTATACGTCTTTTAGATTA
>Ga0209006_10006445_pt1 | contig 10612 bp, 19 predicted proteins | sample JacPin_JW_Ref_O2_FD_188567 | JGI IMG/M metagenome (GOLD analysis project Ga0209006, IMG submission 188567) | Forest soil microbial communities from Algoma, Ontario, Canada - Jack Pine, Ontario site 1_JW_Ref_O2 (SPAdes) (version 2) | ecosystem: Environmental > Terrestrial > Soil > Boreal... | reverse complement strand
GGTACTGAGAGGACGGGGAAGGGTGTGAAGGGAAGGGTTCCATCGGCCTTTGGGCAAGATTTAATGAGAGGATGAGCCAACGTGAAGGCCTGGTTCGGCGTAAGAGGTATCTGAAAGTGGCACATTGTAAGTGACATTATCGCTTATGCATGCCGAAATGGAATCTACCTCAAATGCGGTGTTCCAAGGATTCCTGTGGATCGGACCTTGGTTAATCCACGAAGCATGGCGAACTTCGGTTCCCATAATGGTGCCTGCGACTAAAAGAGTGTTCTGTGACCGAAACATAAATGAACCTCTGCACAATGTTGATAGCAGCGCACACATGCCTTGTCTGCGATGAGGGACAAGACACCAGCATATGCCGAGCCGCCAGTTGACTCCAAAATCTCGCTCACGGCGACGAAGCACATTACATCCTCGCAGGGGCTGTTAGCGACAAGACATTCAGCTTGTATGTATCGCTATGTGAAAACAAGTGCTTACAACTGGTATTCACAAGGCTCGACGGGCATCCCTTTGCTTTCCTTGATGGCGCCTTCGAGGAAGGTTACGTGAGTCCTTTCGTGCTCTGCGATTTGTTTGAACCGGTTAAGGACATAAGGCTCGAATCCAGCGTTTGCAAAGTCTACTTCTGTGAACTTGTCCAAAAATGTGGTATAGAAAGCGTTTTCGAGGTGCTCAAGAGTGAGAGCGAAGTTCATGAGTTCCGTGTCTGTAGTAATTTATCTCATGGTAATATTTATAAGTGCCATTTTCGAAGAACCATACCAGAATAACCGCTATGCATAGTAGGCATTGCATAAGAGACGGCGAGGGCTGAAAGGGCAGTGAAGATGATAGAGTATTTCATGATGAGAGTAGGCTAATTGAAGAGAACGTGTGGATGGAAACGAATGTGGTTTGTGGTTTGTGGTTTGAGAAGAGAAAGTGAAACGGGGATAACGAATGAACAGTCGTTTATATATGCAAACTTGCTCCTCTCTGATTGGCTGTTTGAAAGAGGTTTACAAGTGTAAAATGATGTCATTGTTATAGCTGACGTCATGACTGTACTTCAAGGATATACTGATATTAAATTCCAAACTTTCTACGGGTCCCAACTTTCTACCAACTATTTCAAAGCCGGCGAAAGGTATACTCACAGCAAGCACACCCCACCACAAAATTGTACATTGTTGTCCTCCAACCCTACTCATCTTCAAACTTCATCCCTGGATATTCAACCCCCCACGAGGTAACTTCGGCTCTCCCGGCGCGTAAGGCTCCTCCGTCTCCACCCTGAGCAGATCATTGATCCAGGCACCCTTAGGCTGCAACTTCACCCCACGGCTATACATCACTGCCAGGTACAACCACGCCGCCGCATTCCCCACCGTTCCTACCTCATCTGAAACATGGCTCTTCGCATACTGGGACATCGTCTTGTACAGCATCTCATCCGTGTACAAGTCAAATAGGTGTTGCGCTACAGCCGCGTTATCCCCGACCTCGGTTAAGTACCCGGATTTACCGTGTTGAATCTGGAGCGGGATTCCTCCGGTGCGCGAGGCTATGACGGGCTTGCCAGCGTGTAAAGCTTCCGAGACTTTGACCTCGAAGCCCTCACGAGTGGACAGCTGGAGTACGATCCTCGAGTTGGCCATAAGCGCGTTGAGCACTATTAACAAAACAATCCTTAGCATCTATTCGGTTTTTCATATCACCAACGCACGTTGATCACTCGGGGGCAACCTCATCACCACGATATCCTCCGCATATTCCTTATACGCCTCAGACGCAATGAGCTGCATCACTTGATCATATATGATGCTCGCGTCCGGATCATCCACGGCGCCGTGACCACAAATTAACAGCTGTGGCAGGTCTTCCTCGTCCAGGTCTGACGCATTTGAACTCAAAAGCTTGCGGAACTTGACGTACGAATCGATGACGTTCGGGATACCCTTCGACGGATCAAATCGCGCAATTTGCACAATGTAGTCGCGTTCGGGCCATTTGAGCTCGTGCATTTTTTCCTTGGCGCACAGATTGCGGAATTCCCCCATGTAATACTGGGAATCCCAGGAATCGAGCTCCTTGTTGAGGCCGTCGAGCCTACCAAGAGCGTATTAGCAGTATGACCCCAAAGAATGGATAACAACGTACATGTCCGTCGCAGCACCTAAGAGAGCCAATTTCTCGATAGGTACATCACTGGGGACGAATTTGCTGACAGGGTGACCTAAACCAGAACCATCAACCAAGCAAGCCTCAAACAAGTCAATTATATAGGACGCACTGATAAATAAGTCCGCAAGCTGAATGTTCTTCCACAAATATTTCCAAACCTCTTCTTGCGGCGATCCAGGCATGTGGATGAGATCACTGCGGATTTCAATGTGTGATCGGTAGACGATCGGTAGTTCCGGTCGAGTTTTCTTGATGAGTGGGATAAGCCCAGGCATTTGTGGATCATCTAACAAAAAGTATGCAGTGTCAGCCGCCAGATTCGGCCGATGTGGATCGGCACCCACCAATGAACGCGATATCGACACCACCGGGAGCGAGAGGACCACCTTCGGCTGTCCACCTAAGCCCGTTTTTGAGAATCCAAGCGTCAAAGTTGTCTTTTGCTTCTTGAGTGAGGCGGAGATCGGGCGGAGCGACTCCTTGAAGGATGTTGTGGTTGTTCTTGGTCGTACGGAATACGCTCGGTGAGGGATTCGGAACGTACCTTGATGGAACTGTGAGGAAAGGGACTAAATACATGTGTAATCGTGACACATACCAAGCAGCGTCAACGTCCAGTGCAGTTAAGAATCTGATCAAAGCATGTCGCATCTATGGAGTGAATGATGAAATGGATGATATGATTTTTGCAAACGACTCACGAGCGCGACCCCCCCTTCAGAAATAAATTAGCCACATCGACCAACGATAAAGATGCTTACTCACCTCCTTGCGGGGTAGAAGAGAAGAATGCTATCTTGATCTTTTTCTCCCTTAACTCATCCGCCAATTTGATGACTGCATTCCAAGTGCCCTTACCAACGGTCTTCCTGTATTCGTCCAAATCGTCCAACAAATGAATCTTGCCAGCAGCATCGACAGTGACCTGATTGCGAGGTCCGATGCTAAGACGAGGGTTATTCCCGGGGCCAAAATACATGATGCACTTGCGGGCAGCAGAGTCGGCCTGTTCGTCAAGGGTGCGTTGTATGGGAAGGCGAGTCGAGACGCCGGGTTGGAGCAGATTAACGTCCGTCACTGGGCTCTGGTCGACATTCGTCGAGGGGGTATCGTGCCCTGACTGCACGTACGAGTTGGTCGCAGAGTTGATGCGATGCTTGACGTTTGGGCGAGTGGCGGAATCGGTGTGGAAAAGCTTGATGTTAAACACAATGGGAACGATGTCCATGTCAAGCCAAAGACGCGTGCACAGATTGGGGCTCTTGAGAGGGGGGAAAGAGTATGGTAAAGATGCATGCCGATCAGCGGAATAATTTATCCTTCACCTCTTTCAAAAGGGTCAAAGTAACACCTGCGCCAAGGAATTTTGCAAGGTGCTCTGTAGAAAATTTGCGCAAAATCTGTAGGATATGCTTCTCTATATCGATTGCATTCTTTTCACGATTACCAGGGGTGATAGGGATGATCATGGAGGCAAAATCGGTGCTGTATACAGAGTCGTGAACGGATATAGCGACCTCAAAAGCATTACCACCGTTGACAAAGCTGCCAGCGATGCCGGCCCACATGGGCTATTTGAAAAAAAACTTTATGAGAGTCATGAACTGGTGAAAAAAAAGATAAAAAATCACAGTGAGCGGAGTGACGGCATGGGTTGGAGGAGTGATGCTAGTGATGTGTGGCCTTTGTCTGGTTTGGACATTGGATGAAAGCCTACGCCTGATGGCAACGGAAGACTTTGATTGAAAGCGGTGGTGGGCTTTGATAGACATGGGTGGAAGTGTGAAAGGGAATGGTTGAAGATCGCTTCAATTTATAGCGCAAATGGACGGAACCTAGCGTAAGTCACGTGGTTACGGTCCTGACTTCCCGGTCCACATGTCCTGTGGCGAATGTGGTGAGCCCATCGTTTGGCACGACGACGTAGGTTCGGCCGTTTGTACCGCCTGTGGGACACTCGTAAATTCATCTTGTTCGGTCCTAACATCACATCTTGATACGGCCGACAACTCTGACAGACAGTACAATAATCATTTATGGAATACCACTCTCAAGAGTATTCGGAGAAATGACCGATGGGACCTTGCAGGTCAGGGAAAAGAAGCTAGGGATAGGAAAAATAATGTACGCTAGTCCATTATCCCTTTAATCCTGGTCTCATGCTCATGCACGTTCCCTCAGTACGCTATTCATGAATTTATCCGATCCATTTCATCTAATTTATCCGATCCTGGTATATCCTCCCGCGCAATTACTCTATTCTCTCAAGCAATGGCAGCTGGACGTTACCGCTGGGGACGTAAAGCTAAACTCATCGCCGCTGCTTCCATAGCCATTGCCCGACGAGAATCAAACAGGTCAGATTCACTCCGAGTCATCGCCTCTCTCATCGACGAGCCGCTCTTGGCTCTCTCAAGAACTTTCACCACTGTTATAACTGTCCTCTGTCTCTCTCTTACCGCTGCAGACCCAGCTCTCCACCTACCTAGTCTTCACTCGTGCTTATCTACCCTTATTAACCCTCAAACATCTCCAAATCTCCTTCCCGCTGGCTTAGGCAACGCCTTGGTGCAACTACCTCTTCCTTCCGTTCTCAGAACTGCCAATGCCTTGTCCCAACTCCTCACATCCCTTGGAGACACTCACACCCTCGCCGCCCTTCCAACTCCCGCTACAGCCTGTGCAATTCTGATCCTGGCTCTAGAAGCAGAAGCACGCTCTTCCCTACCTAACATCGGCAAACTTGCGCAGCACCTTGCTAGTCACATCGGTACCAGCGAAGGTGTGGTCATGGCACGTTACAGGCTCATCTACGAAGTCATGGAGGAGTGGATCAAGGAACTACCGTGGCTAGATCAGTTTGAAACCAAGAATGGCCGATCAAAGATCGCACGGCGAGTAGTCGTGGCTAGAGGCCTGAAGGATGTTATTCAATTTCGAGAAGAGATCCGTACAAAAAAGCTCGATGCACTAGAGCACCCCGTGGTTACCCTGGATGTAGCCGGGGACATGCGAGATGATGGAAGTGACGATGACAAACCTCCACCCAAACCTGTAAACGCGTCAGTACGTCCAAGAAAACGGCGGAAAATTCATCGTGCGCTCGATGATGCACGTCAATTCCTCCTTAACCCTCTGTCTGCTCCGCTCCCGCCTTTCACCGGCACTTCTTCAGATCGCAACTCATCATCGACCTCGCCTGTTGACTGGACAACATACCTCCTCACGGCCTCTCCCTCCGCCCTCTCACTAGGTGTCCTACCCACGCGTTTGCAACGCCTGGCTGTCGAACGTGGGGAGAAAGCCATCAACGATGATGAACTATTTGAGGACGGAGAGTGGGAGACAATGATGAGAACAGAAGACGAGAGGGAGGCCCTGCGGAACGCCATGGATTGGGGGAGCACCGAAGAAGAATCTGAAGATAAAGTGCATGGTAAGAGCAAGCCAGAGCAAACGAAGACAGGTGGGTCTAAAAGGATTAACATGGAGGTTCTGTCGAAATTGCTGCAGGATAGGGAGACGCTTGGGGAGAAGGAATTGGACTGGTTGAGAGATATCGACGGAATACCCGATCAACAAGACTAAGAGTCCAAGCGCTGTAACACGCGGGAAAGCCTGAACTTCACTCCGTATATTACTTGTGTACTGCCTCCTCGAGGCGGCATTGGACAAGTCCAAAGTACTCATCGGTTGAGTGGATGTCTATCAAGGACACTTGTCGATCTAGGCTACCTTACTTTTCTTGCTTCCTTTTCGTATCCCTCCTTTCGATGCTGCGTCACCATCACACTCATCCACCTTACGCTTGGTAATAGCCACCTTATTACCCGTCTCCGTGGTTTCTGTGATAGATGGTGATTGTGAAATTCGAGCCATTTGTTTGCACATTGCCTGAAGAGAAGGAGACGGTTTGAAGCGTTTCGAGGCCGCTAGTTCGACCCAAATCTCTGGTTTCCAGACAGTATGGATAAGTCCGGGGGATAGTGCCTTCTTCGTTTGACGAATAGCAAGCATGCCGACCTTCAGAAGGTCTTTCATCTGGTGTGTATTCAATGAGATGGTCTCGTCACATAGGAAGTCGAATAGTGATCGGCGTAGCGATGGCATGAAGTCCGATATCTCTTCTGACCTTTCACCCTGGAGGTTTATTAGTAATGTGCAGATAACGGATAATAGAGCGACAATAACCATAGTTGGAAGTCGGGCTACAAGTATTTGGAGGAGCTGGAAGACTTGACATCGCCGGTACACATTCACCGCCTTTGAAGACAACTCGATCAGGTCAGATCGCAGATTCCACGCTAATATAGGATGAAGACGGAAGAAGTCTTGAAAGAAGTTAGGGGTTAGAGATGAGTTCTTGCGACTGATAAAATCAGCTAGTGACTGGCGATAGGCTACGAGAATCGGCAGTTCTGCATCAGAGTGGAGCAACACCTTGACTAGATATAAGCTGCATTGGTTGAGAAGGGCAGAAGCGTCTGGCGAATGCGCTTTGCGAGCACGCGTGTGAAGGTCGTCCAGTACTTGGGTGGCCTGCATTGTATCCACAACGGACGGTACTTCCTTCGATTTCCCAACCCGGGACTGCAAAAGACTTTTCGCCTTGTCTTGTAACTGCTGCTCGTCGGAACTGGTGCTTGTGATGAGCTCGACGAGTGGCAAGATCAACCGGATTATCAGCGGGCTAGATGGCTGTTTTTGGATGAATGTGTCGAGGAGAGCGAGGACACGGTTCTTGAAATGGGTAGCCTCCCGTTGAGCGTCGACACCTGCACGAAGATCCAACTTGAAAGAACGATAGGCTAGACAAATAGTGACCGACCTTTACCGGATTTCTTCTCGCCCGCCTTTGCCTTGAAAACTGCTGCAAGCTTGTGGTCCATGGCCAACATCTGATCATCATCCATAAGCTCCTCTGAGTCTGAACTAGGATCGGTCTCGCTCGCTGCCTCGACTCCATTGTTCTTGAGAGCTACCTTAATCTTCTTTCGAAGTTCGTCATCAGTACTTTCGTGGCTACTGCCTTCGTCTTCATTTTGATTTGAGGAGGATGACTTTTCACTGTCGCTTTCGTCATCTTCCATCTTTTTGTCGTCCTCTCCTCCTTCTCCTTCTCCCTCTTCTTCTTCGTCATCATCCACCTCCACTTCGTCATCATCGTCTTCCGCGGTGGTTGTCGGATCGCGCCTTTCCAATTGCTAAATTCCACCTGACTCAATTATCAATGGAACACAGTAAAGTAACGCACGGTTAAAATCAAGTCAACGGTGGACTCTTGTATAGCGCTGGTAAGCAATGAAAACACTTGGTTCCCAACTGCACGTAAATAGGATGTAGATTTCTCCAAAAATCCAATGACAATGTCCACGAAGATATCGACAGGCGCATGTAATGCCATCGCAGATTCGGCGTCCTTGCTTGTTACGAAAAACATACGAGTGGCTCCATCGATGCAAGCCTGGATCATTGTTAGGAGGACTGAGAGGTCAACAGTGTAGAGGCAGCTACCTTCAATGAATCTGTATCCACCTCGTCTTTGTCATTCGGGCAATATTGCTGCAGGAGAGTTGCTAACAAAAGCAACTCTGCTCCTTTGGCTGCGTCGTGCATTTCACCCGTGATCTAATATAACGTCCACGATAAGTAAACAAGGGCTTCCTAAATAACTGACGGACCTGGCTGAGCTGCCCCGACAGTTCACGCGCCCTCACATGCAATGTTTGATCCTCTTCGCCTACCTCAAAAAGCCTCGTAACATGCTTGGTATCCTTTTCGAGTTGTTTTATAGTTGTCAAGGCTTTAGATACCCAAAACTCTCCGTCGGACGCTACCGCAGTTACCTTCGTAGTCTTGTCGCCTACGGTCTGATAAGAGAAACAAACGAAAAACTAGGCAAGAATCCTGACCTGATTTGACGAGGGTCGTCTGTCCAGTCAAGTCCGCAAGACAACTCAGAAGCCGGGTGGCGCAGTGTTGACGTAATTTTTCGGACAACGGTGGGCTGGGGACAGATCGCAGCTACAATGAACGATGCACGATGTTAAGTGATTGTGGGGTTTGAAAAAAAGACTCATGCGCACCGCCTGGAATGTGCTTTTCCCAGATTTCTTCTTGACGATGAAAAGTGCGTGGACGATAAGCCAGTCTAGGACTAATTGAACCCAGTCGTCACTCTTGGGTATGACACTATTACGGATGAGTGTAGAAAGCTGGTCGATGGTCCAAATTCTCTTTGAATTGACGGTTTGTATGTCAGGCCTATATACGATTGTCAGCAGAAAAATAAGTGGTTCCACCATGGACGGACTTCGCTGCGTCTTCTTCGTTAAATTGCATGAGCAAGAAGTCGATATAGCTTTTGATACCCTCCGTATCCATTGAAGTGAGAATTGACTCTACCGTTTTTGTTTTAGTCAATTTGTCAAATTGATGGCTGCCGTTCACTCCAGTAAGCTGAAGGATAAGCGTAAACCCTAAAGTTGGATTACTCTGGACAAATGATTGGATTTCTGTAGCCTAATATGTGGACATGTTTTTGGTCAGGTGTGCCTTGAAATTCGAGGGAACAAGGGATCATATTTCGCGTACCACTTGTCTTGCTGCTTTGTGCAGATAACGATCATGGTGCGAGAGATGGTTGATCCACGTCCGCATGAAATTCTTCGTGAACAGCATCGGTAAGTTGCTACCATTCACACCGGGCAATGCTTTTTGGAAGATCTGGAAACCCCAGTATTTGCGTTCTGCAGACGCAGACGAACAGAATAATGATTCTATTGCCACTATTAGCAAATTTTTAGAGGCCAGATACTTTTGTCATACCGTCAACAACCACTCGGAAAAATTCTTGAAAAGAGCCTTTCGAAATGGAAGGGGAGCGTAGGAGATGGTCTAAAATAATATCCCAAACAAAATGAACTTGTGGCTTCCATACTGCTGCTGACGATGTCGGGAAGTCACCACTCTCTGTGGTAGACTCCTGGATAAAAATTATGAATCAGATACAGAAGAAATGATAGTCTGATGATAATGACCTTCAATATTCGAGCGAGGTTACTCAGATTCCCTCCACTTAACAAATCCGAACTTTTGAAAGCGGGGGCCACGAATTCTGTCCAGTTCTGGTTTGGATCCAGGTGCTGTAGCTTGAGTGTCAATGCGACTTTCTCCGGTGACCAAGTTTTGTTCTCTAGGAAGATTTTTTCGGTCATAGTGAGAACCGCGCGTTCTTTCCACGACACATTTGACTCCTTGAGCACGTCCACCACGAGGGCAATTGTCCACCAGGCGCTTTCTCTCAACCACGATTTTTTATCGCCAAGAGCGATCAACCCATCGAGAACCGCTTGAAAAGTTGAGAGATCCGAAGAAGGTGTAGAAGAGCGTAAGGGTTGTGTTCGAACGAGAAGACCCGACTGAATGACGGCAGTGAAACCAAAAAGACGAGCAAAGAGAACATCACGCTCCTCTTGGCCATTCATAGAGCCATGTGTTTTTGACGATTCAACAATGAGAGCGACGATCTGCGAACAAGTCACTGTATCTATACGAGACAAGAGCTAGGTAACCGTTAGGTGAAAGGTTGCCGCGGGGGGATAATTTATTCACCTCGGTCAATGCAACCGCAAATCCAAGTCGACTACATTCTCTGGGACTGGCAAGCCCTCGAATGAGTCGCTTAATCGAATAGGAAACGTCCTGCGCGTTCAACGCGTCGAGATGATCATACTTTTCCCCGGTTTTGTCTTCCTCGTCTTCGGAGGTCTCCGACTCGCGCAAGTCCTTGGGAGAGAATTGGGCCTGAAAGCGTTGTAGAGCACCTATTAGTTTTACTGAAGCCTCGATACGCTCTGCTTTGGATGCCGAAGACAAATGCCAAAACAAGGGCAGAGTGGTCATTTCGATGTCACAATTGGGATTGTTGTGACATGTATAGATTCAATGCCTTCGCCAAACAAATGCCAAATAAGTGGTAGATGGAGCATTCGCTCCTTCGCCGAATTTATGAAAACAGCATGTACTCGATGACTTGAGCACCCTGCCACGGTCTGGGCGGATTCAATGAGGTTTCTGAGACATATATTTGAGATTATGAAATAAAGGCACCAAATGAAAGAGCGGACATTGCCGCCAATGATTCAATGATTGTGCACCTTTCACCAACCATGATGGAAATTGACACGAATTCGTCGTCGTTCCAAACCATGCAGTCTTTACCCAACAAGCGTCCCCGCTCACCAGAATCTCCCATTGACCATCCTGCTGTGAGTTACACGTCGTGTTCCGGATCATCGTCTGACCTTACCATGTCAGAAACGTTTATCCCTTTCCACAGATCGTTATTCCTCAATCTTCGCGCAGTCTCCCTTTCATGTCACAAACAACACTTGGAATCTCGGCACAGTGCAGAAAAATCCACGTCTTTGCGATGACT
>Ga0209006_10006444_pt1 | contig 10613 bp, 9 predicted proteins | sample JacPin_JW_Ref_O2_FD_188567 | JGI IMG/M metagenome (GOLD analysis project Ga0209006, IMG submission 188567) | Forest soil microbial communities from Algoma, Ontario, Canada - Jack Pine, Ontario site 1_JW_Ref_O2 (SPAdes) (version 2) | ecosystem: Environmental > Terrestrial > Soil > Boreal... | reverse complement strand
TGCTATTGTATACAGACGCCGGACTACCTGCGCCAGTTCAGAAAAATCGATCTACTTTTGTTGTTTTAGGTTTTGCGAGCAAACTCCCGGTAAACGCGCAAACCGGAGAAGTGAAGCAATGCTCCAAAATGGACGATTATGCGACTTATCGTGCGGTACCGGCTCGCAGGCTAAAAAAAGGGGAACTTTCGACCGTTCTTTGCGTACCATCCAACTAAGGAGGGGCCTATGAACAACGTCTTTCGGTTACTAGCTGCATTCCTGTTGTTTGGGCCGGTGACGTTCTGCCAGAGCTCTCAAGGTGCCGACGAACGCGTTTGTAACCAACGTCAAGAATTCCGGTAAGAAAACTGTGACATAACTGTGCCATGAAACCTGTTTCAGCTGCCGAAACTGACGTCGTTGACAGATCGCCTTGGTTGATTCTACGGAAGTTATTGAAAACAAAAATGCGCCCGAAGATTCCGGCTTACAGGCTCGCCCGCTGATTTTATTGGACTCAGGGAGCCGTGGAGCTTTTCCCATTGCTGGTAGCGCCCGACACTGAGATCACCACATTTTCCGTAGTAGCACCGGCGCAATATTCCAGCCGTAAAATGAAATTGATGTTTTCAGCGGGAGCGTTGCGCACGCCGGAAAAGATGCTCGCCCGCTATTTTCTTGTCTGAAAAGGACAATAACTCGCTGTGTGTTGTGCCCTCACGAGAAATTATTCCGGAGCGAATTCTACGCGGTTGCGTCCGCGATGCTTGGCTGTGTAAAGCGCCAAGTCGGCTTGGCTCAGAAGCGCGCTGAAATTCGGAGGCACGCTTCCTGCCGATCCTTGAAAACCTGAAACGCCGAAGCTGGCGGTGACCTTGACCACGCGGTCGCCAAAGAAAAAATCCTGCTCTTCAAACTGCCTGCGAATACGCTCAACTACCGACGCGATATTTTCCTTGTCCGCATGAGTTAAAATGAAAAGAAATTCTTCGCCGCCAATCCGCCCGCAAATATTGGAGCGCCGCGAATTCGTCTTCAGGATTTCCGAAAACCTTTTCAAAACTTTATCCCCTGCATCATGACCGCTGGAATCATTCACGTTCTTAAAATTGTCCAAATCAGCCATTACTACCCAGAAGGGGAATCCGTGGCGCGCGGCACCGCTTAATTGGCGAGGCGCCCATTCATCAATGGCACGGCGGTTCGGAAGACCGGTCAACGAGTCGGTAAGCGCGAGCTCTTCAAGTAAGCGGTTTTTTGCCTCCACTTGCCGGTGTAACTCCACGAGCCTGCGTCCTACCTCAACGCGTGCCAGCAATTCTTCGGGGTGAAAAGGTTTGGTGAGGTAATCATCCGCGCCGGCCGCGAGACCTTTCACCACGTTTTCTTTGGCGGATACGCTGGTCAAAATTATTACGTATGTATAAGCGTTGTCGGTTCCCGATCGAATCCGCTCGCACAACTCGATGCCGGTAAGATCCGGCATAACCCAATCTGTAATTACGATCGCGGGTGCATGTTGGTCCAAAAGCTCGATAGCTTCCCGACCACTTCGTGCTATAAGCAGAGAATAATCAGCGTTGTTGAACGCTTGTTCCACTAGCTTGCGGTAAACGGCCGAATCGTCGGCGACCAACATTTTGAGACGCTCTTTCGCGACGCTCATCTCACCTCGAGCTGAAGCAAGTTCCCCCGGTAGCGCTTTTGTAGGGCGATGAAGTACGTTTGAAAGATGCTAGCACAAGGCGGTCGTCGGACAAGCGCTACTCAATCGAGAGATGCTAGCCCTGCATGTGCGACGCCGCCCATGGACGTGCACAGATCGGCAGCAGAAATGTAGATTTTAGGATAACGTGCGGGACCGCAGGCAATTCTCCAGAGGAATGCTAGGAAGATCAAAACATCGAATACGTCGTTGTCAACGCGGTCGCGTCCGAGCGTCGGTGCCGAGATGAAGCCGAAGATACGTGCCGACGAGATTCCAAGAGAGAGTTGCAGCTTCCGGATTATAGCTGGGCCGCGCGTCGCAGAAAAAACCGTGGTCGGCATCCGAGATCTCGACATTAACGTAGGCCTTACCGGCGCGCTTACATTCATCCACGACAGCTCGAATCTGTTCTACGCCGATATGTTTATCGAGTCCGCCCCAGAAAAACAGGATCGGCGCATGCAAATCAGCCACTCGAGGCAGTAGCGTCGGCGCGATATTTCCGCCGTAAAATGAAATTGACGCTTGGAGTGGGAGCGTCGCGCACGCCAGGAACGACGCCCGTCCGCCCATGCAAAATCCGATACTCGCGATTTTTTCGGGCGCAACGTGCGAACTGTTTGTGAGCCAGTCGTAAGCTGCGCGCAGGTCCTCTATCAAGCCTCTTTCGGTCATCGCTTTCATATGCGGCATGACGGACGGGAAGTCGTCGTATTTCCCTTCGAAGCCGGGACCTGTGCGGTGGTAGAGTTCGGGAGCGATCGATACATAGCCTTCGCGGGCAAATCGCTCAGTAACATCGCGAATGTGCGCGTTCACTCCAAAGGCTTCCTGCAAGACGAGTAAGCCAGGATGCCTGACGCTGTCCGAAGGACGCGCTACGTAAGAATTCATCTGCGTTCCGTCAGCAATTTTTAACGAAACCTTCTCTGTATCGATGTTATGCATAAAATGGCCCTCGCGAAAATAATTGCAAGAGATTTACCGCAACATTCTATAGGCTTGGTTTTCCCAGGGGAATAGCGAATCAATTCGCCGGTCGTTCGCATCCAAGTTTGGATATGGAGGTCTTCCGATGAGTTTGAAACAGTACGTCACGCTGGGACGCTCGGGTTTGCGAGTAAGTCCATTGGCCCTCGGTACGATGACGTTCGGCACTGAGTGGGGATGGGGAAGTGAGCCGGCAATCGCTCGACAGGTATTCGACAGCTACATAGAGCAGGGCGGCAACTTTATCGATACAGCGGATGGTTACACAAACGGAAAGAGCGAAGAGTTGCTGGGTCATTTTATCGCCGAACGCGGTTTGCGCGAACGCTTGGTGCTGGCGACGAAATTCACTTTCAACGCCGACCCGAGCAATCCGAATGCGGGCGGCAATGGCCGGAAAAACATTTATCGTGCGTTGGAAGGCTCGCTGCGCCGCCTGAAGACTGACTACATCGACCTTTACTGGATGCACGTATGGGACATGATTACCCCTGTGGAAGAAGTGCTTTCGACGATGAATGATCTGGTGCGCGCGGGGAAAATTCGCTATTTCGGCTTTTCGGATGTCCCCGCATGGTATGTAGCGCGCGCGCAGACGCTTGCTGAGAAAGAAGGCAAGGAACCGCTGATCGCGCTTCAATTGGAATATTCACTCGCGGAGCGCAATATCGAACGCGAGCATATTCCGGTTGCGCAGGAACTGGGCATCGGGATCTGTCCGTGGAGCCCGCTCGCGGGTGGCTTTCTCAGTGGAAAATATAGGAAAGAAGGAAACACTGGAAGAGGCGAAGGCAGGCTTGACGCGGCCAAGCACGCCCAACTCACTGACCGGTTTACGGAACACAACTGGCGAGTTCTTGATGCTCTTCTCGATGTAGCGAAACAGCTCAATAAGAAGCCCGTGCAGGTGGCGTTGAATTGGGTTTTTACGCAACCGGGCATTACGTCCACTATTATCGGAGCTTCGAACACTGCGCAGCTTCAAGATAATCTAAGCGCGGCTGAATTTACGATTCCTCCGGAGCTTAGAAAACGTCTGGATGATGCGAGCGCCATCGAACTTTTTCATCCTTACACATTTTTTGAGCCGTTCATTCAAAACAGGGTCAAGGGGGAAAATCCAGTGCGCGCTTGGACTCCTGCCGTTCCCAAGCAAGTAGCGCAGCAAGAGAAGTCTTCAAACCAGTCGAGGGCGAGTGCGGCGGAAAAATAGGTGCGACTGGATTCTGGGCGACCGAGAAGCAAACAGCACCTCTTAAATGTTGCAGAAGCCAGATTCTACAACTTCAATTTTAACTGTTGTTTGGATTCGTCAGACGCCGATTTTCGGCGCGCACGTTTTTCCGAAGGATATGTGACTTTCTCCCCTCGAACTTGTGCGAACGGTGTTAATTCGTGCTCATTTGCGATATTCGCGCTCATGATGTGTTTCACCGCAAATTTGCGCGCTGTAAGAGCATCCGCTACAAGGGATCGATGGCAGCGCCACGGCACTGCTTCGGCGCACATCAATACGCTTAGCTTAAGCTGGGAGAGTTGAATCGCACGCGACAGGGCGAGTTCAAATTCGGTCGTGGCCATGTAGTCCGCATACCCTCGAAAGCTCGCATTGCGCCAGCCGACATTCCTTGAGTCCGGCTTGGGCCGACGGAGGCCTCCAAGTCCCTTCACGTGAACGTAGTTAATTCCGGCGGCTTCCAGAGCCGGTCCCAGCGTATCGAGACTGTATTGAGGATTGCGGCGCGAACGAGGGATCGTCCGGATATCAATCACGCGCTCTATTCCATTCGCCTGAAGCAATTCCAGAAATTGACTGAAAGTTTGAGTCGAGTGGCCGATCGTGAAGATCGTTTGTTTCTGTCCCTTAGGCGGTTTATCAGCCTTCGAACTCACAGACTAATCATACGGCAGCCGACTTCTCGCGGTCGAATCACGCTTCAAGAATTCCGCTTCGGCGATTAAGGATGGCGGGCGATAATAGGAACTCTTTCAGGGTCCCGCGAGCCCGGGGCTGGGGAATATGGCCTGAGGACATATGACGGAAATCAACGCTCTGTTTTGGGATAACGGTGGCGTAATTCTGACGAATGGTTGGGATCGCCATTCGCGCCGTGCTGCCGTGGATAAGTTTCAGCTCGATTGGAACGATTTCGAGGACCGCCACGAGCTCATGCTCGATGCCTTCGAAACTGGCCGCGCTTCGATCGACGATTATCTTCATCGCACAGTTTTTTATCGCGAACGGTCTTTCTCTTCAGCAGATTTCAAAACGTTCATGTTCGACCAATCACAGCCTTTTCCTGAACCGCTCGCGTTTTTGGGACAGATTGCCCGGTCTCGCCGGTTCCTGGTGGCATCTCTGAATAATGAATCGCGCGAAATTAATGAATACCGGATCGAGAAATTTGCTCTCAGAGATTATTTCGAGGCATTCTTCAGCTCCTGTTACTTGGGCCTCCGAAAGCCTGATCCTGGAATTTACAAGCTGGCACTGAAAATCACTCAGCAAAAGCCCGCGGAGTGCATTCTGATCGACGACCGCGGATTGAATTTGGAGTGCGCGCGTGAGTTAGGGATGCAAACGATATTGTTTAAGGACCTGGCGCAACTGCGCAACGAGCTGACGCAATTCGGCATCTCCGTTAACGAAAAGTAGTTATTGCCTTGCGAGGCTAAGAAAGTGATGAAGCTGAATACGCGTATTCTTCCGGACCTCACATCGCTCAGCCGCGCCGTGTTGGAAGAAACTTTTACAATTATTCAAGAAGCGGTTGCCAAACGTGGCAGGTTTGCGATCGCGTTCTCGGGTGGGCATACACCCGAGAAAATGTTTTCGCTCTGGGCACAGACCGCGCAATATCGCGATCAGACCCCCTGGGATCGCGTGCATTTATTTTGGAGTGATGAGCGCTACGTGCCCGCAGATAGTCCTCTAAGTAACTACCATATGGCGCGCGAGACCTTGATATCTCGTGTTCCTATTCCGGCGGAAAACGTGCATCCCATCCCGACGAATTTGTCACCTCCGGAAGAGTGTGCCCGCGCTTACGAGGCCGATCTATTGAATTTTTTTGGCGCTGAGCCCCCAGCGTTCGACGTTCAGCTGTTGGGAATTGGTCCAGAGGGCCACACCGCTTCGTTATTTCCGGGATCGGCCGCCTTGGATGAGAAATTACGCTGGGTTGCCGCGGTTCGTGTCCCGGCTGAGCCGCCGCAACGAATCACTTTTACGCCCGTGGTTCTCAACCGCGGGCGTAACACGTTTTTCCTAGTAGCGGGCGAAAACAAGCGAAACATACTGTCGGATATCCGCGAAGAGTCCACCACCGAAACCAGCCAATATCCTGCTGCTAGAATTCATCCGGCCAAGACTCCGGTGTGGTTTTTGGATGCGGCCGCCGCAAGCTGAATTCCGCTCGAGTGGACTTTTTGCTGAAGCTTTTCCGGGTCCAAAACGTCTAAAGAATACAAGCGGCAAATACTCCTATAAAATAGAAGGTCGGAATTCCGGATAGCATCCGAATTGACGACAATGGCTTTAAGACAAGCTTTCGGCGAAAGAGGATATGAAAAAATCGTCACCTAGAAATGACCGAAGTCTCTTTGCAGCGCTTGTCCTAGTGCTCACGGCGTCTCTTGCGAGCGTCTCGTGCAGTTCTAAGACCTCGGCTGTTGGGCCGGACCTTGCTGTGCCAGTGAACGTAGCAAAGGCCGTGAAAAAAACCGTTCCAATCCAACTCAGCGCTATCGGTACGGCAGAGGCATATTCAACAGTTTCGATCAAGGGGCAAGTAAATGCCGTTCTTAAGGAAGTCCATTTCAAACAGGGAGATTTTGTTAAGAAGGGGGACTTGTTGTTCACGCTTGACGCGCGTCCATTTCAGGCATCTCTAGCTCAAGCGGAGGCAAATCTCGCTCGCGACAAAGCTCAAGCCGACCTCACCATTGTCCAGGCCGAACGTTATAAGAAGCTTTATGACCAAGGTATTTCGGCCAAAGAGCAATACGATCAGATGCAGGCGAACGCCGCCGCGCAGCAAGGCTCGGTACACGCCGACGAAGCGGCCGTGGAATCGGCCAAGCTCCAGCTGCAATACTGCGCCATCTATTCGCCGGTTGACGGTCGCACCGGAGCTTTGCAGGTCTATCCCGGAAACTTGGTGAAGGAAAACGACGTTCCGGTGCTGGTAGTGATCAACCAGATTGCTCCACTATATGAGGATTTTTCTGTGCCGGAACAATATCTCGGCGTGATCAAGAAATACATGGCCGGAGGTCGTTTACAAATCGAGGCCACGCCTTACGGAGACACCGCGGCCGAGGTCGGCTATCTGACGTTTGTTGACAACACCGTGGACAACACGACCGGCACGATCAAGCTAAAGGGTACGTTCGCTAACACAGACCATCGCTTATGGCCCGGGCAGTTCTCAACTGTGTCGCTGCGTTTGTCAGAAGAGGAAAACGCCACTGTAGTCCCGACGCAAGCGGTACAGACGGGGCAAAGCGGAGATTTTGTGTTCGTGATCAAGCCCGATCAAACTGCGGAATCGCGTCCGGTGAAAGTAGCGCGAACGCTCGGAACCGAATCCGTAATCGCGAAGGGAATTGAGCCAGGAGAGACAGTCGTTACAGACGGACAGCTGCGGTTAATTCCGGGAATCAAAGTTCAGGTCAAAGCAGCGGCGCAAGGAAATTAAGAATGGCAATGAATATTGCCGAGCCATTTATTCGCCGTCCGGTCATGACCACGCTGGTCATGATGGCTATACTCCTGTTTGGGATTCTAGGCTATCGCGCGCTGGCGGTCAGCGAACTCCCCAACGTGGACTATCCCACGATTCAGGTCGGCGCCAGTTTGCCTGGCGCTAGCCCGGATACGATGGCTTCGGCGGTCGCAACTCCTCTCGAGAAACAGTTCTCCACGATTGCAGGCATCGATTCGATGACCTCGACGAGCGCGCTTGGAACTACCAGCATTACGCTGCAATTTGATTTGAGCCGCAATATCGACGGCGCTGCGCAAGACGTGCAGGCGGCAATCGCGCGCGCTGCCTCGCAGCTTCCGCCCAGCATGCCCACGCCGCCGACCTATAACAAAGTAAATCCTGCGGACCAACCCATTCTGTACTTGGCGATGGGTTCGAAGACTTTGCCGCTTTACACTGTGGACCAATATGCCGAGACCCTGATGGGCCAACGCATCTCAATGGTGAAAGGTGTAGCGCAGGTGCAGGTGTACGGCTCGCAGAAATATGCCGTTCGCATACAGCTCGATCCGCAAGCTCTGGCGACGCGGCAAATCGGGATAGACGACGTTCACACCGCTGTTCAAAACGCCAACGTGAATCTTCCGGTCGGCACACTCTACGGTGAACACCGCGCGTTCACCTTGCAGGCGAACGGGCAACTCACCCATGCGTCGGTTTATCGTCCGTTGATCGTGGCCTATCGCAACGGCTCGCCGGTTCGTCTGGAAGATCTCGGCAAAGTTTACGATAGCGTGCAGAACGATCGCGTGGCGAACTGGTGGAACGATACGGACTCCGTAGTTCTGGCAATCGAGCGGCAGCCGGGAACTAACACAGTAGAAGTTGTGGATGCGGTTAAACAGCTGCTTCCGCAATTTCGCGCGATCATTCCGCCGTCAGTGCAGATGCAGATTCTTTACGATGCATCCGAATCGATTCGAAATTCAGTCGCCGACGTGAAATTCACGCTCTATCTCGCAATCGCCCTGGTCATCCTGGTAATTTTCCTGTTTCTGCGGAATCTCTCGGCAACTGTAATCCCCAGCTTCGCGCTGCCGATGTCGATCATCGGCACCTTTGCCGTGATGTACCTGCTGGGGTACACAGTCGACAATTTATCGCTGATGGCTCTGACGCTTTCGGTTGGCTTCGTGGTGGACGACGCCATCGTGATGCTCGAAAACATCGTCCGGCATATGGAAATGGGCGAAGGTGTTATGGAGTCAGCGCTCAGCGGCTCGCGCGAGATCGGTTTCACAATCTTGTCGATGACGATTTCACTGGCCGCAGTGTTCCTGCCAGTATTTTTCATGAGCGGAATCATGGGACGCCTGCTGCACGAGTTCGCCGTAGTCATCATCACTTCGATTCTTGTTTCCGGTGTGGTTTCCCTCACGCTCACCCCTATGTTGTGCAGCCGCTTCCTTCGTCCAGCTGGCGAGATGAAACATGGGCGCGTCTATATGGCGCTGGAAAGATTCCTGGACTGGATGCTGAAGATTTATGACGTTTCGCTGCGATGGTCGTTGCGCCATCGGGTTTTCGTAATGGTTGTGTCTGGAATCATTTTAATTGTGACCGTGTGGCAATTTGCGGTGATCCCAAAGGGATTTTTACCCGCAGAAGATAGGTCCCAGATCTTCGCGTTTACAGAGGCTTCTCAGGGCATCTCTTTCGAATCCATGAAGCAGCATCAGCTTCAATTGAACAAAATTGTTCTGGACGATCCCAATCGTCGAGATTTCTTCTCGAGTGTGGGCAGTTTTACGGCCAGTAACGGGGGAATTATTTTCATCCACTTGAAAGAGCGCAAAGATCGTCCCGCGACCGAATCCCCAACAATGGTGCGTCTTGAGCAGAAGTATGGCAATGCGCCCCTAGTTGGAAGCGCGATTCGTGGCATCGCTCCTCTCTTCGCGCATCATCCGTCAATCGATGAGGTAATCGAGGAGTTTCGCGAAAAGTTTGCAACGGTAACTGGGATCAATGCGTACATGCAGAATCTGCCTCCGATCCAAGTCGGCGGCCAGCTTACCAAGAGCCAGTATCAGCTTGCCCTGCAAAGCCCGGACACCGCGGAACTTTATCGGGATTCTATGATGTTCATGAAAGAGCTGGCAAAGCTCCCGGGCCTTCAGGATGTGACCACGGATTTGTTAATTGCGAATCCCCAGGTGAACGTCAACATCGATCGCGATAAAGCGTCAGCGCTCGGTGTCTCGGCTCAGCAAGTGGAAGACGCTCTGTACACCGCCTACGGCCAGCGGCAGATTTCCACCATTTACGCGCCGAACGACGAATATTGGGTAGTGATGGAACTGGAAGATAAATATCAAGCAGACCCTGCTGCACTTTCGATGCTTTACGTGCACTCGAGCAGCGGAAACCTGGTGCCGTTGAATGCTGTCGCAACATTGTCCACAAATCTCGGTCCGCTCTCGGTAAATCACCTCGGCCAGCTTCCTGCCGTCACGCTTTCTTTCAACTTGAAGAATGGTGTCGCAATCGGCGACGCGGTGAACAGCGTGAATAAACTTGCTCGAGAGGTTTTGCCGCCCACTGTTACTACGGAATTTCAGGGGACCGCTCAGGCCTTTCAGTCTTCGTTGTCCGGCTTAGGCATCTTGCTGTTCATGGCCATCCTCGTAATCTACATCGTTCTGGGAATTTTGTATGAGAGCTTCATCCATCCAATCACGATTCTTTCCGGCTTGCCTTCCGCGGCTTTTGGCGCTCTCTTGACCTTGCAGATCTTCCACCTCAGCCTCGATCTTTACGGCTTTGTTGGCGTCATTATGTTGATTGGCATCGTGAAGAAAAACGCGATCATGATGGTGGATTTCGCGATCGAACGCGAACGCACGGGCAACAAGACGGCTGAAGAAGCGATCTATGAAGGATGCTTGATCCGTTTCCGGCCAATTATGATGACCACTATGGCCGCGCTTATGGGTACGCTCCCGATCGCTCTGGGCTCTGGTGCCGGTGCAGATTCCAGACGGCCGCTGGGTCTCGCCGTGGTCGGCGGCCTCGTTTTTTCGCAAGCCGTAACCCTATATTTGACGCCGGTTTTTTACACATATATGGACCGATTCCAAACATGGGCCGAGAACCGTTTCGGGAAACTTAGCCGAAAACGGAACGCATTTCTTGCGGACGAACATTCGTCAGCCGATTAATAA
>Ga0209006_10006443_pt1 | contig 10614 bp, 8 predicted proteins | sample JacPin_JW_Ref_O2_FD_188567 | JGI IMG/M metagenome (GOLD analysis project Ga0209006, IMG submission 188567) | Forest soil microbial communities from Algoma, Ontario, Canada - Jack Pine, Ontario site 1_JW_Ref_O2 (SPAdes) (version 2) | ecosystem: Environmental > Terrestrial > Soil > Boreal... | reverse complement strand
AGCCCGCCGGCGCCTGCATCCAGCTATTGTTGGCCATGATCCAGAACGCCGACAGCGTGGTGCCGAGGGCGACCATGGCGGTGGAGAACAAATAGAACCAGGGCGGCACGCGCGAGCGCCCGAACAAAAGAATGCCGAAAAAGCTCGCCTCGAGGAAAAACGCCGTGAAGGTCTCGTACGACAAAAGCACGCCCTGGATCGGGCCCACCATGCGGGCGAGCACCTCCCAGTTGGTGCCGAACTGGAAGGCCATGACGATGCCGGACACCACCCCCATGCCGAACGCCACGCCGAAAATCTTCAGCCAGAACTCGAACACCACCCGGTAAGCCGGGCGGCCGGTCGCCATGTGCAAGGCTTCAAGAATGGTGAGCCACGCGGCGAGCCCGATGGAGAAGGACGGGAAGATGATGTGGAACGAGATCGTGAAGGCAAATTGCAGCCGCGACAGCAGTAATGCGGTTACCTCCATGGCAGCCTCCTGCTCGTACCAAATGCTTTAACGCCAAAGATTCCCCTGCGCGAGGTCGACAATCTCGTCGGATCTTCCACTCATCACCGCCTTGACCATGAAGAGCGTAAAGCCCTTGGCCATCTCGACATTGATTGCGGGCGGCATCGCCAGCTCGGTGCGGGCGACCACCGCGTCGATCAAGACCGGCCCGTCGTGCGCCAGCGCCGCGGCGACGGCGGCCTCGACCTCGTCGGGTTTTTCGATGCGGATCCCGCGGATGCCGACGGCTTCCGCCATGGCGGCGAAGTTCGGGTTCACCAGTTCGGTGCCGGTGGTGAGAAATCCGGTCGACATCTGCTCGAGCTCGACGAAGCCGAGCTTGCCATTGTTGAAGACCACGATCTTCACCGGCAATTTAAGCTGCGTGAGGCTCAGGAGATCACCCATCAGCATGGCAAAGCCGCCATCGCCGGACAGCGAAATCACTTGGCGGCCCGGAAAGGCGGCCTGCGCGCCGATCGCCTGCGCCATCGCGTTCGCCATGGAGCCATGCCAGAACGAGCCGATCAGCCGGCGCTTGCCGTTCATGGCCGCGTAGCGCGCGGCCCATACAGTCGGCAGGCCGACATCGCAGGTGAACACGGCATCAGCTGCCGCCTGATCGCTAATCGCCTTGGCGACCTGCTGCGGATGCACGATACCCTTGCCGGTGCCGGTGGCCAATTCGTCGAGCGACTTGCGGGTCTTGGCGTAGTGCTGGCGCGCCTGCTCCAAGTGCGAATCGTCGCTTTTCTCCTTGAGCAGCGGCAGCAAGGCCGCGATCGTCGCCTTCACATCACCGACAGCGCCAAGATCGACCGGAGCGCGGCGGCCGATTTGTTCGGGACGAATGTCCACCTGGGCAATGCGAACGCCGCTGCCGCGGGGATAGAATTGCCGGTACGGAAAATCCGTGCCGAGCATGAGCAGAATGTCGCAATCGAGCATGGCGTAGTAGCCGGAGGAAAAGCCGATCAATCCGGTCATGCCGACGTCGTAGGGATTGTCCCACGCCACATGCTCCTTGCCGCGCAGTGCGTGGACCATCGGGGCCTTGAGCTTTTTCCCGAGCGCCAACAGTTCCTCGTGGGCGCCCTCACAGCCGGAGCCGCACAGGATGGTGATGCTGTCGTCGCCGTTGAGCAAAGCGGCGAGACTTTTGAGCTCGGCCGACGCCGGCGTGACCACCGGCCGCGGCGGCAAAAGGCCGGCGATCTTGGCCGCCGGCGCATCCGCGGCCGCCTGGAGCGCTACGTCGCCCGGCAGCACGATCACGGCGACGCCGCGCTTGCCGACCGCTTCGCGGATGGCAATTTCCAGAATGCGCGGCAACTGCCCCGGCTCGGAGACCAGTTCGCAATAGTGGCTGCATTCCTGGAACAGCGACTGCGGATGGGTTTCCTGAAAGTAGCCACTGCCGATCTCGGGAGACGGAATCTGCGCGGCAATCGCCAGCACCGGCACACGCGAGCGGTGGCAATCAAAAAGCCCGTTGATCAAATGTAGGTTCCCCGGTCCGCAGCTTCCGGCGCAGACCGCGAGTTCGCCGGTCAGATGCGCCTCGGCACCGGCCGCGAACGCCGCAACCTCTTCGTGGCGCGTGTGCAGCCAGGCGATCTTGCCCTGCTTGCGCAGCGAATCGGTCAAGCCGTTGAGGCTGTCGCCGACGACGCCGTAGATCCGCTTGACCCCGGCCGCGGCCAAGGTTTCCGCGAACTGGTCGGCTACCGTTTTCGCCATATCTTTTGCTCCGGTTTAGCGTTCTGCGCCGTTTGGCGGAGACCAACAGCCCATGATGATGGCGACAGGAGCAAACAGCGCCCGCCAAGGTCTTTTCCGTTTTTGCTGCGGTTACGAGAATCCGGTTCCATTCGAGCGCAGATCATAAGCCGACTTAAACTTATTCTTTGTTACCATCATGTATTTTCCCGGCTGCAGATCGGCGAAAGTTTTCAGCTCCGGAAGAACGCGGCATCAGCCCTGTCATCATGATTGAGTAATCGTCGCGAGGGACGAAGCTTTGGGTAACGGAGCCGACGGGCTGCACAAGAGAGGTTCGCGAACCTTATGAGGAGGTTAGGATGATCCGCTGCGTGCGCCTTTGGACCGGGGACGACAACAACTCGCATTTTGTCGAAGGTCTTATCGATCTCGAGCAGGGTCCCCACGGCGATATCCTCACCGGCAAGCTGCCGGTGACGACCGTTTCGTTCCAGGAGACCGCTTCCGGCGGCACGCTCGACTGGCATGACGCGCCCACCCGCCAACTCGTGATCACGCTGAGCGGCACGCTCGATTTCGAGACCCGCAGCGGCCACCACTTTATCCTGAAACCCGGCGACATCTTGCTGGCCGAGGACACCGCCGGCGGCGGCCACCGCTGGAAGCTCACCGACCATCACCCTTGGCGGCGGGTCTATGTGGTGCTCGAGGCCGGTGCCGCGGTTCCATTTCGACCGGCCTAGAGCGCGATCGCGTCGCGCCCTAGATCTTTGGTGGAGCATGATCTTTTCGGAAAACCGGCATCCACCCATCGGGTCAAGCCCGAGGGCATGCTTTTCCGGATCATGCTCTGATAGCGCAAAAGGCGATTCCGAAAGGTCGAATCGGGCATTCCAGGGATTATCGAACCAACAACGGCCGCGGCCGTGCGGCCTCCAGCGCGAAGGACGAGCAAGCCATGAATCAAGCTTCTGCCGCAGATACCGACATTATCCTGGTCGGCGCCGGCATCATGAGCGCCACCTTGGCCGTGTTCCTCAAGGAGCTCGATCCTTCGCTGCGCATCGAGATCTTCGAAACGTTGGAGGGCGCCGCGCTGGAGAGCTCCGACGCCTGGAACAATGCCGGCACCGGCCACGCGGCGCTGTGCGAGCTCAACTACACGCCGCAGCGCAGCGACGGCAGCATCGACATCTCGAAGGCGCTGGAGGTCAACACCGAGTTCGATCTGTCGCGCCAGTTCTGGAGCTATTTGATCCGCAAGAAGGCGCTGGCGTCACCCGATCTCTTCATTCATGCGGTGCCGCATATGAGCTTCGTCCACGGCGCCGCCCATGTGGCTTATCTCAAGAAACGCTATGCCGCACTGACCGCGCATCAGCTTTATCGCGGCATGGAATTCACCGAGGACAAAAAGACGTTGCGCGACTGGATCCCGCTGGTGATGGAAGGCCGGCCGGAAGGCGATACCGTCGCGGCGACGCGGATGATCACCGGCGCTGACGTCAATTACGGCGCGCTGACCCGCAATCTTATCGCCTATTTGCAGACGCTGAGCGGTTTCGCCGTGCACTATTCGCGCCGCGTGACCGGCCTGCGGCGCGTGGATGGCGGGCGCTGGCGCGTCGACGCCGTCGACACAACCAACAATGCGCAAACCTCGCTCACCGGCAAATTCGTCTTTCTCGGCGGCGGCGGCGGCGCGCTGCCGCTGCTGCAAAAATCGGGAATTCCGGAAGCGCGCGGCTACGCGGGATTTCCGGTCAGCGGCATCTGGCTGCGTTGCGACGATCCGGCGATCAACAAACGCCACCATGCCAAGGTGTACGGCATGGCCGACGTCGGCTCGCCGCCGATGTCGGTGCCGCACCTCGACACGCGGGTCATCGGCACGAACCATTCGATTCTGTTCGGCCCTTACGCCGGATTTTCCACGAAGTTCCTCAAGCGCGGCTCGTGGCTCGATCTGTTCGCCTCGATCCGGCTGGACAACATTCTGCCGATGATGGAAGTCGGACTGCACAACTTCAATCTCGACGAGTATCTTGTCGACCAGGTGGTGCAATCGCCCAAGGAGCGATTTTCCACCCTCACTTTCTACTATCCGCAGGCGCAGCGGAAAGACTGGCGCATGCAGCACGCCGGCATGCGGGTTCAGATCATCAAGCGCGATCCGGCGCGCGGCGGCATTCTGAAATTCGGCACCGAGATCGTGGCGGCGCAGGATCGCTCGCTGGTCGCGCTCCTTGGCGCCTCGCCGGGCGCCTCGACCGCCGCGGCGATCATGATCAAAGTGCTCGAACTGTGCTTCGGCAAGGAATTGGCCTCGGGCGGCTGGAAAGGCAAGCTCGAAGAGATCATTCGGTCGTATGGGCATTCGCTGATCGACGATGCCGCGCTGACCAAAAAAGTGCGGGATGACACGGCGGCGGTGTTGGGGCTGCAGACAGTGTGATGGGGCGGCCGTGGTCCGCGCCGGCGTTTTTTCCGTCACCATGAGGCGCGAGCGAAGCGAGCCTCGAAGGGCGACGGCCCGGCCCGGGCCGCATCCTTCGAGGGCCGCTTCGCGGCCACCTCAGGATGACGGATAACGACTCGCGTTGGTCTACCTCAAGCCGCCGCGCGGCGCGCCGCGACGATCTGATCGGCAGTGCGGCCAGTGAGCTCGGCCATGTGGTCGAACCGGAATGTGAAGGTGCCGGCGCCGGCGGTCGCCGAACGGATCTCGACGATGAGATCGCCGATTTCCGCCTCCGGGATCTTGGCGCGCACCACGTCCCAGCCGTCCCAGCCGTCGCGGGTATCGAAGCCGAGGATTTGCCCGCGTCTTCCCGATAACAGCGCATTGATCTTTGCCGTTGCCTCGGTCGGACAGACGATCTCGACCAAATGGATCGGCTCGAGCAACACCGGCTGACATTGCGGCAGACCTTCGGCGATGCCGATGCGGCCGGCGGTGCGAAACGCCATGTCGGATGAATCGACCGTGTGATACGAGCCATCGACCAACGACACATGCAGATCGACCACGGGAAAGCCGAGGGGTCCGTGTTTGAGGGCGTCGACGACGCCTTCCTCGACCGAGGGAATGTAGTTCCGCGGCACGACACCGCCGGTGATCTTGTCTTCGAACGAGAAACCCGAGCCGCGCGGCATCGGCTTGATGTCGATCACGACATCGCCGTATTGGCCGTGGCCGCCGGATTGTTTCTTGTGCCGGCCGCGCTGCACCACGCCCTTCCGGATGGTCTCGCGGTAGCCAACCGACGGTTGGCGCCGCTCCAGCGCCACGCCATAGCGATCGCCGAGCCGTTCGGTGGCGACGCGCAGGTGCATTTCGCCCTGGCCCCACAGCACCACTTCGTGCGTCTCCGGATTGTGCACGATGACGATCGAAGGATCTTCCTCGGCGAGCTTGTTGAGCGCCTGGCCGAGCTTGACGTCGTCCTTGCGCTCTTTTGCCGAAATCGCGATCGCCAGCACCGGCGGGTAAGGCTCGACCTTGGCGACCGGCGCGTGCGCTTGTTTGCCGGCGCTGAGCGTGTCGCCGGTCTTGGCCTTGTCGAGCTTGGCAAAGCCGACGGTATCGCCGACCGCCGCCGGGCCGCGCTTCTCGCTCGACTGACCGGCGAGTTTGAACACGCCGGCGACACGACCGGCCTCCTCGTCGCCGGACACGAAAGTCGTACCGTCGCCGGCCTGGCCGGCGAGCATGCGGACGATCGACATCTTGCCGCCGTGCGTGGTGTTCTGGGTCTTGAGCACATAGCCGACGGCGTCGGTACCCGCCGCCTTGATGCCGAGCCGCTTCGCCGTCTCGGCGATGCCGGGTGACTCGTGCCGCACCGCTTTCAGCAGCCGCAGCACGCCGTTGGCCCGTACGGCCGTGCCCATCAGCACCGGACACACCAGCCCCTCGCGCAGTTCGCGCGTGAGATCGTCGAACACCTTGTCGCGCGGCGGCTGAATATCTTCGAGCAGTTGCTCCATCAGCTCGTCGTCATGATCGGCGAGGGTTTCCAGCATGGAGAAGCGCGCGGTCTTTTCGCGGTCGGCGGCGGCACCATCGAGGGCGACGATCTCAGAGGCGGCGTGCTCTTTGTAAACAAAGGCGCGCTCGAGCGCGAGATCGACAAAGCCGGTGACGATATCGCTGGAGAAGGTCGGGATCTGGCGCAAGACGAGCTTCGTGCGCGAGGCGCTTTGCAGCAGATTGAGCACGTCGTGCACGGCCGCATTGGCCTTGTCGATTTTATTCAAAAACAGCAGGCGCGGGATTTTTTGGTCTTCCAGTTCGCGCATGATGAGCTGAAGCTGCGGGATCTTCTTCTCGTCCATCTCGCAAACCACGATGGCGGCATCGACCGCCGGCAAAGCCGCGCGCATGTCGTGGGCGAATTCCACCGAGCCGGGACAGTCCAGAAAGGTGTAGCTGTCGCCCATGAAGGTCGTGGTGGCGACCGTAAGCTCGACGCTCATGCGGTGGTGGCGCGCTTCGGCGCTGCCGTCGCCCACGGTGTTGCCGGCTTCCACATTGCCTTGGCGCGCGATAGCGCCGGTGCGGGCGAGGATCGCTTCAAGCAACGTCGTCTTGCCGCTCTGAAAGGGACCGACCAGCGCGATACAGCGAGGTCCGGTCGCACGCGTCGCGTGATTACCGTTTGCCGCCATGACTGCCTCCCGGCGCCGGCCCGTCGTTCACGCGCGGGCTGCGCGCTGCCATCGTTTCAGGCAGCGGCGGTGCTGGTCAAGGGGCGGCGATCCGCGCTCTTGGACAAAGCCGACCTCGGCTCGCTTGTTCCAGAGTTGCGATGCCGCAACGCGACGACGGCCTTAAGGCAACGGTAACGCGGAACTCATCCGGCCGGATGCAGGTCGAGCTCGCCGACACCGGCGGCGATATCGAGTCCGACCTGACCTTGCAGCGACAATGGTTGCAGCGCCACGGTCCGATGCGAGCCGCCGACCAGCACGTTGGCGCCAAGACCCGCAGCGACCGATATCTCCGCCGTCGCTCCGGCATACTTGCCGGCGAGCATCCCGGTAAAACGGTTGGTGTCGGCGAAAACGGTCCACACGATCACGCCGCCGGTGGTGATACCGATATCAAGACCGATGGTGGTCATGGTGCCCGTATAGGCCTCTTCGGGCTCGCCGGGCCGGCCGCGGAAAATGCAGTTGACGTTCTTTTGCGAGCCGACGATCAGGCCGATGCTCGACGACATCGAGCAGGTGAGCGTGCCAAGCTCGATCCGGCTCGGCTGGGCGTCCACCGGCCCCGTCAACAGCGTGAGCGCGGCAGCCATGGCGACCGCCGCGGCGACAACAGTGCGAAACATCCAGAGAACTCCCCTCACCGGCTTCCCCCAACGAAGCCTCACCCGAGTGTAGGCGAGAAAAACCGCGGCGTCTCTCTGGGTTTTTCTCGCGCTCCGGATTTCGAGCGGCCCCGGTCAAGTTGACTGAGTTTTTCTTTAGCCTGGGGTGGCCTCGCCAACGGCGAGGCTTGGAAGGGGCGTTGAGCAACCCGACTTCGTTACTGAGCAGACGCCTTTGCGGCTCGTTCGATCAAACGCGCGACCTCCTCCGCTTTGGAAATATACACCGCGTGGCTGCCGGGAACCTCGATCGTTTCGCTGCCGGCCCGCTTGGCCATAGTGCGCTCGAGATCAGGATTGATGTTGTGATCGTTGGTCGCGACCAGCGCCCAGCTCTTTTTGTGGTGCCAGGCGGCTGCGGTGACCGGGGCGCCGGCGGCAGCCTTGGCCGCCATCGCCTGGGAATGAGCCATAAAGCTCGCCTGAGCAGGTGCGAGGTCGGCGGCGAAGTCGGCCGGGAAGGCGGCCGGGTCGAGGTAGAGGAAATCGTCCTTGGTGGCGCGCATGTCGTTATTGGCGGGAGCGGCTTGCGAGAGCAGGCTGACGGCGCTCTCGCCTTTGTCGGGGATGAAAGCGGCGATGTAGACGAGGCCGACGACATTCGGCGCATTGCCGGCCTCGGTAATGACCACCCCGCCATAGCTGTGGCCGACCAAAACGACCGGGCCCTGCTGCAGATCCAGCACTCTCTTGGTCGCCGCAACGTCGTCGGCGAGCGATGTCAGCGGCTCCTGCACCACGCTGACCGCATAGCCGTCTTTGGAAAGAATGTCGGCGACGCGCTGCCATCCGGAACCGTCGGCGAAGGCTCCATGGACGAGGACGATGTTCTTGACCGGTTCAGCGCATGCCGGGGCGGCGATCGCGGACAGAAGGGCAATTGCGGCAGCCGCGGCGGCGACAGGTTTGTTGAGCATCGGGTTTCTCTCTCATTGATAAAAACATTCAACCACAAGGTTGAATAAATCCTTGGCTTGACAAATTGTCAACCGGCGGGTGGAATATTTTTGCAGTTGAGAATTTCGCGGGCAGATCGTCATGACGAAGATCGAAGCCCGGAAGGAAGCAGTTGCGCGCACCGCGCGCCTCGACGCGGTGTTCGCTGCGCTGGCCGATCCGACGCGACGGGCGATCATCGAACGGCTCTCGCGCAGCGAAGCGCGCGTGACCGAGATCGCCGAACCCTTCCAGATGTCCTTGAACGCGGTTTCGAAACACATCCGCGTGCTGGAAGCGAGCGGCGTGGTCGCGCGGCACAAGGAGGGGCGCGACCACATTCTTTCCATCAATACGCGCTCGCTGGACGAGGTCGATGGCTGGATCGAGCGGACGCGCGGCTATTGGGAGGAGCGGCTCGACGCCATGGAGCGGTTGCTGCACGAACTTAAGACAGAGAACAAGTCGGGGCGGAAGGATCGCAAGCATGGATCGCGGTGAGACGGCGGGCGCGACCGTGCAGCTACGCCGGCGCGTGCGCGCGAGCGCGGAGCAAGTTTTCGACCTGTGGACCAAACCCGATTTAATGGTGCGGTGGATGAGCCCCTATCCGGGCGCGGTCGACTGCAAAGCGAGCAGCGATCTCCGCCCCGGCGGAGCCTTCAGCCTTGTCATGACATCGGCGGAATCAAGCCGCGAAGTATCCGGCACCTATGTGCACATCGATCGGCCACGCAAGCTTGTGTTTACGTGGGTCGGCCCGCTGACCAACAATGTGAACACGCTGGTCACCGTCGAGCTGACGCCGCGCGGCGATGAAACCGACCTGGTGCTAACCCACGAGCGCCTGCCGACCTCGGCCATTGTCGAAGGTCACACGCGGGGCTGGGGACATATCTTGGATCACTTGGCGGACACGGTCTCGAAAGACCTTTAGATCGATCAAATACTTCGCGTCCGCCAAGGTCGAGCAATGCCGCGCGTCACGCATTCAGCGCGGACCGTCGTCCGGTGTCCGTCAGAAGTCCACGCGCCGCGCGTTATTTCAAATTGCCGCAAAAGCGCTGGATGCGGGCGCAGGCTTCTTCCAGGGCGCTCGTCGCCGTCGCGTAGGAGATGCGAAACGCCGGGCCGAACCCGAACGGCGTGCCCTGCACCACCGCGACGCCTTCGGCTTCCAGAAGCTCGCTGACGAAATCCTCGTCGGTCGCCAGCTTCTTGCCGGTCGGCGCCGTTTTGCCGATCGTCCCGCTGCACGACGGATAGACGTAGAACGCACCTTCCGGCTTCGGACAGCGGATGCCGTTGGCCTGGTTGAGCATGGAGACGCAGAGGTCGCGGCGCTCTTTGAAGATCTTGTTGTGCTTGCCGATGAAATCCTGCGGCCCGTCGAGCGCCTCGACGGCCGCCCATTGGGCGACCGCGGTCGGGTTCGAGGTCGATTGCGACTGGATCATCGCCATCGCCTTGACCAGCGGCTCCGGACCGCCGGCAAAGCCGATGCGCCATCCGGTCATGCAATAGGCCTTGGATACGCCGTTGACGGTGAGCGTGCGCTCATACAACGACGGCTCGAGCTGCGCCGGCGAATAGAATTTGAAATCGTCGTAGACCAGATGCTCGTACATGTCGTCCGACATGACGTATACATGCGGATGGCGCTTGAGCACATCGGTGACCGCTTTGAGCTCATCGCGCGTATACGCGGCGCCGGTCGGATTCGACGGTGAGTTGAAAATGATCCACTTGGTCTTGGGCGTGATCGCGCGCTCCAGATCCTCGGGCTTCATCTTGAAGCCCGATTCCATCGTGGTCGCCACTTCCACCGGCTCGCCGCCGGCGAGCAGCACCATCTCCGGATAGCTGACCCAATAGGGCGCCGGGACGATCACCTCGTCGCCCGCATTCAGCGTCGCCAAAAGCGCATTGAACAGCACCTGCTTGCCGCCGGTGCCGATGATGATCTGCGACGGCTTGTAGGTGAGCTCGTTCTCGCGCTTGAACTTGCGCGCAACCGCAGCCTTCAATTCGGGAATGCCGTCGACCGCGGTGTATTTCGACGCCTTGCCCTCGCGGATCGCCCGG
>Ga0209006_10006442_pt1 | contig 10615 bp, 8 predicted proteins | sample JacPin_JW_Ref_O2_FD_188567 | JGI IMG/M metagenome (GOLD analysis project Ga0209006, IMG submission 188567) | Forest soil microbial communities from Algoma, Ontario, Canada - Jack Pine, Ontario site 1_JW_Ref_O2 (SPAdes) (version 2) | ecosystem: Environmental > Terrestrial > Soil > Boreal... | reverse complement strand
CCACGAAAGTGCCTATCGTTTACACTAACGTGGTGCTGAAGAATTGGACCTCGTTTCAGAAGGCTGGCGTCAACTCCGTGTATGCGCCGGGGAGCTATTTCGAGGCCATTCAACTGGACCTGCCGGTGAGCATGGGCGATTATAAATGTTCCCGAATGCCCGAAGAACCCGTTGTGGTGCACATGATGAAGACGCCCTGCCATCCGGGGATTCCCGCGCGCGATCAGCATCGCGCCGGTCGCGTGGAACTGTACGGCACGACGTTCGAAACCATGGAGCGCAACATTCGCGACGAAATGGGCCGCGCGCTGGCTAGCGGCGGGTTCGATCCCGCGCGCGATATCGCAGCCATTACGGTGAATCGCTGGCCGCATGGCTACGCGTACGAATACAATTCTCTGTTTGATCCATTCTGGCTGGAAGGCGGTGAGCAACCTTGCGTGGTGGCCCGGCAGCCTTTCGGAAGAATAGCGATTGCCAACGCCGATGCCGCGGCTTACGCTTACACCGACGCCGCAATTGACGAGGCGTATCGCGCCGTGAACGACTTACTTGGGATCGCTTGAGCGCTTCGGCCATGTTCGCCGTCACTGGAATAACAGGCAATGTGGGTGGGGAAGTAGCGCGCACGCTTCTGGCGTCGAATAAGAATGTGCGCGCGGTGGTACGCGATCGCGATAAGGGCGCCGGTTGGGCAGAACGCGGCTGCGAGCTGGCCATCGCCGACATCAATAACGCTCAAACCCTGGCTGCAGCTTTCCAAGGCGCCGAAGGCGTCTTCGTGATGGTTCCTTCCAACTTCGATCCGGCCCCTGGATTTCCGGAAGCGCAGGCCATCGCCGGGACATTGCGCTCGGCTCTGGAAACCGCGCGTCCCGCACGCGTAGTCTACCTCTCCACCATCGGCGCGCAGTCCACACGTACGAATCTTCTGAGCCAGCACACCATCATCGAACAGGCTCTTGGCGAGATATCGGTTCCCATCGCGTTCCTTCGGCCAGGATGGTTTATGGAGAACTCGAGCTGGGACGTTCCGGCGGCGCGGGATCAAGGGGTCATTCAGAGTTTTCTGCAACCGCTGGATAAGCCAGTGCCCATGGTCGCCACCGCGGATATCGGCCGTGTGGCCGCCGAGCTGCTTCAGGAGGCATGGAGCGGACGCCGGGTGGTCGAGCTGGAGGGTCCGCGGCGTATTTCGCCCAATCAGATTGCGGCAACCTTCGCCCACCTGCTGGGCCGCACAGTGCAAGCAGAGGCCGTACCGCGCGATACCTGGGAGGCGCTGTTCCGAACGCAAGGGATGACCAACCCGCTGCCGCGTATTCGCATGTTGGATGGTTTCAACGAAGGCTGGATCGAATTCGAGGGCGGGGAATCCGGATCGCGCAAGGGCCACGTCACCATCGATACGGTGCTCAATAGCTTGCTCACGCGCGATTCAAAATAAATCTTCCAGCGCCATGTGCGATTCGGGAAGCACTTGGCCGCCATCGACGACGATGGTTTGGCCGGAAATAAATCCCGCTTCGTCGCTCGCCAGAAATAACGCGGCATAAGCGACGTCTTCAACCGAACCGAGCCGCCGCTGCGGAATTGCCGACGTCATCCGTGCAATGTACTCAGGCCCGAGCGCTTCCACGCCCTCGGTCAGGATGTTCCCCGGCAGCACGGCGTTCACCGTGATATTGTGCGGCGCCAGCTCAATGGCTGCGGTACGAACGAAGCCTAGTTGTCCCGCCTTGCTGGCCGCATAGTGGCTCCAGCCGGGATATCCGGTAATCGGCCCGGTAATCGAAGAGGTAACGACAATGCGCCCCTTACCCCGCGCTTTCAGCCCCGCCAGGCACGCATCTACCGTAAGAAACGTGCCTTTAAGATTGATGTCCAGCACTTGATCCCACTCGGCGACGCTCATCTCGCCCAGCCGCGCGGCCGGGAAGATTCCCGCATTGCAGCAGACGATGTCGATGCCACCGTGGCGCTCCACCGCTGTCGTCGCCATTCGTGCGCAATCTTCAGCGTTCGACACATCGGCGGACACGGCGGTCGCAATCCCACCTGCGGAACAGATCTCGGCAGCGGCTGCCTGGGCCTGCGCCAAATCCCGCGCCGCCAGCAGAACCTGAGCGCCCTTAGCGGCGAAGACGCGCGCGATTCCTTTGCCGATGCCTTTGCTCGCGCCCGTCACGATCACCGAGCGGCCTGAGAGCGATGTCAGCACAATCAGACCATTCTAGCGGCAACTGAACAAGGTTGTTAAAATCATACAAGCTTCACGAAAGGCATCCCTCGGCAATGCAATTGACGGTTCTCGATCTCGGTTCGGATCCGCGGGAGCGCGGGCGAATCCACGGGCGCAGTATGCGTTCGGAAATTCGCGACAACTATGCCACGTACGTGGAGCGCTTCCAGGCCGGCGGCGCGAAGCTGCCTGTTGTTTTGGAACAAAGCGACGCATGGGCCGCGTTCATCGCCCGCGACAATGCCGAATACGCTGAAGAGATGGCGGGTGTCGCGGCCGGCGCGGAGCTCTCGTTAACGGAAATCGCCATGCTGAACGCGCGTTATGAGCTGACATACTGCGTGTTCGGTGCCGAGGCGCAGTCGGTGAACAGCGCGGCCATCACCGAGCAGGAAGGCTGCACCGCTTTTGGTCTGCTTCCGGAAATGACGGCCAACGGCAACACGCTGATCGGCCAGAATTGGGACTGGCTTCAGAAACTGCGCGGCCACGTCTTTGTTATGCGCGTCAAACGCTCGGCGGAGCCGGGGACAGGCAAGCCGGATTTCGTGGGTTTCACCGAAGCCGGTATCGTCGGGTGCAAAATGGGCGTGAACGCCGCCGGCATCGGATTATGCGTCAACGGCCTGGTGACCAACCGGGATGGGATTAACGGATTCCGCAAGCCATTCCATGTGCGCTGCCGGGAGATACTGGACGCCTGGACTTTCGATAAGGCTTTGTTGCCCGTGGTGCAAACAGACCGCTGCTGCTCAACGAATTTTCTGATTGGCCACGCCGACGGCGAAATTATCGACATCGAAGCGACGCCCGATTACTGCTCTTACATTTATCCCCAGGATGGATTGGTCACGCATGCCAATCATCTGGTGCGCGAGACGCGCATCGCTTCCCAGTTTGAGCGCATCGCGCCGCATTCGCTATTTCGCGCCAATCGGCTGGAGCGCTTGTTGCGGCGAAACGGCGGGGAGATTGGGATCGATAGCATTCAGACTTTGCTTTCCGATCATTTCAGCGCGCCAGCATCCATCTGCCGGCACCCGGATATGACGCTGCCGGAACCGAAGCGAGTAATCTCCGTCGCTGCGGCGGCCATCGATCTCAACGCGCGCACTCTGTACGTTACGGACGGCCCGCCCTGCCAGTCGCTTTTTCAAGCGGTGCCGCTCTATGCGCCTGTGCTGACGAGTCAGATGGCCTGAGAGCTGCCACCGCTCCCGCGAAAAAATCGGCATCGGCGATGGTATCGGTTCCGGTCGGCTTGGGCCGCGCGCTCCACACGGCCACCACCACATGTTCTCGGGGATTGATGTAGAGGAATTGCCCGAATATTCCCTCGGCTTGAAAAGCGCCCTGATTGGCCGGCTTGGCCGTCGGCCCATACGTCCACCACATATAGCCGTAGTCCACCGGCTTGCCGCCCACTTGCTTGGAACTTCCCGCTTCCGCGAACCAGCCTGCGGGCACCACGTCTTCGCTCTGCGTTTTTCCACCATTCAAAACGAAGAGGCCGAATCGTCCATAGTCGCGCAGCGTGGCGCTGAAGCCGCTTCCACCCACTTCCAAGCCACCCGGCGATTCCAGCCACCACGTGGCATCCGTTTCCATTCCAAACTTCGACCAGATTTTTTCCGAAAGATATTGGGCCACCGGACGCTTGACGGCGGCGGCGATCAAAGCTCCCACCACGTGCGTTTCGCCGGTGCTGTAGTTCCACCTGGATCCGGGTGCGGCGGCGCGCGGAAGGGTGGCCATGAATTTCAGAATCGCGCCCGGCTTTTGTTCGATCTGTAGATTCAACATGTGGCGGCGGTCAGACTTGGGGTCCGTATAGGTTTCGTCCCACTTTGCTCCGGACGCCATTTGCAGCACGTTGCGGATGGCTACGCCGTCATACGCGCCGCCCGAAAGCTGGGGCAAGTATTTCGTGATCGGATCGTCAATGCTGGCGATGCTGCCGTCCTTGATGGCCGCTCCCACCAGCGTTGAGCTGATCGATTTGACCATCGACCAGGAGACCCAGCGCGACTTCGCCGTGTTGCCGAGCTCATAATCTTCGAAGGCGACTTTTCCATCTTTGATAATCAGGAGCCCGCTCACGCGATTGAGCGACAGGTAATCGAAGACGTCGTAATTCTTGCCCTTGGAGACGAAATGGACATTCATCAAAGGCTTGTCACTCAGGGGCAGGGGATAGACGAACGCGCCATGTGAAACCGTGCGGGAAGGGAACAATCGATCGATATGACGGAACGTATTGACTTGCACGTCCGGGCGCAGGGTTCCGTTGTAAACATCCTGGACCGCGCCAATCGGCTCATCGTTTGGCGACGCTCCCACCACCGCGTGGCAGGCGAACAGAATTACCAGGGCTGCGCACAGCGCGGTTCGCTCCAGTTTAGATCGTGCCAGCGCAGATCGTCGTTCGCTCATCGTTGCTGGGTCATTTTAGCAGAGGCCGGCTCTCGAGAAGTTGCGTTAGACTGCTATCCAGAAGCGATGAACTTGCTCGAACGTTTTGGTCTTTCCACGTGTATCCTTTTCTCGGCTGTCGCGTGGGGTCAGTCAAACGTATCCGAAGCGGGCATACCCGTCACCGATCCCTTGGTGGTTTCCAAATGCGGAAGCTGCCACACGCGCGACGAGCACGGAAACATGCAGCGTATCTCCTGGGAACGGACTACGCCGGAAGGCTGGCAAGAGGCGCTGAAGCGCATGATCCTGGTGGACGGCGTATCGCTCACGCCGGATGAAGCGCGCGCCATCGTGAAATATCTGAGCACGTCTCACGGATTGGCGCCTGCTGAGGCCAAACCGGTGATGTACGACGTGGAGCGCCGGATTCAGCAGGAAACCAGCATCCCGAACGACCAGGTGGGACACGCGTGCGCAAGATGCCACACCTTTGCTCGCGCGCTTTCCTGGCGGCGCTCGCTGGACGATTGGAAGCAGCTCGCCGACATGCATGCCTCGCGCTACAAGCTGCCGGTAAACGAGGAGGCCATCGCGTTCCTCGCGAAGACGGCTCCGCTTCACACACCCGAATGGGATGCCTGGAGCGCCGGTACACGCGCGCCGAATCTGGCTGGCCGCTGGCTGGTGACCGCCGCCATTCCGGGCCACGGAATGTATTACGGCGAGCTGCGGGTGGATTCCACAGGCGACGAGTTCAATACCGACGTCCATTTGACCTCGGTAAAGGATGGGTCGAAGATTGTTCGCTTCGGGCGCGGCGCGGTTTACGGTGCGTATGCCTGGCGCGGACGTTCTCAAGGCGCCCAACCCATCAGCGCCGCCCCAGACGATCTAAACAATGTTGCTCGCGAAGTAATGTGGATATCGCCGGATCAATCCACAGCCGAGGGTCGCTGGTTTTGGGGACAATATCAGGAATTCGGTTTCGAGGTGAAGTTGCGCCGGGCATCGAATGATCCAACGTTGACCATGGTCGATCCGTCGTCGCTAAAAACTGGTTCCGAAGGCAGCCGCGTTCGCCTGATTGGGGATCGCATTCCCGATCAAGTAACTCCGGCCGATCTCGACCTCGGCCCAGGCGTAAGCGTGCGCCGCATCGTTTCCCACAATGCCGGCGAGTTGATCGCGGAAGTGGACGTGGCCTCCGACGCCGCGCTCGGCAAACGCGATGTCGCCCTGCACGGCTCCGCCACCAAGGGCGCCATTGCCATCTATGATCGCGTGGATTACATCAAAGTAATGCCGGACTCTGCGCTGGCTGCGTTCGGCGACCAGACACACGGCAGAGGCTATCAACAGTTCGAGGCCATCGCCTATCAACGCGGCGCGGACGGCAAACTGCACACCGCGGACGATGTGGAACTCGGCCGTGTGGATCCGAATGACGTCACCTGGTCGATGGAAGTGTTTTACGAAGCCCAGAATAGTAGCACCGCCTTTGTTGGTAGCGTGAGCCCCGGCGGATTTTTTTCCCCAGCCAGCGACAGCCCGAACAACAATTTCGACGTGTGGGTAGTCGCGACAGCCAAGAACGATAAAGACAAGAATGGAAAACCGCTGGTTGGCAAAGCATACCTGGTGGTAACCGTTCCTATGTACACGCTCAATGGGCGCAGATATGTTCGCGATCTCGATCGGTGGATCGATGACGGGCCGGCACAATGAAAAATATTTTGTTGCTCCTTCTGGCGGTGGCGGGTTTAGCCAGCGCACATCACGGGTATGCAGCTTTCGACACGACGACTGAGGTCACCTTGAAAGGGACCGTCACCGACTTCCACTTCGTTAATCCGCATTGCGTGGTTGAATTCGACGTGAAGGACGACAAAGGTCAAGCGCGGAACTGGAAAGCTGAGATGACCAGCGCCAACCATCTGGCTCCGAAGGGCTGGACCGAATCCTCCGTCCAAGCCGGCGACGAGCTTGCCATCACGGGTTATCGCGCGAAGAACGGTGCGCCCTCGCTATGGGTGACCAAGATCCGCATGGCGAATGGCGAAGAAATCAAACTCGACAGCGCAAATTAGCGCGTCCCGACGGCTTCCTGCTTGGCCTGAGTTACCGATTCGATCGCGCTGCCGACAGCCTTCAGCGCCTCGCGCAGCATGTCCTCCGGCATGTTGAGCGGCGGAAGGAAGCGAATGCAGTTGCTATAAACGCCCGCGCGGATCAGCACCACGCCCTTAGAGACAGCCTGGCGAATGACGGCAAGCGTCTCACTGGGACTCAGGGGAGTTTTCTTTTCACGGTCCGACACCAGTTCGATGAGCAGCATGGGGCCCAGTCCGCGCACATCGCCGACGATCGGCCACTGTCGTTTCCAATCGAGCAGCACCTCTCGCATGACGTTGCCCAAATGGTTCGCATGCGCGAGAAAATCGGGCTGGCTAATCATCTTCAACGCTTCCAGTGCGGCCACGCACGCCATGGGACTCCCGCCGTAGGTGCTGCCAATGCCGCCCAGATGCGCCGAGTCCATAATCTCCGCACGGCCGGTGACAGCGCCGATCGGCATGCCCGCGCCCAAGGATTTGGCGGAAACAATCAGGTCGGGAACAATGCCGTAGTGCTCCACGGCGAACAGCCGGCCCGTTCGGCCGCATCCGCACTGCACTTCATCGGCAATCATCACGATGCCGTGCTGAGTGCACAGTTCGCGAATGCGCTGAAGAAAGCGCGCGGGCACCGGCAGGAAGCCAGCCTCACCTTGCACCGGTTCGATGAGTATTGCGGCCACGGCGGAGGGATCCACTTGGGTCACCATGGCCTGCTCCAGTTGCTGGATGCCGAACTCCACGTATTCGTCCTCGGTCATAGCCGGCGGCGTGCGATAAACGTTCGGGATGGGCAGACGTACAATCTCGGGGGCGAACGGGCCGAAGCCGCTCTTAAAGAGACCGTACTTGCTGGTGAGGCTCAAAGTGAGCAGCGTCCGGCCATGATAGCCGCCCTCGAAACAGATCACGGTGGATCGTCCCGTGTACTTGCGCGCCAGTTTCACCGAGTTTTCCACGGCCTCGGCGCCGCTGTTGGCGAGCAAAGTTTTCTTCGCAAACGCGCCGGGCGTGATTTCGTTCAGCAGTTCCGCCAAGGCAACGTAAGGCTCGAACGTGGTGACCAACGCGCAGGGGTGAATGAATTTTTCTGCCTGCTTCTGGATGGCCTGGACCACGGGCGCGGGTGAGTGGCCCACCGCCAGCATTCCGATGCCGCCCGCCAGATCGATGAACGTGTTTCCATCCACATCAAAAACCAGCGCGCCTTCCGCACGTTCCACAACCACGTCGGTGGCGCGCCCTATCCCGCCGGGCAATGCGGCGGCGCGCCGTGCCAGCAACTGTTTCGCCTTTGGTCCGGGAATTTCGGTGTTGATTCGGATATAAGACATAACTTGTTCCCTGCGCGCTCCACGCACGCTCTTCTGCGCATCCAGAACCAGCAGGACGCTGTAGTTATCGCAAACCGGATCATCCAAATAATTGGCCAGCAGCGCCCGCGGTTCGAAGCCCACGTTCATCTGCATGGAAAGGGTTGGGTCGCGGATGCGGCCCGCCAGCACACCCTCATAGTATTGCTGAGCCGGCATCGTTTCCTTCAACGGGCCATAGCCGGGAATCATTCCGGCAGTGACTTGCCCTTGGAGCTTTAGTCTCCAGACGACTTCCTGCCGGGCAGCGTAGAGCGCCGTTGCCAGTCCGCGACCGCGGTATTCGGGGCGCACGCTCAAGTCCGCGCCGTACAGCCATGCGCCCTCTGGCTGGTGCGAGGTCAGCCATCCACCTTGGATGATTTCGGCGAAAGTATGGTCCACATGGTTGAGGTCGAAGTCCAGGCGCAAAGTGGTCGTCGCGCCCACCACGCGCTCTCCATCCAGTGCGACAAACTGCCCATCCTCGAACAACTCCATGTGTTTCAGGTAATGCGCGTGCTTAAAGCGCTGATCCTCGGCCAGAGTGGGGAAACAGACGCGCTGCAATTCTTCAAGCTGCGCGGCGTGCTCAGGGCGCGCCTGCGCGATCACAATTCCATCAGCGAGTTTTCGGTGGTACCAGCGCACGGGGCCTCCCAGGAAGATAATTTACACCGTGGAAACTTCGGGCGCTGGCGCCGGATCTGGCCGCAGCCGTGAATAATAGACGAACAATCCGCTCGCCAAGCCCAGAATGGCTCCCAGGGTCAAAAACATTTTCAATTCAAATGATCCGATGGATGAGATTTGGCCAGCCGGCACAAAAGCCATTGCGAATCCCAGAGCCGCCATGGCGAGACCCAAAACAGAGGCCATTTGCAGTACCGGCCGGCGGAAGTATCGGGGCTCTATCGATTTGGAGAACGCGCGCTTGAGTAGCGAGAGGAACAGATAAATGTAGGAAATCATCTGCAGCGCGACGGCCAGGTCGAGCAAAGTCAAATACGCTTCCTGCACGGATGCGCCAATAAAACTCATGGCGATGATGACCGACGCCAGGAATCCGAACATAATCAGCGCGACGTGCGGAGAATGATGGCGCGGATGGATTTTGCCGAGCGCCTTGGGCAGATAACGGTCCAGACCGCAAACAAACAGAATGCGGGCCGAGCCGCTCACCCAGGCCGACGTCGACCCCGCGATGGAAGCGGCCATCAACACGGCCAGCGGAAGCAGGATCCAACCGAGGCCGAACGAAGCGCTCATTTTGTCCACCGCTTGCAGCAGACCCTGCACCACTGCCATCTGCGATTGCGGCACTGCCGTCAAAAGCGCCACCGTGCAGCCCACGTACACCAGGGCGCAGAGCGTCCCACCGATCGCGACGCTGCGCGGTATGGTTCGGCGCGGATCGCGAACCTCATCGCCCATGATGGGCCCCAACTCCATCCCCACCAGCGCCAGACAAACCACGCCGAACGAAGAGAGCGGGAGAGCCCCCAGACCACTCGGCCCCAGATCCTTCCAGTGAACGAGTCCCCGATGTTGGCTGACCACCACCCCGCCCATGATGATTAGCGCCGCACTGATGGTGAGCGCGCCGATGCCTCCGATATTGTTCACCCACTTGCCCACAGCCAGTCCGCGAACATTCGCAAACACCGTGATCCATAACAGCGAGACCGTGAGAAAGAAAAAGAAGAAGCGGCTGTCGTTCAGTTTCGCGGCCGTGACGCCGCCCACAATGTAAGTGGTAACGCCGGTGATATAGAACAGCAGGGATGGCACGAAAAACATATTGGTCATCCAATAGCACCAGCCGCAGATGAAGCCGTTGAAATCGCCGTAGCTTTCCTTGGTCCACAAGTAAAGGCCGCCCTCGCCGGGCATGTGCTCCGCCAGTTCGATAACGCCAATTCCTTGCGGTATGAAAAAGAGCAGAATGGCGATGGCCCATAGCCATATGACCTTGAAGCCAGCGACGGCGACCACGGGCACAACGTTCAGGTTGACCACCGCCACCAGGTAGAGCCAGGTTACGTCGCTCACGCCGAGCGCCCGCACCAGCGAATTGGTGGTGGAAGCCGGGCTGGCGGAAGGCGTTGCCATATTGGCGGATGTTTTGTGTGCGCCCGCGAATTACGACGTGGATGTTGAACGAAACATTGTTCAACTATCGCAAGCTGGTATGAGGATCAGAATAGCATGCTCAGGACTGCCGGTCGCCATTACGTCCGCGAAAAACCGATGCCCTCTGGCGGGCGTGAGCGTCGCGACGTCTTTAGTGTACCGTATGCGGTACACTAAAGCAGTGGCCGTGAAGGGAAAAACGGTGTCGGCCGTCGAAGCCGCGCCAGCTCCGGCAAAAGAGAAAGCAGGCAAGCGGGTTACAGCCATTTTCTTCCGCACGGAAGCCGGCGGCGAACCAGTCCGTGAGTGGCTGAAAAGCCTGTTATCGCGCGAAGACCGGAAGCGAATTGGCGAGGACA
>Ga0209006_10006441_pt1 | contig 10615 bp, 8 predicted proteins | sample JacPin_JW_Ref_O2_FD_188567 | JGI IMG/M metagenome (GOLD analysis project Ga0209006, IMG submission 188567) | Forest soil microbial communities from Algoma, Ontario, Canada - Jack Pine, Ontario site 1_JW_Ref_O2 (SPAdes) (version 2) | ecosystem: Environmental > Terrestrial > Soil > Boreal... | reverse complement strand
GGCTGGCGCGGGGTGCTCGAAAACATGACGATGCCCCTTGACCTCGATGCCGTGGGAGGCATCCTTCCTCGTGGAGGGACCATACTGCGCACCTCCCGTACCAACCCCGCCAAGCGTCCGGACGGTCTGCAGCGTTGTGCGGAGAATCTGAAAGCAAATGGTTGCGACGCGCTGATCGCCATCGGCGGCGACGACACACTCTCGGTCGCAAAAAAACTTTTTGACAACGGAGTGAAAGTGGTTGGCGTTCCTAAGACGATCGACAACGACCTCTCTGGCACGGACTTCACTTTCGGTTTCGATACGGCAGTAAATGTGGCGACCGAAGCCATCGACCGTGTACACACAACAGCGGAGGCGCACAATCGGGTGATTGTGGTGGAAGTCATGGGTCGGGATTCGGGATGGATTGCCACCTATAGCGGGATCGCGGGCGGCGCCGATGTGATCCTCATCCCCGAAGTTCCGTTTGATCTTGATGAGGTAGCGGAACTGATCCGGCAACGGCACGCGCGCGGACGCTATTTCAGCATCGTAGTGGCGGCCGAAGGTGCAAAAATAGCCGGAGGCAATGAGGCTGCGCCGGCAGCGGGCGTGGACGAATTCGGCCATGCGCGTTTGGGCGGAATCGGAGCCGCATTGGCGATCGAGATTGAAAAGCGGACCGGATTTGAATCGCGATCGGTTGTCCTCGGGCACATTCAACGAGGAGGAACTCCCACTGCATTCGATCGCGTACTAGCCACGCGCTATGGGTTAGGTGCCATTGACATGGTGCACAACGGAGAATTCGGGCGGATGGCGGCACTGCGGGGAAACAAGATTATTTCGATTCCACTGGCGGAAGCGGTCGCCTCGAATCGCAAGGTTGACAAGGAAATTCTCGACGCCTCGATTGGTATTCTCGATAAGCTCGACTACAAGGGTGCGAAGGTTTCCTGAGAAACTGCCGCAGCGGATCTCGGCAAGACACTTGGTTGGCGGCAAATGATGCAACTAGAAAGGGATTTGCTTGGCAGGTTGCCGGTTTAGGGGCATACTTACTCCATCACTTGTTCAGCAGTAGTTTGGCACCTGGCGATCGAACCGGTGTTTATGTTTCACGACGAGACTCAGCCCGAGAACCATCTGGAACATTCGAAGCCGCTGCCGTTGCAACCTGGGTCACCCAATCCCGAAATACAACGCAAGCGCATGTTGATTGCGCTGGCGATATTGCTGGTGGCGCTAGCCGCGGTCGTCTTAAAAGACTGGGACTTCTGGTTTCCACCAGATAGCGAGACGCAAGAAGCGAGCGCTCGCCGGATCGCGAATCGGGGCACGGCTTCTGCGGCGACAAGTATTCCAGCCACGCCGGCGCGAGAACACAAGCCCCTCAAGCCAGCGGTCGCAGCAGCAGCGCCTGAGGCTCCTTTTACCGCAACCACGGAACGGGCGGCTTTGCCTCCGCTGGAAATAGAAGTTGTTGCCGGAAATCGACACATGGCGGTGCCGGCGAAGAGTAGCGCCATTCATCTGGATGTGGATTCTGGCGCCACTACTTCGGCTCCCGGTGCGGCAAACTCAGCTTCAGGCTCTGCCCCCGCCCCTGCCTTAGCAACCACTGCCGGTGGCGATCATGTGCAACTGTCGCCGCAAATTGCTCAAAGTGTGAGCATTTCGGTCCCGCCGGACTATCCGTTGTTAGCTCGTCAGATGAAGGTGCAAGGGGCGGTTAGCTTGCAGGCCCTGATTTCGCGCGACGGCTCAATTCAGGAGTTGGAGATTTTGAGCGGCCCGGCGATTCTGGCAGCAGCAGCTCGGGAAGCCGTCAAGCAGTGGCACTTCAAGCCATATCTTCAAAACGGGCAGCCTGTGGAAACTCGGGCTCGGATCACGGTTAACTTCACCATTTCAACAAACTAGGTTTCTGTGGCGCAAAAATTAAACGGGCGTCTGGATTCTTGCGAATCCAAGACGCCCGGGCAGCCCTCCCCCAGAACTGCTCAAATGGAATGTAGAACCAAGACGCAAAACTGAAAATGGCACGCGGGTGCCAAAGTTGTTCCACCAAAGTGCCACGCCGCAAAGCACACGATTCAAAGCCAAACCTTGGCGCGATTCCTATTCCAGAAACACCATGCTGCCGGGCGCCCCGGTCTTGAACGGCGACGCATCGATGAGCGTCGGCGTGCCGGTGGACGAATTGTAGGTGTAGCCATTGATGACGCCGTCTTCCTCACTTCCGATGTAGAGGAAATTGCCGAGCGGATCAATCAGCACAAACAGACCGCCGGCGGCGAGACTGAATGGCGAATTCGTTGCCGGGGTTAACTGTCCGGTAGTGGAGGTTATCGTGAAACACCAAATGGAAGCGGCCGTTCCGGAAGAGACTGCGTAGACAAATCTGCCGCCCGGATCGACGGTGAGAGCTGTGGGACCGATGCTGCCTGTGTTGGAAGTAAAAGGCGAACCTGGAACCAGCGTCAAGTTGCCCGTGGCCGGATCGATGCTAAAGCCAGAAAGGTTGCCGAGGACCGCCTGATTCGGCGGAGGGTTCACCGCCGAGGGGTTCGTCACGTAGAGAAATAGGTCTCCGGCATCAACGGCCACAGCGGAAGCTCCCGCTCCTGAAAAAACAGGAGAGCCGGGAGTCTGCGTAAGAACGCCGCTGGAAAACGAAAAGCCCGTAACCATCCCAATGCCGGGGTTGGCCACGTAGACGAACTGGCCGGAATGCGTAAACACAATCGAGGTTGGAGAGTTGTTGGCAAAGAAGGGAGAGCCCGCGACTTCCGACAAGGCACCTGATCCGGAATCGATTGAAAAAACGGAAATGTTGTCAGACAAACTGTTCGTCACAAGCAGATATTTGCCCGTTGGATCGATTGCCACTGCATTCGGCCCGGCCCCAGTTTGAGTAATCGAGCCGCTCAGGTTCAAAGTCCCGTCGCTGGCGACGCTGAAGGTCGAAACCGTGTTGGCGCGCGAATTGGCTGTATACAGAAATTTTTGCGAGGGCGTCAGCGCCAGGCCGGTCGGGGTAGATCCAACCGTAGTCGGCGTTTTTGATCCCAGGGTAATGGCGCCGGTTGAGCCATTGATGGTGAGCTGCCCTACGGAGCCATCTGTGGGTAAGGTTATATAGGCAGTATGGGTTGGCACTGGTCCGGGACTGCCGTGATCGGTGTTGTTGCAGGAAAGGGAAAGCCCAGCCAGGAGTACAACCAGGGCCGCAAGAGTTGGCTTCGAAAAGATAAGCCTGTTGGAAGAGAATTGGCCTGACCGTGCGGCGCGCGCCGCCCTTCGAAAGCTCATTTGCGAACCTGCTCCTCAATATTCAGGATAAGAAGTAAAAAGGTCGTGTTTACTATCGTGCACGAGAAGGCCGGAACTCGCAACTGCGAGATTCGAGCCAAAAAGAATGCGAGCGCTAACCTTTTTCGAATCTCTGAAAAAAACTAAGGCTAAAACCTTCTTAGACCAAGGTTTGAAGCCGGTAAACTAAAATAGACTCGTCTGTTTGGATGCATTAGAGGAACTCTGGGGCTGCGTGCGGTTTTCGGTAATTCGACGGTTCAGGGCCTGCGTTGCCAGCTTGCGGGATGTGTTCTAATCGTTCTGGACTTCAATACCATTTTTTGTGCTTAAGAACGCATTGTGATCGACATTCACTGTCACCTTCTGCCCGAGGTCGACGACGGTCCTAAATCATGGGATATCGCCGTTGAAATGTGCCGTATGTCGGCCGCGGACGGCATCACCCACGCGGTCGCCACTCCTCACGCCAACGATCGTTACGCCTATGATCGAGCCTACCTTTCCGGACTGCTCGACCAGTTGCGAGAAAAAATTGGCGCTGATCTGAAATTTCAGCTGACTCTGGGCTGCGATTTTCACCTTTCGTTTGAGAATCTCGAGCGCGTGCTGGAGCAGCCGCACACTTACACGATCGGCGAAACCAACTACCTGCTCGTCGAACTTAGCAACTTCAGCGTTCCCACACGACTCTCCGAGTGTTTCACTCGCCTGGGAGACCGCGGGTTAACGCCGATCCTTACTCATCCCGAACGAAATCCTATTCTGCAGCAAACGCCGCAGCGAATTCTGGAGTGGGCCGAACAGGGCTGCTTGATTCAGGTCACCGGGTCGGCATTGGCGGGGTTCTGGGGCGAACGTCCCGAGATCGTCGCGCGCTGGTTGCTGGACCGTTCCGCCGTGCACGTTCTGGCTACGGACGCCCACGATACGAAGCGGCGCGTCCCTAATCTTTCAGCAGCCCGTAACCTGGCCGCAAAGATAGTCGGCGCCGAATATGCCGACGCGCTCGTGGAAGGAAATCCAGGCGCGATTGTACAAGGCACGCCGATCCCTTTTTGTCCGCGCCCGGTGCTCGATTAGAAGCGGGGTTTTCCGCTACTTCACCGGTGGCGGTTCAAGCTCAGCCGAGCCATCGGCACGAGCGTCGGAAGCGCCGTAGTTCACACCGGCCTTCGAGTCATGCATGACCGCTTGCCCGCGGCCCATGGCCGTCGAATATTCGCGTCGCACGTCGAGTTGATGTCCCATGGCAGAAAGTTTTTGCCGCACGTCTGGAGCGACCCGAGACTCAATGACAATATTGCACCCGCGTTTTGGGCTCACCGTGAAACGCGCGTTCTCCAGCGCCGCTTGAATATTCATCCCGTAGTCAACCACGTTGGAAACAAACTGGGCGTGGGCCAGCGGCTGGTTGGCGCCACCCATGATGCCGAAGCCGATGTGCCAGCCTCCGTTCTCCATGAAAGCCGGGATGATCGTATGAAACGGACGTTTGCGTGGAGCAAGCGCATTGGGAGAAGAGGGATCGAGAGAGAACAAACCACCGCGATCCTGGAGTACGAATCCCATTCCCCGCACGGCGACGCCCGATCCGAAAGCCTCATAGTTACTTTGAATGAGGGAAACAATATTGCCCTCGCGATCGACGACGGAAAGATATGTTGTGTCACTCATCGGCGGCATTCCGGCTGCGACCTCGCAATTCGCCTTGGCGGAATCGATCAACTGCGCGCGCTTTTGTGCGTACTCCTTTGACAGAATTCCCTTTACTGGAATCTTCACAAAACGCGGATCGGCGTTGTAGCGCCCCAGATCGGCGTAAGCCAGCTTCATGGCTTCGATTTTCTTGTGCAGTTCCGCAACGCCGAGCGGTCCGTCAGGCGACGGCGGAAAGGCCTCCATGATGTTTAGCATTTCGAGAGCCGCCATTCCCTGCCCGTTCGGAGGGAGCTCGTAGACGGTCCATCCCCGATAGGTGGTTGAGATCGGATCCACCCACTCGGGCGAGAATTCTGCCAGATCATCCGCTGCCATGGTTCCGCCCAAACTCTGCGAAGTGCTCAAGATTGCTTCCGCAATCGCACCCTTGTAGAAAGCTGCCGGCCCGTTTTGCGCGACCAATTGCAAGGCCTTCGCCAGGTCGCGATTCTGAAATACCTGTCCAACGGCGGGCGGCTTTCCTCCCGGTAAGTAGATTCGTTGCGCTTCCGGATTGCTCGAAATCCAGTCGGCCGAGCCGCTCCAATAGGCGGCGATGATTTCGGGAACGGGATAGCCCTCGTCAGCATAGAAAATTGCCGGATGGAAAAGATCCTTCCATGGCAATCGACCAAAACGTTCGTGCAGGGCATTCCAACCGGCAACCGCACCAGGGACGGTAACGGAATCGATCCCTTCCGCAGGCATGAAGGTCGCGCCCTTTGACTTCAAATGCTCGATGGTCAGTTTCCGCGGAGCCCATCCGCTGGCGTTAAGACCGTATAGTTTGCCAGCCTTCGCGTCCCAGTAAATGGCGAATAGATCGCCACCCATGCCATTCATCATGGGCTCGGTAACGCCGAGCACTGCATTCGCCGCGATGGCTGCGTCAACCGCGGAACCTCCGTGTGACAGAATTTGTGCTCCGGCCGCCGAAGCCTGCGCGTGGCTGGTGGCCACGATGCCGTAGCGCGAGATGACCATGGAGCGCGCGTGGGAGCGGTCTTGTGAGGACATGAGGGACGTCAATAGCAGTACAGGCAATGTTAGCCGGAACGAAATGTGCATGCTACTCCTGACTCGTATTCTTCTTTCGTACTTTATCTTCCGTACTTTATCTTCCGTACGCTATCTACGGAGCCACCTCTTCCCTCAATATGATCTTTGAAGGATCAGTTTCCCCGACCATGACTTGAGGACCGGCGAACCGTGCCGCCAACCGACTACCCACGCGAATCATGGGTCTTTCAACCGCGTGATAAAGCAAAACCGGCAACGCGATCAGCATAAGAATCAGCAGGGGAATTTTCAGGAAAAGCGGCCATGCCGCCAGCACACCCAGAGCGAGCCAGATGCAAAACTGGTGGGAAAGATAGATTCCGTAGGAATAAGTGGCCACGCGGTTGCTGACCCACCGCACCCCGTACGATCGAATCTCTTTAAATTGTGGAATCATTACCCCTAGCGCCAGACAGAGTATCCAGCCGGTGGATAAAACCGGGCGCAAGGTAAAAAGCAAGATCAATAGCAATATGAAAGCAAGCCACCAAACACTGCCGATTCGCGGACGATACGGGAGGCTATAAGCGATTACACCGGGCAAGAAACACGGGACAAACAACAAAATCGACAACCCGCTCGCCCCCGCGAGGTGAAGTTCCGCCAAGGCCACGATCACGCTGGTGGCCCAAAGTCCGAGCAGTGGCCACGTCATGTTCTTCCTGCGAATCCAGAGAAACAAAAGAGGCAGGAAAACATACATCTGCAACTCGAGCGGCAGAGACCACAAGACATTCACGATGGACTCAGAGTGCGTGAGGTTTTGCACGAGCAGTAGATTCGAAACCGCTCCCAAGACACCGGGAAACGGTCCGTGCGAGAGCCCGCGGATGCCGTTGATATCCGAATCCAGGTGTAGAGAAAGCGCGGCGACAACGGTAAGTACGCTTAGAGGATAGATCCTGAAGACGCGGCGTATGGCAAAGTTCTTGACTAAGGGCCAACCGAGCAATTCGGTGCGCTCCATGGAACTCATCAGCACCAGACAAGTATGAACAAAAAAGAGCAGCACCCCGAAATAGCCCCACGAGGTTTGCATCCATGCGACCTGATCGATATACATGCGCCTGCACAGGTGCTGCGCGAGCACAAGTAACACGGCCACTGTTCGCAACAGGTCCAGGTTGGCGGATACACCTTTTTCCGGGGGGGAGTTATTCATGAGAAGCGCTGAAAGCGACCAGTGGGAGGCAGTATATCTTGTCTGCCAGTAAGAGTTCCGCGACATCGCGAGCGAAGGACATCACGACGCGGGCCATAGCGACGCAGGTAGAGTCTTTTTCTGCGGCCGAACTGGCTAATTATCGAACCGGCGGACTATCGAACTGGCAGACTATCGATTAGGAACTTTGTTTTCCGGCGAGGAAGGTTTTACTTGGCTCTTGGCTTCGCTTGCCGCTGGGGCGGCGGCCGGCATCGTCATGGCGCTCTCCGGATTGAGCAAGTGATCGGGGCTAGGGCCTAATCCAAGTTTAATGAGCGCCCGCGAGTCAGGAGTCGTCTTCGATTGCCATCCTTGATCCGCCTGAAACTTCTGCATTGCGGCCTGGGTCGTGCTGTCCCATTGTCCGGTGGGCTCGCCCTGCATGTAGTGCTCACGGATGAGGGCTGTCTGAATTTGCCGGGCTCGGTCTGAATCGATGGCCTGCTGACCGCGTTTTTTAGCAACCTGTTTCGAACCTTTTTTACCGTGCGCGCTTTTGCCCTTCGCCGAAGATGGGTGAGTTCCGGCAGGTGCCGACGTGTGCTTGATCGTCTTGTGGGCGCTCGAAGGACGTTTGGTATTGTTCGGTGAATACCTGGCGCCCGTCGATGATGTTGTCGAGGTTTGCGCGGTTTTTTGCGATGGCGTTGAAGTTTCGGTCTGCGCCTCGGTTCTTGCGGTCGCGAATGAGTGCAGAGCTATGCCAAGCAGGCCGCAGAGGCCTACTTGCCGCCAACTCCGAACTTGATCTGACCAGCGCATGTCATCAACCCCCGCAACAAGCACCCCGTACAGACGCAGCTTGCCGTGTCTCCGTCGTCTCCAAAGAAAAACCGGCGAGACTGACATGCCTATCGTCCCCCAGAACGGGGCCGAAGTGCCAGTGCCGCCGGATTATATATCGGTTACGGAAGTGTTCCTGCCAGAAATATCGTTCCATCCTGCGCCCGTGCACCTCGTGGACGCACCAGGAAGACGACATCCTGCCCGCTCTTCAGCGACGCCTCGATTTTGCTGAAGTCGTCAGGATTATTGACGGGCTGCTTATTCACCTCAAGCACCACATCGCCGCGATTCAGACCCAAATCCTCGGCAAACGATCCCTGCTTCACGTCTTGCACCACCACACCCTTGCCGGCGGTAATGTTCAGGCGATCCGCCAGATCGGGAGTGATGCTGCGAACCGTTACCCCGAACTTGCTGGCCTTGGGTGTCTCCTCTTCCTGATTCTCGTCTTCGTCGCCGAGGCGCGAAGCGAACAGCTTGGAGCGATCTGCGATGGTGACCGTGGCATCCTGCTTTTTGCCATTGCGTACAAACACCAACTTCGCCTTCGACCCTGGCTTGCGGGAAGCAATGTCGGCAACCAGATCGTCACCGCTCTTCACATCTTTGCCATCCACCGAAGTGATTGTGTCGCCAATCTTCAGACCAGCTTCTTCCGCCGGGCTTCCAGACACGACGTTCGACACGGTTACACCCGAGCCGTAGATGTGCGCGATAGCCGGGTTCGGTTGGGCAGAAAACTCGATGCCGATGGAGCCGCGTGCAACACGATGATCCGGCCCGACCAGCTGGTTATAGACCGTGGTGACGGTGTTCGATGGCATGGCAAAACCCACGCCCGCATAGGAACTGGTTTCGGTGAGGATGGCCGTATTGATGCCGACAACTTCGCCGGCCATATTCACCAGCGGTCCGCCCGAATTGCCCGGGTTAATAGCAGCATCGGTTTGAATGAATGATTGGAACTGCCGGTTCGGCACAATGTTGCGTCCCTTGGCCGAGACGATGCCGGCAGTCACGGTTTCCTGCAATCCGAATGGACTGCCGATGGCGAGCACCCAGTCACCGACTTCCATGCCGTCAGAGTTGCCGAGTTTCGCGGCTGGCAGAGGGTGATCGACCTCGATCTTGATTACGGCCAGGTCAGTTTCCTGATCCATGCCGATCAACTTTGCGTCATGTCCCGGAGAAGCCGGGTTTTCATCCTGCAACTTTACCCTGATACGATCGGCCTTCTCGACCACGTGGCGGTTGGTGACGATGTAACCCTTGGGATCCACAATGACGCCGGAGCCCAGCGAGCGTTGGCGAATCGTGCCGGCGTCTCCGCCCTGGCCGCCTTGGCCGCCTTGGCCGCCAAAAAATTTGTCGAAGAAATCCTGAAATGGCGTATCGTCGTCCCCGCCCTGATCTGGATCTGGACGCGCAGAACGTCCTCTGCGCCGAGGATTCTTAATCGTCGACTCGGTGTTAATGTTCACTACGCTGGGTTCCAGTTGTTTCGATATCTGGGAGAAAGCGTTGGAGAGCTGTTGCGGAGCGGGGATGGTCAACTGGGTCGCATCCGAGGATGATTTCTGACCTTCCTTGCCCTTTACCCCGTAAGAAACGACGCTACCAATAAGAATTCCAACTGCCAGGGTCGCCAGAATGGTGAAAGTGTAGGCCCAGCGGTTGGCTTTGAGGCGCACCCAAAAGGCGCTCTCGGTCGAATCCATTGCTTTCCTCCTAAGAACTGTCTAACTCGTATTATACCTTCGGCCGGGCAGGGTCAGATTGAAGGCCGCCAAATCGTTAGACGCAGAAAGGGCGCTCAGCGTTAACGCCGGTATTAACAAACACAAGGGGATTTAGGGGTAGACGTGCACTCGGCCAGCGACGCATGCCACGCGTTCAGAGTTTCACCGTCACGCGTTCACAGTTTCACCGTCATCGTTCATAGTTTCACCGTCATCAAGCCAAGAAACAATCCCGTGTATCCGGCAATAAACAGTACGATGATCAGCGCTCCGAAGCTGAGAACGTTGAATATCCCCCATGGCTTCTGCACGGTACCCATGGCCAGCTTCCACAAACCGAAACTGCCCGCGAGGTAGAAGATTGGGACTAAGAAGACCCCTATGGCACGTCCATGAGCCACTCGGGGAAACACGATCAAAAACGTCACGGCAGGAAGACAGATCAGAGCCGGGACGATCGCGAGCGGAGCGCCAATCAGCAAGGCTCGTTCTCGCTTCCCCCAAGCCATCCGATCATCGATTGATCCGGACATAACCCATAAATCCAAGGAAGATTGCGGCGGTAGTTGGTTATCTATCGGTTATCTATCCGCCATCTTCGGCGGGGTTGGATCTCCGACAAGCGTACGCTCCACTGCTACTTCGCCTCGTACACAGTTTTACCGCCGACCACGGTGCGGAGAACCTTGATTTCCAGAATTTTTGGCGGCAGAGCGGCGGTAATATCCTGATCGAGGACGATGAAATCAGCCAGCATTCCGGGAGCCAGCTTTCCCTTCTGCTTCTCGGCGAATTCCGCGAAGGCCGCGCCCGTTGTGTACGCCGAAAT
>Ga0209006_10006440_pt1 | contig 10617 bp, 9 predicted proteins | sample JacPin_JW_Ref_O2_FD_188567 | JGI IMG/M metagenome (GOLD analysis project Ga0209006, IMG submission 188567) | Forest soil microbial communities from Algoma, Ontario, Canada - Jack Pine, Ontario site 1_JW_Ref_O2 (SPAdes) (version 2) | ecosystem: Environmental > Terrestrial > Soil > Boreal... | reverse complement strand
TCGAGAATACCTCCTCACTCTTGTATAGTTTGAGCATGTTGTCAAATGTGATGTCGGTTTGCTTGATGAATGACGCCGCTTGAACGACGGCAAGAGGTAGACGACCAGCGGATTGCTTGGCATGGCTTAGCTGAACAGGTGTACTGGTTTGTGAATGTATGCCGGCGTCGTTGAGTAGGAGATTGATCGAATCACGTAGGTTTAGCGTCGGGAAGGAAGTCGAGTGTACTTTTGTCGATATTATCAATGATGAAAAGCCATTGGACGCTACACTCCTCCAACCAGAGTTGTGCCGCTGTCAATTTCGTACTCTGTTCTTGTGTGTGACGATCAGGATGATCAATTAGATCGAGGACTTTGGAGAACCCTTGGGTCAATTTGTCGACACCCGTTGCCGATGGACAGAATATATATGTGATTTTATCGAATAACGCAATGAGAGTTGTGATTTTCCGACACCCGGCATTCCATGGATAATACAGCAGCTCGGTATATCGTTCTGTTTTCTATTGAGCGTTTCCTCTACCTGATCGAGGTTCGTTTCTCTCCCTGTAAAGTGGGCTGAAAGACGGCCCACGGGAGCATCGTTGAAGGATCGTGGTGGGGACACGTGAGCCTCTGGGACTACTAGTAAAAATATAGAATCAGTAAGGAAAGATATCGCCTACTGACTTGGCTGATACAGAGATACTGATCTGATCACGCCCGATAAGTTTGAGGACGCTGTGAGATGCGTTAAGATCAGAGATGCTAATGCCTTGAGGTGAACTGCTTGTCATGGGTGAGTGGAGAGAACGTATGAAATACGCGCCGTAAGGTGAGGCCGGTCGGACGACGAAAATAAACGCTGGCAACCACATCGCTACGGTCATGCACGAATCACTTCAAAATCAGATATTCACGCCCACCTCCGCGTATTCTCTCGCCGGGGTAGCCACCATTGCACTAATTGCGTACGTTGGATCGAAAATCCTGCTACCCAAGAATGCCAGCTGGCAAGACCGGTTCACGTTCATTTGGGTGGTGAGTTGGCGGAGTCTTATCTACGTTCACGATATCGCGTGCTGATACCAAACGATAGGCTTTCGACGCCATGATTCATTTCGCATTCGAAGGTTCTTTTCTTTTCCTCTCAGTATTCGGCAGGCAGGTCAACACCAGTACCGGACCGTTCGCGGAATTGTGTAAGTAACATACATGCTCAAATTCAGTGGTTGTGTTTCTTCCTGTTACCTTTGAAACGGATGTTCACCGTCGGATAGGGAAAGAATATGCCAAGGCCGATTTTCGCTGGGGAGTGTCGGACCCGACAGTCGTGTCTCTCGAAATCCTGACGGTACTTGGAGCTGCGCCTTTGTGTTGTTATATCCTTAAACAAATCGTCACGGACGACCCAGCTAGACATTACTGGCTGGTAGTGTTGAGTACCGCCGAACTATACGGAGGGTATGTTTTTTTTACGACCCACCCGACTTGACATGGGTATTTATGTACATGACCAGATGGATGACCTTTTCCCCTGAATGGTTGACTGGAAGCCCTAACCTGAACACGTCAAACGCTCTTCATCTTTGGGTTTACCTTGTTGTAAGCAGACTTTTTTTCGTTTCTTACACCAAGTCACTATATATTCATTTTCGCCTCGCTCATTGTAGTTCATGAATGTCATGTATGTAATTTCTTGTTCTTTCCCTCCATGAACCAGCTGCTTACATCGATTTGATCGCTTCAGATGGGTTGTGATCCCACTGTGGCTCATGATTGATTCGTATGATCATATTGCGCGATCGCTCCGGTCTGCGCAAGCCAAGTCAAAGGCTAAGAAAGCCTGAAAAATCCTTTGAGGACACGTTTCATTTGAATCATTCCCTTCCCGTGTATATTGCTATGGATCTTGCTTGTAAGCCCGCGTGTCCGTCGGATCGATACCACCGTAAAACAATTATTAGTCAAGGAACTATATACTTTGAACTATACTTTTTATCTATGCTTTGACTAATGTCCATGGAAAAAGGTCGCAACAAACACAGTCCAAAAGGAATCTGATACAAAACAAACGATGTTCATAGAAAAAAGGTAGAAATTGTGGTAGGTGAGCCATTAGATTGTGCGGGGGCCAGTGATGGTGAACTTTGGAGAGATATTACCGGAATCACCGAACACTTTATTATGACGCTCGTCAGGAAACGAAAAGAAAAAACCCCCCCACAGGAAGAGAAAGACTCACAAGCAATAATATAATCGTCGCGAACAGGTACTTTCGGGACGGTAATGTTCACTATGCCAGCTCCGAGGGGAAACCCTTTCGCAAGAGGATGGTCTAGGGGGGAGGTCGAGAAAGAAAAATTGAGCGATGGGTGTGTGGTGAAGGGGGAGAGAAAAAAACCACGTTACCGATGTTCAAATGCTCGCTGCCGTTCGCGAGGTGGCCCAACAATATCAAGCCAGTAGCGTTACGCGCCGCTTTTGGGATATTGGAGGTCATCCAGGTTATGGACTGATTTGATTGGATATGCCAGATGACGCGCGCGGTTGGCGATGTGATGACGGGGTCGTATGTTTCGAGAGTCTGAGGTCGAGTACTAGCTGGAGATGGCTTTGCTCGAGGTATGGCGGAGGTGAGGAGCAGGAGGACGGTGAAGAGAGTAAAGAAAGTCATGATGGTGGAGATCAAGGAGGAGGATTATTATTATTATTTATTATTTATGCAAATCCTGTTCAAGGAATTTTCTCGATTTGGTAGTCGTCGCACTCGATTTGGTAAGTAGCCAAGAAGCTTAAGCACACACGGGATTGCCACCGACGATGTTGACCACGCTCTGATGTGCGTTGATATCTTGCAATGATATCCTCATCATGGCGAGTGCCATGCCGTGTGGGAAGACGGAATCTTCAGGCCGTGCTATTCGTTTCATTCACAAAACTCTTCAAACACCTCGGATGGAAAGATAACACAACTCACTGTGATCTTGAAGTATACATATAATCTACCGAAGGAATTTCCCTCCACCACCGATACATGTAGAGTCCGTACCGTAGAAACGAGCTGCGATACGTTGAAGCATCAGATATTTTATCTTCGGCAAAGGACAGACAAATACATTCTCCATCAACCTCTATGACAACGCTCCCACCACCCTACTAAAGCTCTGCCCCAGCTAGCACCTGCTCTGTCGTGTCTATTGTCCACAAAACATCCATTAGAGATGAACCCCCCATTCCTCCCTCCGAAAGTTACTGCATTCCTTAGAGAACAATCAGCAATGGCTTGTACACTGCTCTCCGAGGTCTCACCATTACACCCTGATATTCCGCTATTGGTATGCTGGGATAGCGTTTAAACTCGATGCAGCGATGAGAGAAAGGCATATGAGTATGCCGATTAGGACAAGAACTTCGACTATCTTCAAGACGAGATTGAAAGTTTCGTATTTCCGGGGGACAGTGATTGGAGGAACTAGCTGAGGAGGGGGATACACACCAGAGTACATTGTGCTGCAGCTATCGGTTTGATTATTCTATCACATTATATACAATTGTGAGTTGCTATATCGACGTCTGATAGACCCCGGAAATCAGCCGAGATGCCGTGAATTTCTCAGTGTAAACCTCTTTTTGGTAGTCGTATATTCCCCATATACGAATTTTCTCGATTTAGTAGTCGTCGCACTCTATTTGGTAAAGGGCTCTTCCTTCATCCACCATAATGAAATTCTCAGAGTACTCAGTACCATCATAGGGTAGTACTTACTGTATCACTTCTTTGCCAATAACACGGAGTGCCTCTGCTTCGTCGTGCCGTTCCTGGGACTTCCTGGCGAGTGATAAAGGCCAGGTTGGCTACTGAATTGAGCGTAACCGCGTGATCGGACCCCAGATCCTTCTCATAGCCCGCTAATGCTTGCTGAAAGTGGGTTTCATTGTGGTGTCCTTGAGACACATACACAAGGGGTTTCTGGGTGATCGGCCCCCAGAAAAATAAACGTATACAAGGTTGTTCATTGAGGTGAGCGTCGCGTCCCATGATTTAAGCAACCTAACATCTTTTATCAGCCATAATGCACTGCAGACAAGCGACACGGATGACTCTAGCCACTCTTGGTATGATTCTTCTTTCCTCGCAGCGTCTTGGTTCATGAATTCGATTAAATCATGCATCCATAGTGAGGACTTACCACCTTCGGATCGCCGTTCGACTATGGATAGGCTCTGGAGTTTCTGCAAAACTTATTGGTGAGGTGGTGAGTACGGCGAGCGAGTGGAATTGTGAAGAGACGGGTAGCGAGGGATTGTTGGATGGAGATGGTTCATTCTGCAAGCGCAACCATTCTCTGGCCCCGTCGACGATCTCCTGACAGGTATGGCCTCCGGGTCGAGGAACGAAAGAACTTTCAAAAGGTTGCTGACGTCGCCTGATTCCCCATTCAACTTTTCAAATTGGCGGAAAAACGTAGCCGCTACCGATCGCTCCTCGTAGAAGCTAAGGTCGCTCTCCCATCGAATTGCCTGTAAATATTTGTGAACCTTCAGGGGCGAAATACTTCAACTACACTCTACACACCTCGATTCTCTCGCTCCTGTATAGGTGAAGTACATCTTCGAATGTCATGTCATCAACGATGCAGCTTGAACGACGGAAAGGGGCAAACGACCGACGTATTGCACCAACTCTTCAGCATGGTTTAATTGCATGGGCGTAACCATTTCCGAACGAATGCCAGCGTCATCAAATAAAAGACTTGTCGAATCGCGTAAGTCTAGGGTCTGGAGCTTGAGGGTCGAATGGAGGTCCGTGTCATGTTCGCTAGTGTTAGGGTACGAGTCGTAAAAAGAACATCCCCTTGGGTATTCCTGCGAGGGAAATGCACGGTAAGGAAGTCGAGTGTGCTTTTTTCGACGTTATCAATGATGAAAAGCCATTGGACGCTACACTTCTCCAACCAGAGTCGTGCTGCTGTTCTGGTCTTGTAGATGACGATCAGGATGACCAACGAGATCGTGGACCTTGGAGAATCCTTGCATTAATTTGTCAACACCCGTGGCCGATGTCCAGAATATATACGTGATTTTATCGAATAACGCAATGAGAGTTGTGATTTTCCGACGCCCGGCATTCCATGGATAATACAGCAGCTCGGTACACCGTTCTGTTTCCTATTGAGCGTTTCCTCTACCTGATCGAGATCCGTTTCTCTCCCTGTAAAGTGGGCTGAAAGACGGCCGACGGGAGCATCTTTGAAGGACACTTGAGTCTCTGCGACTAAAAATGCATAGGGCTAGCAACGAAAGACTGAACACCGCGAACCTGCTAAACCTTAGATGTCTTTGCGGCTAGCTGGTGCACCGACCTGGTGGATAGACATGTTGAATATTGTTAACCGTTGTTTGATATTGCCACCGACGATGTTGACCAAGATGTGCGTTGATATCTTGCCACGATATGCTCATCATGGTGAGTGTGCCATGTGGGAAGACGGAACATACGAAATAAACGCCCAAACCCTGCATCTTCAGGCTATTCGTTTCATTCACAAGACTCTTCAAACACCTCGGATGGAAAGATAACACAACTCACTGTGATCTTGAGGTATACATATAATCTACCGAATCCACATATGTAGGTCAGAGTCCGTGCCGTAGAAACGAGCTACGCATACGTTAAACCATCCGATATTTTACCTTCGGCGAAGGACAGACAAATCCATTACCTCCATGACAACGCTCCCACCACCCTACTAAAGCTCTGCCCCAGCACCTGCTCTGTCGTGTCCATTGTCCACAAATCCGTTAGAGATGAATTCCCGATCCCTCGCTCAGAAAGTTACTGCATTCCTCAGAGAACAATCAGCAAGGGCTTGTGCACTGCTCTCTGACTCGGAGGTCTCACCATTACACCCTGATATTCCGCTAGTATGGCCCATTGTTTATGTATGTCTCAGCGTTATAAGTCGATGAAGTGATGAGGGCAAGGCATATGAGTATGCCGAGTAGAACAAGGACTTCGATTATCTTCAAGACCAGATTGAAAGTTTCGTATCTCCGGGGGACAGGGATAGGAGGAATTAGCTGAGGAGTGGGATACACACCAGAGTATGACATGATTGTGCCGCTGGGCATCAGTTTTATTGTATCACATTATATACAATTGTGCTGATGTGGCGTGGGACTATCCAAATCGAAAAGGACACGGTTTTGATTCCCTGGAGGCGGTGCTAGGCAGGCCGCGTGTGCGTCTATGCGGACAGGTAGGGTACATCACGGGTCTGGTACGGGTCGGCAGACCCCATACCACACCCATAACCTGCACAAAAACCACGGGTTACCATTGACCCTCAGTTTTCACAAGCCAAACGTGTCCTTTGTGATGCGTTGGGTCCTCCCTTGCCTCCAATTTACCTCTTGAACGCAGCATGCGCGCCAATTAAGGTGCTTGCACGCTCGCGAGATGATGAGAAAGGGGCAGGGCTGTATTGTGAATTTGTGAGAACTCTTGGGCGTGGTGTCGTACGGTTCATGATTGGGGTCAGGGGTGGTTCGGGGTGTGAATTTATTACCACGGGGCGGCTTGTAGGACGTGACGTGTGCATGGAATAGTGTAGGGGATGGAGCGATGAGGCCTTCTGTATATATGCCTGCGGCAAACCTAGCAGTCATATCGGTGAGTCTCCTTCGAGTAAAAAAAATCAATAAGATACCTGAGTATTGTGTGTCAACGCCTTCAAAGTTGATCCCAGCAGAGCCGTCCGCGCACTATAATCTGGATCGGTCTACAACATGGCTGCCTGAGTCGCGCGAAACAAAACAAAAACAACATGCTTACCTTGTCGTACCACCTATTTGTGCATGTCCCGATCTGCACTCCTGCTTCGAGGTCATACGTCCCACACAAAAACGTATTGCACACATCTGCGAGGTCAACTGGGGTTGCCTCGTCGAAACACACGATAAAGACAACGACGTGCCAGCAGGAAGCATTTTTGCGACCGCGCGAGAGGTATGCACGGAGGGACGACCAATTCTTGCGGTTCTCCATAGAGAGGACGCCCATAGGAGTCCATGCAACCTGTTTTCAAATGATTTGAACAGGGCAAATAGATATGAGCAGGAGCCAAGAACGACCTCTGAGCGTGGGGTCTCGTCAGCGTCGGTGACGATAGCCTGGATGTTCCGTAAGATGTCGCGTTCAGTCAAAAGAGGTTGGTTCGCCTCGTCCAGGACGTCAAACCAATCTGGATAAAGTGCCTATTAGATAAGATACAACAAAGAAAAGGATCAAACCCCATACATGAGCCGCATCTGATAAGTCTGTGATGTTGTGAGCCTCCGATCGGGAGTTGAGGAATATGCGAAATGATCCAGCAAGCTTTGGAATCACTTCGCGAAGAATTTCGGCAGAGTCAAGGGGGAGGATGATTGAACTTGTTTTCCTACGGTCTCGTATAACTGCTGCAAGGGGGAGGAGGTTGTGCTGTTCCGCAGGGCCCTAGAGTCGGAGCCAGTGGAAGGGCACAGCAAAAGGTCACCAAAAAAACTCGGCACGTGATCAGGTCGCCCAACCTCCAAATGCTGCACCTTGCGCGCTCGAGTGCTCGCCTGCTTCGTGGATCTAATAACAATAAAGTCATCTTCACGCTGCATAGAACTTTCACAGCCGACACTCCATTTATTATCGATGACCTGGCCTCCCGAGGTCTCATAGCAGAAATCACTAGGTGATCCCGAGCGTGTTCAACCTGTAGCTTTCTCTTTTCACACTTTTCAAGGCCAGAGAAATTGAAGCATACTCTCAGGGACAAACAAGTGGTCTATGCTGGCGTTGATCCGACTGCAAGCTCACTGCATGTCGGCCACTTGCTACCCATGTTGTGCTTGCTGCACTTCCAGATTCGAGGACACCAAATTATACCCTTGGTGAGCCACTCACAGTCGCGTAATATTTAGATACGAAACAACGTGTTAGATAGGTGGAGCAACCGGCCTGGTAGGTGATCCCTCTGGCCGTGCTGTCGAAAGGAAACCTCCAGATCCAAAGAGCATCGAACAAAACGTCGCCAAGCTCAAACTCAATCTCGAACATTTCTTTTCACGAGCGTGGAAATATTCAGAAGAGCGACTTCAGTTATCCGGAGTACAATATCACGAACCAAACGTCCTGAACAACTTTCATTGGCTCAAGGATCTCAATCTGCTGGAGTTTCTACGAACGGTCGGTCCGTCTGTGCGAGTGAGTCCAATGTTGAACAGGGAGAGGTGTGTACAGAAAAAGTCACCATTTTACTTTACTGATCTCAGAATGCAGTGTAAGGGCCCGCATGGATACCCAACAAGGCATCTCGTTTACGGAATTTTCATACCAACTTCTCCAAGCATACGATTTCTACACGCTCCACCGAGACCACGGCTGCACCATTCAAATAGGCGGTTCGGACCAATGGGGAAACATTTTAGCAGGACTCGAGATGATTGATCGTCTCCCTGGAGCCAGCAACCCCCTGGACCCCCTTCAGCGAGAGAAAGCGTTCGGGATAACTACACCGTTGCTGACGACCTCTTCCGGCGAAAAATTCGGCAAGACTGCTGGTAATGCCGTCTGGCTCGATGCACAAATGACTAGCGTATTCGATTTCTATCAAGTACGTTGATGCTCTGGCTATCTATTCTTTCGTCGATTTTTTATCTCGAACGATTTGGTGTTTAGTTTTTCCTGAGATCGGCGGACTCGGATGTAGAGAGATATTTAAAAATGTTCACGTTATTGCCCTTGAAGGACATCACCAGCATAATCGAACGCCATCGTGTAAGTCCGACTCGTCCGTCCTTGATTAACATCTCAAGAAACCAATACATTACCACCAGGCCATACCCGAACAGAAAATAGCCCAACGGCTTCTAGCAGACGAACTCACAGAGCTTGTCCATACCAGTGAGTGACACGCCTATAAGTAACACTCATTCATTACAATATTATTCGCTCAGAGAATGGTCTTCGCCAGGCGCGTTTAGCAACAAAAATCCTGTTCGACTCTGACTACAATCAACTGAACGCGCACGACGTCATCTCGGCCTTCACAGCAGATCCCCGCCTCGTATCTTGCGACGAAACGGAACTCTTTTCCCTTCCCATAACAAAATTGGCCACCAAGTTCAACCTGACTCCCTCGTCCAGTCGGTATATCTCACTGCAAAGTGCATTTATCATAGCTCATTGACCTTCAATGTAGCCGCTGCTGGGAATCTCGTTAAATCAGGAGGACTCTACCTCAACAATCGACCAATAGCGGATGTTCATGCTAAAGTCCGATCTGCTGACCTCCTCGATGGCAAAATAACCATCCTACGCGCTGGGCGCGATAAGCATCTAATCATGACGTTGAGGTAGATAGTGCTACCATTTTCTGAGTCTACATGTGTTAAGCACCCCATGTACCACTACACATGCTTGAATTAATCAATCCGGATAGCACTATAAAGTCTACGAACGGCCCAATATGAGGCAAGGAATCCAATTGTTCCTGGATATCGTGTCAGCTTCACTTGTTTGTTGAAACGAGTGGCTGGCTTACCGGTAACGAGGAAGTCGAACAGGACGATGAGGAAGAGATACCCAAGGTACAAAGCGACGTTGGAAAAGGTTCCAAGCGATAGCCTGGATGCCCAATAAAATAGGCCATATGCCAAAAGCCAGAATGCGCTACCCCCTCCGGTCAAGAAAGCACGCCAGTGCCACCTATTCAGCAGGACAGATCAATCAAACTGGGTTTCAAATCGTTGTTTATTCACGAACCTGTATTCTTCTGCACACAGAACGAAGTATGTAAAAAGAATCGTGACGGTGGCGGTGGTGAGAGCAACAACGCCTGCCGTCAATGCGAGGAAGCCGAATGCGTAGTATGCACGCGAGGCGAAAAGACTCGACATCACAAAATACAGCTCAACAAATGCAGCACCTGCAGACATCGGATTAGCTCCGCAAAAAAAATTTGGATGGGAAAAAGCGAATGGTCTCACCGAAGGGAAGAATTCCGCTCAGTATAATAGATGCCTAGAAAGAGAGTCAGGAAGGAAACACGATGCCGCAAAGTGTAATTACCCAAGGTCGCAGATATCGAGGACTTGGTGGAATCTGACGAGGGATTTGATTAACCCGTACTGGGTGACGAACCGCCTTGCCATGATGATAAGTGAGTAGAAAACACAAATATAGTATCCTCTTACCCCATGCTTCGTCCCATAATACGCTCCCACTGCAGACAAAGGAGCCGAGATACCGAACCACAGAACAACAATAAGGAGCATTGTGGCTTCAAAGCAGTATCAGCGAAACATATCTATGACGATTGCTAAGAAATTGAACCATACTGAAGGGAACAGCGCCGGAAGAACCTGCTGTAAGGAGGAAAAAATTGAGTAGAAACACGACCATGAAGACAATCCTGGAAAACGTCAACACGGCGGCCCGCATTGTGGGATGATAGCACTCACATGGGTAGGAGGGTAGCGGTGAAAAGCGCGTTCTTCCGGCGGTCGGTCCCTCCCAGTGATGCATACACCCTACTAGAGAAGTAGCCACCAATTCTAGAAGCGTCCAGCCCACATTTAGCACTTTGAGCGGCGGAG
>Ga0209006_10006438_pt1 | contig 10618 bp, 4 predicted proteins | sample JacPin_JW_Ref_O2_FD_188567 | JGI IMG/M metagenome (GOLD analysis project Ga0209006, IMG submission 188567) | Forest soil microbial communities from Algoma, Ontario, Canada - Jack Pine, Ontario site 1_JW_Ref_O2 (SPAdes) (version 2) | ecosystem: Environmental > Terrestrial > Soil > Boreal... | reverse complement strand
CCAAGGTAAGACGCGAAATCTCGACATCGCATTATGACAGCGGGTGCCAGTATTTAGAACTTTGCATTTCAACAACTTACCGCGCGGCATCGGCTGCAATTGGCACCTGTTGGGGCAATTTGCGCTACGTACGGAGCCGCACAGAGATTGATTCGTCCGCTGCTTATTCTGTCAGTTCGGGCGGCGCCCTCCCCCGTCGTGTCCTTGGCGTTTCCGGCGGTCGCCCACTGACCGGCAATTGATCCTGTGACGATCCTGTGCCGCCCGTGCAAAGCGCTGATCAATGCCGGTGAATGATCGGATCGCATGAAGAACTCGAACTTCCAAGGCCAGTGTGGCCGGTCAGCTTCCAGTGCGAGCCCGATTGTTCAACAGATCTATCGCATTGCCTCGGCGGTCCTGGCGTGCACTCTGAGCCTGAATATCAGCGTTGTGCACGCCGACGTCGTCGCAGTCGTCTCATCCAAAAGCCAGATCACTACGCTCAGCAAAAATCAGGTCATCGACATTTTTCTAGGCAAGCGGACACGATTTCCCGATGGCAGTTCGGCCATTCCGATCGACCAGGCGGAGGGATCGGCCGCGCGCGACGAGTTCTATACCCGACTGGCCGATATGTCGCCGGCGCAAGTCAAGGCTTTCTGGGCAAGGATCATCTTCACCGGCAGAGGGCAACCACCGAAGACTGTGGCCACCGGTCTGGAAGCGAAGAGGTTGCTCATCGCGGACCCCAATACCATCGGCTACATTGATCAGAGTCTGGTGGACAGCAGCGTCCGTGTGGTGCTCGCGCCATGAACCAGCGTTCGACCAGGTTCGCTGCCACTGTGTTAATGGTACTGCCGTTATATGCCATTGGTGACGATACTCAACCCGGGTCAGCGGCATCCGTATTTTCATTCAGTGGCTTTGGCACCGTAGGAGAGACTCATTCCAGCGAAACCAACGCTGATTTCACCTCCAGTATCTTTCAGCCCAACGGCGCGGGTCACACTCGCAGCTGGAGCCCCACGGTGGACAGCCTGATTGGTGGGCAGATTTCCGCCCGCATTACGCCCGAGCTTTCCGCTGTGGTGCAAGTCATAGCCCAGCAGAACTATGACGGTACTTACAGGCCGCACGTAGAGTGGGCGAATATCAAATATCAATTCACGCCGGATCTGAGCCTCCGCATCGGTCGCGTGGAATTGCCGACCTTTCTATTCTCTGATACGCGCAAGGTCGGCTATACGCTGCCTTGGGTGCGTCCGCCGATCGAGGTTTACAGTCTTATACCGATTGCGACAAGTGATGGCGCGGACTCCAGCTATCGCCTGATTCTTGGCGATTTCATCAACACGACGGAGGGCAGTTACGTTCAGAGCAACGCGATTCAGCCAAACAATCGCGGGACCGCCTTGGCGAGGAATTCAATCAATTTCTCAAATACGACCGAGTACAAATCATTAACCTTTCGGGTTTCTTATCAACACGTTCGCCTGACTATTGCCGCTCTCGATGACTTTCTTGATACCTTCAGGCTGTTCGGGCCCCAAGGCATTGCGATAGCGGACAAATACGATTCCGACAACAAACCGGTTGCGACCGAGGTCGTCGGCGCCAGCTATGACCCGGGTCGCTGGTTCGTGATCAGCGAATGGGGCCATGCCCGCTTCAATTCCTTTCTCGGAGAAAGTACCGCCTGGTACGCGAGCAGCGGTGTTCGGGTGTGGCAACTCACGCCCTATGTAACTTATTCGCGCGCGCGCGCGGCCAGCAACTCCGATCCGGGATTATCGCTGACAGGCCTGCCTCCCGCCCTCGCGGGCTTTGCTGCCGGGCTCAACGCCGCATTGAATTCAATCTTGCAACAGATCCCTGACCAAAGCACCGTTTCCCTGGGTACGCGTTGGGATTTTGCAAAGAGTTTTGATCTAAAGCTGCAATTCGATCACACGCGTATTGGCGCGGATTCTGACGGCATATTGATCAACCTCCAGCCCGGGTTTCGGCCGGGCGGAACTGTCAACGTGTTCAGTGCCACGGTCGATTTTGTATTCTGATCGAGGGAACGTATGGCCGTCCTATGATGAATGATCGCATCCGATGACAATGGGTCCCCAAAGCCCTTTGGACGATACGACGCGCCGGCGCGCCATGCAAAACGCTGCGCCCACCGGCTTACGAGCCTGGCTAAGCCGACTCACTGAACCGGACATTCTTTTTCCAGCCATCACTGTTCTGGTCCTCGGCGTGATCTGGGGTGGCACCCTTAATCTGATCAGAGTCGAGCGGGTCGATACGGCAAGGACTTCCGCCGCGGCCACGCTGGAGCTCCTCGACACTTATGAGGCGCAGATCGTGCGTGCCCTGCGTGAAATCGATCAAACGCTCAAGATCGTCAAGTATGTTTATGAAACCAAGAGTGCCAGTGCCACGCTGTCAGATTTGGAGGCCAGGGGCTTGCTGCCCCCGGATCTGCTGTTTGTCGTAAGCATCGTCAACCCTGACGGCGTGGTTGTGGCAAGCACGCGCCCGGCCGAGGCGCACTCCCCGGCCGGCGCTTCGTTCCGGCAATCGCTGCTCAAGGACGCGCTCTGGATTGATCAACCGCGCAAAGTCGCAAGTTCCGGGGAATGGTCGCTGCAGTTCGGACGCGCACTCCATGCCGCCGACGGATCGCTGGCTGGCGCGGTGCTGATTGCGGTGGATGCCTCTTATTTTGTCAGCGGCTACGACCCGTCCATATTGGGAAGAAAAGGCGTCCTCGCCCTTCTGGGAACTGACGGCGTGTTTCGAGCCAGACGCACGGGAGACATAGTCACTGCAGGCGTCGCGATCAACTACACCAACGCCGTGCCGGGTGGGGAACAGGGCGATCCAACGGTCTCGCTTGCGGTCAACAGTTGGGACAGTGTTCGACGCTACACGGCAGCGCAGCAGCTGTACGAGTTCCCTCTGGCGGTCATTGTCGGTCTGTCCGAGGACGAGCAGCTGACAGCCGAGCGCCGCGATGTACAGGTGTACCTATGGCGCGCGGGAATTGGCAGCGCCTTGTTGGTGTTGCTCACCACGATACTTGGACGCATGAGCTGGCAGCTTGCCCGGGCGCGAGTGCGCGAGAACGAAGCTCACCTCAAGCATGCCCGCCGCGTTGAATACCTTGCCTATCATGATGGCCTCACGGCACTGCCCAACCGCAGTCTCTTCAACAAGCTTCTGAGTCAGGCCATCAGCGTGGCCAAGCGCTTCCGCAGACAGCTAGCAGTAGCATTTATCGATCTTGATCGTTTCAAACAGATCAACGACACGCTCGGGCACGAAGCGGGCGACGAACTGCTCAAGGAAGTCGCGAACCGGCTCAAGGCCTGCCTGCGAGACAGCGATACCGTCGCACGGTTGGGCGGCGACGAATTCGTCGTGCTGCTGACAGAATTGGGCGACGAACAATATGCGGCGACGGTCGCACAGAAGATAATCACCGCCGTAGCCCGACCATTCACCTTACTGGGCCAGGAATTTCGCGTCACCGCCAGTATCGGAATCAGCACCTATCCTAAAGATGGCCCGGATGAGCAGACGCTCACGAAGAACGCCGATATCGCGATGTACCAGGCGAAAGAGGACGGCAAGAACAATTTTCAATTCTATTCCGAGCTGCTAAACGCCAACTCGCTCGAACGGCTCACTTTGGAGTCGAGCCTCAGGCATGCGCTCGAGCGCAATGAATTCCAGCTTTACTACCAGGCCAAGCGTGATATTGCCACCGGTCAGATAACGGGCATGGAGGCACTGCTGCGCTGGCAGCACCCGGACCTGGGGATCGTGGCGCCAATGCAGTTCATTCCGGTGGCGGAGGAGACTGGCCTGATCGTGCCGATCGGCAGGTGGGTGCTCCACACCGCCTGTCGGCAAAACGTGGCCTGGCAGAAACAAGGCCTGCCGCGGTTGAAGATCGCAGTAAATCTCACGGCCCGACAGTTTTCCGATGAACATCTTCTGCGCGACATTGCAATCGTTTTGAAATCAACGGGCATGCAAGCGAGCCTGCTGGAACTAGAGATCCATGAGAGCCTTCTGATTCAGGACATCGAGAAGACGCTACGGATACTGACCGACCTGAAATCCATGGGACTTAAGATCGCGATCGATGATTTTGGAACGGGCTATTCCTCGCTTGCCACGCTGCAGCGCTTTCCGCTCGACACCATAAAGATCGATCGCTCGTACATTCGAGGTGTAGCTACCCGAAGCGGGGATAGCAACCTGACGGAGGCCATTATTGCGATGGGCAAGAGCTTGAGCCTTACCGTGGTCGCGCAGGGTGTGGAGACTAAGGAGCAGGCGGATTTCCTGCGTCAACATGCCTGCGACGAATTCCAGGGCTTTTATTTCAACAAGCCCATGTCAGCGGATCAATTTACCAAGCTGCTGCAGGCACAGGATACCGGGGTTACGTTGGCAGGGTCTCGCGCACAATTACTGGCGCAGCCCGAGTGACGCACATGCGCGTTAGGGTCCCGTGACATGGATAGGCAACACCCAGGGGTGCTGAGCGCTGCCGCAGTCCTTGACAGCATGAGCGACGGATTCGTCGCCATCGATCACGATTGGCGCGTGATCTATGTAAATACGCGCGGCGCTGAGATTCAGGGTCGCGCTCCAGAATTGCTGCTTGGTCGCCATTTGTTTGAGATTTACCCGGATGCCGTCGGGACCTCATTCGAAAGCGCATACCGAAAGGCGATGACTGAGCGGGTTCTGGTCCAAATCGAGGCGTATTACCCGCCCTGGGACCGCTGGTTCAACCAGCGAATCTACCCGACCGGGGACGGAATCGCGATCTTTTTCGTCGACGTGACCGAACGCAAACGCGGCGAAAAATCCGACGCGGGACAACGCCGCGTCCTGGAATTGATCGCCGCCGACGCGCCGTTGCAGGAAACGCTAGACGAAATTGTACGACTCATCGAAGCTCAGTCGCCGGAGCTGATGGGTTCCATCCTGCTGGCGGACGAAGACGGCCTGCACTTGCGTCACGGCGCCGCACTCACCTTGCCGGCAGACTACGCACGGGCACTCGATGGTCAAGCCACGGGGCCGAGCGCAGGCTTCTGCGGGACGGCGGCCTATCGCCGCACTCAGGTGATAGTCGAAGATATCGAGACTGATCCGTTGTGGTCGGATTACCGTTCCCTCGCGCATGCACACCGGCTGCGTGCCTGCTGGGCCACGCCGATACTCGATCCTCAGCATCGATTGATTGGAACTCTCGCAATCTACTTGCGACACCCGGGGCAGCCTTCGGAGCGCCACAATCAACTGATCGAGATGACAACCCACATTGCTGCCATCGCTATCGCCAAGGACAGAGCGGAACGGGAACGGCTGCGCGCCCAAGCCGTGCTTCGTAATCGGGAGTCGATGTTCCGCCTGGTGTTCGAGAATGCCGCCATCGGAATGACTCTGGCAAACACAGAGCAGAAACTCATGCGAAGCAATCGGGCGTTCGCGAGCATGCTCGGTTACACGGATGCAGAATTACGCGGGCGCAAGGTCGCCGACGTCTTGCACCCGGACGACAGCGCGGAAAGACTGCGCCTCTATCAATCCCTGGAGGCCGATGAAATTGACCACTTCCAGGCCGATCTTCGCTATCTGCGCAAAGACGGCACCCTGATGTGGGGGCGCCTCACCGCGTCCCGCGTGCCGCCGGAGGGCGACATGCCGCAGTTAAACATCGGCATGATCGAAGATATCACGGAGCGCAAGCGTGCTGAGGCGCGCATTGAATACCTTGCCACGCACGATGCGCTGACCGGTCTGCCGAATCACAACCTGATGCACGATCGACTGACGCAGGCCATGGCGCACGTGCGACGCACCGGCACATTATTGGCGATTCTTTACCTCGACCTGGACCGATTCAAGGTGATCAACGATGGGTTCGGCCACTCAGTCGGGGACGCTGTCATTCGCGCGGTCGCAGAAAGGCTGAAATCATTCGTACGGGACGGCGATACGGTGGCACGCCAGAGCGGCGATGAGTTCCTGGTCCTGCTCACCGACCTGCGAAAGCCGGCGGATGTTTACATAGTGGCGCAAAAAGTGCTGGCTGCATTCGCCGCACCACTCGCATTAGAGGGTCGGGACATCCATATCGCCGCCAGCATTGGCATCAGCGTCTATCCGCAGGACGGCCAAACCACAGCTGCACTGATCGAAAATGCGGACGCGGCGATGTATCGGGCCAAAAAGCTTGGTGGAAACTCCTGCCAGTTCTTTACCAGCGAAATGAGCGAGAAAACCAAACGCCGGGTCGAGCTGGAGACCCAGCTGCGTCTGGCCATCGCGCGCAATCAGTTGCACCTCGTCTACCAGCCCAAGGTCGAAGTAGTGAGCGGCCGGATCATCGGCTGCGAGGCACTGCTACGTTGGACGCACCCCGAGCTCGGAGCTATTCCCCCGGCTCAATTCATCCCAATCGCCGAAGAGTCGGGTCAGATCGTGCCAATTGGCGACTGGGTACTACGTACTGCTGCCGCTCAGAACAAGACGTGGCTTGACGCCAGGCTGGCGCCTATCGTCGTCTCGGTGAACATTTCTGCGCGCCAATTCCAGCAGCAGGACGTTTCCGCGTGGGTTTTCGCAACTCTGCAGGACACGGGACTCCCGCCCGAGCGTCTGGAACTCGAACTGACCGAAAGCCTGATCGCGCAGGATGTGGAGCAGGCGATTCATGCGATCAATCAGCTCAAGTCCGCCGGTGTCAAACTCTCGATCGATGACTTCGGCACCGGTTATTCCAATCTCGGCAATCTGAAGCGTTTCCAGGTCGACACGCTCAAGATCGATCAATCGTTCATCCGCGACGTTCTCACTGACGCCGACGATGCGAGCATCGCGTTGGCCGTCATCTCACTGGCGCACAGCCTGAGAATGCGAGTGCTCGCCGAAGGGGTCGAAACGGCCGAACAATACGAGTTTCTGCGGCTGCACGGCTGCGACGAAATTCAGGGTTACTACTTCAGCAAGCCGGTACCGGCGGCCGAAATGGCCGCAATGCTCCAGGCCGGCAAGCAGCTGGCAGCCGCATAGTCACCCAATACTCATGCTGCCGTAGCGTCCACTTCTCTGGGTGACAGCGCCTGGCGTAGCAACTCTGCGCAGAGCTGGAAATCCATATTGTCAACGGCCTCACGAAGGCGATCAAACCGCACCACACCAATAATCTCACTCAATGACGCGGACAACACGGTAAATTTATCGATCGCTGCAAGGTTCTGCGTTTCGAACAGTACACTCAGTTCATCCATATCAGCGAGGCGCATGCCGATGTTCTCGTGTGACTTGACAGTGTTATTCGCAATCTGCTCCGGGGGCGTCTCGCTGAAGAGCTGCGCCTCCTCTCGCAATGTAGTGAGCGCCAAAGCCAATTGCCCTAGAATCCCTTCCACGACATCGACCGGCCGACACTGCTCTAGTGCTTCTTCGGCCGCGCCTGCGAGCCGCATGACGCTGGTTGCGCCTATTACACCAGCGCTGCCTTTTAACTTGTGCGTCCGGCCCTTGAGGTCGCTGCGACGTGTTGGATCTCCCTGCGAAACTGAGATGGGCAGCGCCAGGTCCGCAAAGTCTCGCAACACTCGATCAAGCAATGATCTGAACAGGGCAACGTCATCTCCGAACATCTGCTGAACGACACCGGCATCGATGGAGGGCATGCGCGGCCCGATTGGTGTCGCACAGACGGAGTTACTGTCGAGAATGACCATTGGTATGGGTTCGCCGCGTGCCTCTTCGACCAGCCGCCGTACCTTGCGGATGAGCGCCGGAGGGTCAAACGGCTTGCTGATAAAGTCATTCATGCCAGCCTCAAGTGCGCGCTGCCGCTCGCCAACCAGCGCGCCTGCTGTCAGCGCCACGATAGGCAGCCTCTGCAGTGACAACTCCTTCCGGATACGCCGCGTGGCCTCGTTACCATCGAGGCTGGGCATCTGCACATCCATAAGGACGATATCGAGTGACTGATCGGCGCGCACTCCTTCCACCGCCTCCAGGCCGTCAGAGCAGGTCGTCACGATCGCACCTTGTTTCTCCAGAATGCGCTGCGCGACCTCGAGATTCACGTCGCTGTCATCCACAACGAGCACGTGTACGCCCGCCAACCACTGTGCATCCAGATCGTCAAACTTGGTCGATTGCAGAACGCGTGCAAGACTGGCGGGACGCTTCGATACCGCGGCATTGACCGCGTTGAACAGTGCTGAGCTCGTCAGCGGCCGTCTCAGCGCAATATCGGACTTGCGCATGACGTCGTCGCGTCCAATATCCGACTGCGAAAGATCGGAGACCACGATAACAGGCGGTAGTTCGTTCGCGGCACATTTACTATCGAGGCGCTCGAGCAGTTCGCGGGTATCCGTACCGTGCATCTGCTGATCGACAATTAATACGTCTGGCCACGCGTCCGGTTCACTGTTGTTCATGACCTCCAATAGCTGCTCGTCAGTTTCAGTAACGTGCGGCGTCCAGCCCAGGGCACGCGCCATGGCGATCAGACGTCCTGGTTCGTCACCGTTTGAATCGGCAATGAGGACTTTCAGGCCGCGCGCGTGAACGGTGCCGCCCGCCTCCGTCGCGATTCGTAATGGGACTTCGACGCTGAAACAGCTACCCACCGCGACGACGCTGGTGACCCCAATCTCGCCTCCCATCAATTCGACAAACCGACGGGCGATTGAAAGACCCAATCCGGTACCGCCAAAACGACGAGTAGTGGACGCGTCGGCTTGAGTAAATGGCGTAAACAAGCGTTCCAGTGTCCCAGACTCGATGCCTATACCGGTATCCTCGACCGTGCAGCGCAGTCGGATGCGATCGGAGCTCTTCTCAACGCAGAGCACCTTTAAGTCCACGTGCCCGACTTCGGTGAACTTAATCGAATTGCCAAGCAGGTTAGTAAGTATCTGGCGCAGGCGTGACGCATCGCCGTTGACCATGCGCGGCATCGCGGGATCAGTTTGAACGATCAATTCTATGCCCTTCGCGGCAGCTTGGGGCGCCAGCATCTGGCTAAGATCCCGCACGAGCTCCGGAAGGTCGAAAGGCTCGTCTTCCAGCGACATCTCCCCCGCCTCAATCTTCGACAGATCCAGAACATTGTTGATGACACCCAACAACGCCCGGCCGCCAAACTGGATCTTGGTCAGAAGCAGGCGTTGGTCATCGCTCAATGCGGTTTGTTCAAGCAGGTACCCCAGTCCGATCACGGCATTTAGAGGGGTGCGGATTTCATGGCTCATGTTGGCTAGAAACTCGCTCTTTGCGCTATTCGCCTTTTCCGCCCGGTGTGTTGCCTCACGCAGGGATAGCTCGTACTGTTTCCGCTCCGTCACCTCACGCACGGCCGCGAAAACGCCCTGAAGTTTCCTGTCCCTGTCGTAGAAGGGCGTCGCGTTATACGACACCACGGTCTGCTTGCCGTCCCTGTCGCGCGCGGTCAGCTCGTAGTCCGTTACTTTTCTCTTACTCAACGCCAGTTTAATGCCTGCGTCGGCGCGCTCTGGATCGGTAAAAAACGTCTTAAATGGCGCCCCTATCAACTCGTCGCGCGTGCTGCCGGTGAGCGCCTCCATCTGCTTATTGACGTCAGTGATGATTCCGGACGCGTCGGTAGTCATCAGCGCGTCGATGTTGGATTCGAAGAGCGACCGGGTATAGAACTGGTGGTCACGGAGCCGCTGCGCGAGTACAGTCTGCTCCGCTTCAATTTGCTTGCGCGCGGTGTTATCGGTGCCGATCAGAAGGTAGCCGATGATCGCGCCCCCGGCATCACGCAGCGCCGTGACCGATACGACAGCGGGCAGCCGGCTGCCGTCCTTGCGGATGTAAGTCAGCTCGTAGATGTCCTCAATGCCACGCGACGCCTTGAAGACCAAGGCCTCGAACCCAGGCGCGATCCGGGTATTCAGTTCAATGCTTAGATCCTGAGCGCGCCCTATGAGCTCCTGTGGATCGGAGATGTCGGCCGGCGTGATCTTGTCCAGGACCTCGTCAGCAGAGTAGCCGAGCATGTGTTCGGCGCCGACGTTGAAGATCTGAATTACCCCATTTGCGTCCGTTGCAATCTTAGAGAAGTTAACGCTATTGAAGATCGCGCTCTGCAGCGCTCCCGCCTTGACCAACGCATCTTCCGCAAGCTTGCGTGCGGTATTGTCCGTGCCGATGAGAAGGTAGCCTATGATCGTACCTTCGGCGTCGCGCAGTGCCGTGACCGACACGACGGCGGGAAAGCGGCTGCCGTCCTTGCGGATATAGGTCAACTCATAGATATCCTCGATGCCGCGTGAAGCTTTGAATACCAGCGCCTCAAACCCAGGTGCAATCGCGGTGCCCAGTTCTTCGCTAAGCGCCTTGGCACGCGCAATGAGTTCTTGCGGATCGGAAATATCTGCTGGGGTGATCTTGTTCCTGATGTCGGCCGCCGCATAGCCCAGCATGCGTTCGGCGCCGACGTTGAATATCTGAATGACTCCGTTCGCGTCAGTGGCAATACTCGAGAAATTAACGCTGTTGAAGATCGCGCTCTGCAGCGCTTCCGCTTTCACTAAAGCCTCTTCCGCACGCTTGCGTGCGG
>Ga0209006_10006437_pt1 | contig 10619 bp, 7 predicted proteins | sample JacPin_JW_Ref_O2_FD_188567 | JGI IMG/M metagenome (GOLD analysis project Ga0209006, IMG submission 188567) | Forest soil microbial communities from Algoma, Ontario, Canada - Jack Pine, Ontario site 1_JW_Ref_O2 (SPAdes) (version 2) | ecosystem: Environmental > Terrestrial > Soil > Boreal... | reverse complement strand
CCTCATACGCCGGAAGTGGCTGCTTGTTGTCGGTGGGCCAATTCTGATTGGGTGGGGACTATTCCTCTTTTTCGGGACTCCTGGCGCAAGCTGGATGTTACGCTTTTTCTTCGGAGTTATTCCTGTTGCAGGCGGGACAATTGCTTTCCTCAGGAACCGGAAAACACATTGAATCGCGTCCCTCCCCCGCCCCACGCGCTCCTAACCTAGGAAAGTAGGTTTTCTGGTCGAAAAAGTGCCTTTCCAAGAATGGACGCAACTTCCTCTGCCGCAGCGCCTTTAACGATCAAGAATTTCGCGATAGATTAGTACTGACAGGAAAAACAGGCCCGTTTTGAGGCGTTTTGGCAGCAAAATCGATGTTTTGAAAAATAAAAATCGAGTTTACTTTCGTGTTTTTGCGGTTTTTGAAGATTTTCTGCGTTGCAAGCCGTTGCCAGTCAGTAATTACCATCGATTCCGACCCTCCGAAAAAAATCATACCAAAAAGCCTACGGTAGGTTTTTTGGTTATCCCAAACTGATGTAAAGTCGTCTCCATGATGAATGATAAAAACATCAACGGAAGCCGGAAATCTGGATGGGTTTGCACCAAAGCAAGGCGAAGCCAGCTCGTAGCTGCCGACGTAGTAAGTCGGCGGTTCCCACGCAGCCGCGCAAACTCACGCATGATCATCCAGAATCCGCCGACTCACGTCGGCAGCTACGGGGCAGCGTGCTGCGGCCGCGCTCCCAACGAGTCGGATTTCAGAACATTGGCGTCTCTTCGCGTCCATTCGCGGTTGCCGTCCAGCTCTCGAAAGTCCCGAAACAGCTTATGCAAGTCGTTGATTTCCACGAAAGTTTCCGATATTTCTCGTATGTCTTTGAATCGAATGCTTCGCGAAAACGTCTTTCCAGACGCGGTTTCGTTGCCCGCGCCGCCGAATCGGAGTTGCAATCAGGCGGCGGCGGGATAGCATGGAGCACCGGCTTGAACCGGCGAAATCGTTGTTGCTTATGAATTGGTTGATATTCGCATTGATGACTGTTGTTTCGTGGGGGCTTTACGGAATTTTCCTGCATAGCGGCCAGGTCGGCATGAGGGATCAGGCCAACGGCCTCTTTAAGGCGTTCCTCTTCGTCGGCCTCGCTTACTTTCTGACCGCCGTGCTCGCGCCGCTGGCGATGCTCGCCACGCGCAAGGCGGACTGGACTTTCCCCACCGCCGGCATGGGCTGGTCGCTCTTGGCCGGAATCGTGGGCGCGGCCGGCGCGTTCTGCGTCTTGTTGGCTTTCGGCGCCAAGGGAACACCAGGCGTGGTCATGTCGATCGTTTTTGCCGGCGCGCCGATTGTTAATGCGGTCACGGCGATTTATTTGAACCCACCCGAAGGCGGACTCGGCGCGATCCGATGGCAGTTCTATATGGGCATTCTTCTGGCCGCGACGGGCGGATGCCTGGTGACGCTTTACAAGCCGCCGCCCGCCAAGCCGCACGCTCCGGCCCCGCAGGTCACCGCGAGCGTCAAGGCGTCGCAGACACCATGACCGGTCCGTTTGCCTCGCGCGAGGCGATGGCCTCTTATCAAGTCGCGCAGTTGCGGCAATTGCTCGGCACCATTTTGCCGGGCAACCCGTTCTACCGGGGTAAATTTGGAAAGCTCAACTCCGCCATCGCCAGCCTGGAGGATTTCGCGGCCCGCTTTCCATTCACGAGTAAACAAGAATTAGTTGACGACCAGCGAACCCATCCGCCCTTCGGCACCAATCTGACTTTCCCGCTGAAGAGCTACACGCGCTATCATCAAACCAGCGGCACGACCAGCGCGCCCTTGCGTTGGCTTGACACGCCGGAAAGCTGGGCCTGGATGGTGGAAAGCTGGAAGGAAATTTACCGGGCGGCGGGCGTGACTGGCGGCGACCGGATTTATTTTGCCTTTTCCTTCGGGCCGTTCATCGGCTTCTGGCTGGCCTTCGATGCCGCGCAACAACTGGGCTGCCTCTGCATCCCCGGCGGTGGGCTGTCAACACAAGGCCGCCTGCGCGCCATTTCGGAAAACCAGGCCACGGTCGTCTGCTGCACGCCCAGTTACGCCGCGCATCTGGCGGAGGTCGCGGCGCGCGAAAACTTTGATCTTAAGTCGTTGGCCGTGCGCGTCATCATCGTGGCCGGCGAACCTGGCGGCAGCGTTCCGGCGACACGTCGGCGTTTGGAACAACTTTGGCCGGGCACCAGAATTTTTGATCATCACGGCATGACCGAAACCGGACCGGTCTCACACGAATGTCCCTCTCAGCCGGGCACGTTGCACATTTTGGACCGCGCCTATCTGGCTGAAGTCGTGGACGCGCAGGGAAAACCGGCGGCTGGCGAAGTGGGAGAATTGGTCTTGACGGTTCTTGGACGCACCGGCTCTCCCCTGCTCCGCTATCGCACTGGCGACCTTGTTCGGTCCGGCATCCCCTGCCCTTGCGGACGACCTGGCCTGGCGCTGGCGGGCGGTCTGCTGGGTCGGACGGACGAAATGGTCGTCGTGCGCGGCGTCAACGTCTTTCCCACGGCGGTGGAAGAAGTGTTGCGCGGCTTTTCCGAAATTGCCGAATACCAAGTCGAGGTGAACCGTTCGCAGATCTTGATGGAGTTAAAATTATGTATCGAGCCGCAGCCCGATTGCGCGCCGGCGGAAGCGGAGGCACTCGCGAGCAAGGTGCAACAGGCGTTGCACAATGTATTTAACTTGCGCGTGCCGGTGGCATTGGCGCCCGCTGGAAGCCTGCCCCGTTTCGAGATGAAAGCCAAGCGATGGAAATATCTTTGAAGTTACCAGGGCCTCAATGTAAGCTCCGCGCACCATGAGAATCGGCATCAACACGTTTCTGTTCACTTCACCCTTCACTACGAAGAGCACCAAACTTTTTCCGAAGTTCAAAGAGTGGGGCTTTGACACCGTTGAAATTCCCATTGAAGCTCCGGCGCATATCGATCCGCATAAGGTCAAACGCGAGTTGGACAAAACAGGACTCGTCTGCGGCACGGCTTGCGCCTGCATGGGGCCTGATCGGGACCTGCGCGGCAACTCGCGCCAACAACAGACCGCAATGAAATACATGACCGCCGTCATTGATCAGATGGTGGCGCTGGATTGTCCCTCGTTGATTGGGCCGGTCTATTCCTCGGTCGGACGCGCCGATGCCGTCCCTGCTCCCGAATACAAAAAGCAATGGCGCGCGGTAGTCAAGAATCTCAAGACACTTTGCGCTTACGCCGGCGACAAAGGCAAAAAAGTTTGCATGGAACCGCTTAACCGTTTTGAGACCGACTTCATCAACACTTGCGATCAAGCTCTCAACATGCTGGCCGATGTCGGCAGTCCGCATTTAATGCTGCACCTCGATACGTTCCACATGAACATCGAGGAAAAAGACCAGGCCAAGGCCATTCGCAAGGCGGGCAAATTGCTCGGGCATTTTCACGCGTGCGGCAGCGACCGCGGCACACCTGGCAACGACCACATCAAATGGGAACCGATCGCCGCCGCGCTGAGGGAAATTGGATATGACAAGGATGTCGTGATCGAATCGTTCACGTCCGATGTCAAAGTGATTGCGCGGGCCGCCGCCATCTGGCGCCGCATCGAACCGACCCGCGACGAGATCGCGGTCAAGGGATTGAAATTTTTGCGAAACGTTTTATGAAGAAATTATTGAAATTGGTTTGTGTGCTGGGGCTGTTGGCTCCTGCGTTTTCGTCGAGTGCCGAAGAAGGCTTTACGAGCATGTTCAACGGCAAGGACCTCACCGGTTGGGAAGGCAGCCCGGATTTGTGGTCCGTGCAAGACGGCGTCATCACCGGCCAAACCACCAAGGAAAAACCAGCGCTGGAAAACACGTTTTTGATCTGGAAAGACGGGCAGCCGGGAGATTTCGAGATGCGTTGTTCCTTCCGCATTGTCGCCAATAACGATGTCGGCTTTGCCAATTCCGGAGTGCAGTTTCGCAGCAAGGTGGTCAAGCAATCCTATTGGGTTGTCTCGGGCTACCAAGCCGACATGGAGGCGGGACCGAATTACACCGGCGGCTTGTACGAGGAGAAGGCGCGCGGCATCCTCGCCAGTCGCGGCCAGAAAATCCTCATTCACGCCGACGGCTCCAAGGAAGTGACTGGCTCGCTGGGCAGCGCGGCGGATTTGGAAAATGAAATTCACAAAGGAGATTGGAACGAATACGTCATCATCGCCAAGGGCAATCATCTCCAGCAATTCATTAACGGCAAGGAAATGATTGACGTCATTGACGAGCAATCAGACAAGGCCGCCACCACCGGCGTCATCGCCCTGCAACTGCACGCGGGCCAGCCAATGTTGGTGCAGTTCAAGGACCTTCGCATCAAAGTATTGCCGTCGGGAAAGAAGATCGTCTTCGTCGCCGGCCCGCCCAGTCATGGGCCGGGAGAGCACGAATATCGCGCCGGCTGCCTGCTTTTGCAGAAATGTTTGCAAGATGTGCCTGGCCTTCAGACCGTGGTTTATTCCAACGGCTGGCCGGCGGATGTCGGCGCTTTTGATGGGGCGGACGCTGTCGTTTTGTCCATGGACGGAGGCTCGGCTCATCCTGCTTTGCAGGACGACCACCTGGAACAACTGGGCCGACTGATGGAAAAGGGAGCAGGATTGGCCTGCATTCATTACGCTGTCGAACCGACTAAGGAGAAGGGCGAAGCGGAATTTCTACAATGGATGGGCGGCGCTTTTGAAGTCAATTGGTCCGTCAATCCGACTTGGCTGGCGGATTACGCCACCTTGCCGGATCATCCCATTACGCGCGGCGTGAAACCTTTTAAGATTCACGACGAATGGTATTTCCACATGCGCTTCCAGCCGGATATGAAGGGCGTCACGCCAATTCTTTCTGCCGTTGCTCCCTCCACCACGATGGACCGGTCCGACGGCCCGCACGAAGGCAACCCGGCCGTGCGCGCAGCGGTGGCGGCTGGCGAACCGCAGATCATGGCTTGGGCCTACGAACGGCCTGACGGCGGGCGCGGCTTTGGCTTCACTGGCGCGCACTATCACAAGAATTACGGCGACGAAAATTTCCGCAAGACAGTCTTGAACGCCCTGCTCTGGATCGCGAAAATGGACGTGCCGCCCAACGGCGTGGCAAGCACTGTGTCGGAGGAAGACTTGAAGGCGAACATGGACGCGAAGTGAGCCGAGAAATTCCGCGACTGGAATCACTCGTAACGGCGGCCAGGACAGCGTTTGCGGCGGCATTGTTCAGTGTGCCATTCATGCCGAAATCATCAATTTTGATGTTGCAATCAAGCATCAGTGTAGCTTACTACTTGCTCACCGCCTAAAATGTATGAGCATATCTGAGCAAGCAGCACAGAGAAACGCCGCTGCGGCGCACACCAATGCGCGTTGCGCCTTTACTCTAATCGAGTTGCTTGTGGTCATCGCCATTATTGCCATTCTCGCGTCCTTGCTGTTGCCGGCCTTGTCCAGGGCCAAGGACGAAGGCACGGCGGCTTCGTGTCTCGGCAATACACATCAGATCGGTCTCGGCGTTCAGATGTATTCTGATGACAACAGGCAGTTCTTCCCGGATCCCGGCCCTCCGAATCACCCAGTGTGGTGGTCGGCGGGGCCTTTCATGAACAAGCTGGGATTCAATTGCGGCGGAGAATGGTTTGCGTCGGACGGGAAAACGCCCAACACCCCGGCGCCGATGATACAGCCTTATCTCAAAAACCCCAAAGGCTGGGTTTGCCCCAAGCGACAACGAGGTTTGACTTATACGAAGCAGCCTGGAACTTTTGACCCGACTATCACGGGGTTTCTGTCTTACGGATTCAATGAAATCGGCTGCTTTTGCCTCGCCAACATCGACGGCACCATGTTCAATCCCACTCCTCCGTTCAAAATTACGCTGGTCAAACAACCGTCGCAATTGCTCTGCGTGACCGAGGTCAGCGGTTCCAACAACCCGGGCGATTGCGATGGCAATCCTGGCCCCGGCAGCGGCAACGCTGACACACTCTGCGGCGACGCCGCATGGTTGGACGGTGTCTGGGAAGGCAGCACCGGACCGAATGCAGCCGTTGATTCGGAGAACGGCCGTCTCCAGACCGCGTGGGCTAAACACAATAACAGGGTAAATGTTCTTTATGTGGATGGTCATTCCGCCGCCTCCCTGGCCAGCCGGCTCACCTGGGGAGAGTTCTGGGGAATTTACGGGAATCCTCCCATCTGGCCGACCTTGCCAGATGGCCAAACGTGGAATGGCTCCATCAGCAAGCCGTCTTATGATTCCCAAGTATGGTCCAGCATGCTGGAATAGCTAGAGTCCCTCTCCCATTGCTCTAAAGCGCCGCCACCGCGCGGCTCGGACGTAGCCGGAATTCGCCTCAGTCATCCGCGGAATCGTCGATAATATTGAAAGAAACAGGCTGCCCTGTCGTCTTAGCTTTGATAACATCGAATTCAGATGGATCGCTCATTAATTGCAATTATCGCCGTCTTGTTAATCTTGGCGCCCGCCAGCCGTGCTGCGCTGACGCCTGAGCAAATCAAGGCGCTGCCGCCGGCAGCCAGCGGGCCGGTCGATTTCAAGTCTCAAATCAAACCGATTTTCGAGGCCAGTTGCATCCGCTGCCACGGACGAGGACGCAACCGGGGAGGGTTCCAAATCGACTCGCGACAATCTTTGCTAAAGGGCGGCGATACCGGGCCAGGCGCGGCGCCGGGTCATAGCGCCGACAGTTATATTATTGAGCTGGTGTCGGGGCTGAATCCCGATGAAGTGATGCCAAAAAAGGGCAAGAAATTGACGCCGGAAGAAGTTGGGGCGCTGCGGGCCTGGATCGATCAAGGCCTGCCGTGGGATCCGGACATCAGTTTCGCGCCGATCCCGCCGCAGAACCTCGTGCCGCGCGCGCCGAAGATGCCGGCAGCGCATAATGAAAACAATCCGGTGGATCGATTCGTCGATGTCTATTTTGAGCAGCATCACAACGAGGCGCCGCATCTAGTCGATGATCGGACTTATGCGCGCCGGGTTTATCTGGACACGATCGGCCTGCTGCCCCCGCCCGATGAATTGGAGGCGTTCGTGGCCAGCCATAAATCCAACAAGCGTGCCGCGTTGGTCAAGAGTCTCCTCGGGCGTGGCGATGCCTACGCGCAAAATTGGCTGACTTTTTGGAACGACATGCTGCGCAATGACTACAAAGGGACGGGATACATTGACGGAGGGCGCGAGCAGATTACCAGATGGCTTTATTCCGCGTTGTTGACAAACATGCCTTACGATCAGTTTGTCGCCCAACTCATTCATCCGAACAAGGATTCCGAAGGCTTCAGCCAGGGCATCGTCTGGCGCGGCTTCGTGAATGCCAGCCAAATGCCGCAAATGCAAGCGGCGCAAAATGTCTCGCAGGTTTTCATGGGCGTGAATCTTAAGTGCGCTTCCTGCCACGACAGTTTTATCAACGACTGGCAATTGTCCGACGCCTACGGCCTGGCCAACGTGTTCAGCGACCAGCCTTTGGAAATTTACCGTTGCGATGTGCCTACAGGACAGAAAGCCGCGACCAAATTTATCTTCCCGCAACTGGGCGATCTGCCCGCCACAACCAACAAACAAGAGCGCCTGCGCGCGCTGGCTTCCGTGATTACCGGACCCAAGGATGGACGTCTCTCTCGCACGATTGTGAACCGCCTCTGGGCCAGATTTCTCGGCCGCGGCCTGGTCGAACCCGTGGACGACATGCAGCAAATCGCTTGGGACCCGGACTTGCTGGATTGGCTGGCGCAGGACTTGGTGGCGCACCATTTCGATGTCAAACAAACGATCGAACGCATTCTCACTTCGCGCGCGTATCAGTTGTCGGCGGTGGATTTGGGCGAACTGCAGAGCACCAATTATGTCTTCACCGGCCCGGATATCCGGCGTATGACCGCGGAACAGTTCAGGGACGCCTTGGCCTCCTTAACCGGCGCCGGTTACGCGGCTCCGAATGCAAACGTATCAATGAGTGAAGACGTCCAAAAACAGTTTGGCCCCAAATATCAGGCGCGGTGGATTTGGAATGTGCCCGGCGCGGCCCACAATGCGAAAGTGGGCAGCATTTACCTGCGCAAAACTATTCGCCTGCGCACCCCGCCGGATCAGGCAGACGCCCTTATTTATTGCGACAACGGTTTTGAATTGTTCGTCAACGGCCACAAAGTCAGTTCCGGCGCGGATTTTACCAGACCCTTCGTCGTCAACCTCAAGCCGTGGCTAAAGACGGGAGAAAACCTTATCGCCGTTGAAGCGACCAACAGCGCACCTGATCCTACGGCTGCGACTACGAACGGCCCTTCGCCGAATCCAGCCGGCTTGTATATCTATGCGCGCGTTCGCGCCGATTCGCGCGGCAAGGAGCGGGTGGTGGACTTTGTCAGCGACCGCTCGTGGATTGTGACTGACAAGAAGACCGCCGGTTGGGAAAATCCGTCGTTTGACGCGCGAAATTGGACTCCGGCCAGCGAACTTGGACTTGGCGGCATCGCGCCTTGGAAGTTGCCGGACGACATGATCGCGCGCCAGTTCGTGCGCCGGGCCAAGGGCGGCGTGCGCGCGTCGCTGGTGGCAGCGGACCCACTGATGGCGGCGATGGGTCGCCCCAACCGCGAGCAGGTTGTCACGACTCGCGCCTCGGCGGCGACGACCTTGCAGGCGCTGGAATTGACCAACGGCAAAACGCTCGCCACCGTCCTGCACGAAGGCGCGGCCAATTTGATCCGGCAAAAAAGTAGCGGACCGGAATTGGTCCGCTCCATCTACGAGGAAGCCTTGGGGCGAACTCCGACGCTCGAAGAATTCGCTCTGGCGCAGGAATGGATCGGAAACAAGCCCACACGCGCGGGTGTGGAGGATTTTCTGTGGGCGGTGGTGATGCTGCCCAATTTTCAACTGATTTATTGAGTCAAGACTATGAACATGATGAAGCACAATTGGAACCGACGCGACTTCTTGAAAACCGCCAGCGCCGCGACTCTCGGCGCCCTGGCGGCGGGCGCGCCGCGACAGGGCTTGGCCGCAGATCAGCCCGCCATCCAGCCCACTGCGGACACCGTCATCGTCTTGTGGATGGCCGGCGGCATGGCGCACACCGAGACGTTTGATCCTAAACGCTACGTGCCGTTTTCCAAAGGCATGCCGGCGTCGGACATGTTATCCACCTTCCCGCAAATCGACACCGCTGTCGATAACATCAAGTTTTCGCAAGGGTTGGAAAAAATCGCCAACGTGATGGATCGTGGCACGCTGATCCGCTCTTACACCGCGGGCGACCTCGGCTTCATCCTCCACACTCGCCACCAATATCAATGGCACACCGGCTACGCGCCGCCCCAAACCGTCGCCTGCCCGCACATTGGCGCGGTCATCGCACGCACGCTCGGCCCGAAAAATCCCGCCATGCCCGCTTTCATTGACATCGGCCAGCGCTTCGACGTGGGCGAAGGCGAGGAGCTGAAGTCCTTTCATACGGCGGGTTTTCTCGGCAGCGAATTCGGTCCGTTCCTCATCGCCGATCCGGCCGACGCCGCCGAAAGCGTCCGCCCGCCGGAAGGCATGAGTCCTGCGCGCTTTGAGAATCGCGAGAAATTCTACAAGGCGCTGGTGGCCCAAACGCCGACGGACCAATTCGGCAGCGCCTACCAACGGGAGTCGCTGCTGCGCTCGATGGACAACGCCCATCGCCTCTTGAGCTCGCCGGCGGCGCAGTCGTTCGACTTGACTCTGGAACCCAAGGAAAGCTACGACAAGTATAATACTGGTCGCTTCGGATTGGGTTGCCTGTTGGCGCGGCGTCTGACCGAAGCCGGAGCGCGCTTCATCGAAGTCACTTCGGAGTATATTCCGTTCGAGTATTTCGACACGCACGAAAACGGCCACACGCGCATGGCGGATTTGAAGAAATCCATCGACGGCCCGATCGCGCAACTAGTGCTCGATTTGGAGGAACGCGGCTTGCTCAACCGCACGCTGATCGTGGTCGCCAGTGAGTTCAGCCGCGACGCGCTGCTGGAGGGCAAGCCGGACAAACCGGTCAAAGACCAGGTCGATGAACCGGCCAAGGTGGACGACGAAAAGTTCTACGGCATGCACCGTCATTTCACCGACGCCGGCAGCGTCCTGCTCTTCGGCGGCGGCGTCAAGCGCGGCCACCTGCACGGCGTAACGGCCGAGGAGCGCCCATGCAAAACGCTCAAGGACCGAGTCGTCATAGAAGATTTGCACGCCAGCATCTACCGTGCAGTCGGCATCTCCCCTCGCCTCTCCTACGATATCGAGCGCCGGCCTTTCTACGTCACCCGCGACGGCGTGGGCCAACCTATTCTTGAATTGTTCGCATGAAGCGCAGCTCATCTTCTGGTAGGGTCGGCGCGCCGCGCCGACCTGGACGTCGCAGCGCGACGTCCCTACCTGTTTCGAAAGAAGAAAAAATTTGCACAGGCCGCGATCTGGCCCGAGCGTTGGCTAATACAGAGGTGGACCCCTATTTTTAGACCACGGATGAGTTTCGATTTTTGCCGGTCTGCTGTAGATAAGAAAGAGCAGACCTATGAAAGCAAAACGCAAACG
>Ga0209006_10006436_pt1 | contig 10623 bp, 17 predicted proteins | sample JacPin_JW_Ref_O2_FD_188567 | JGI IMG/M metagenome (GOLD analysis project Ga0209006, IMG submission 188567) | Forest soil microbial communities from Algoma, Ontario, Canada - Jack Pine, Ontario site 1_JW_Ref_O2 (SPAdes) (version 2) | ecosystem: Environmental > Terrestrial > Soil > Boreal... | reverse complement strand
CGCAGAGATTGGCAGTACGTGATACAGATAATCTTGGTTGTGAGTGTATGCCCTAAATCGCTCATCGTCGGGTCTCGCCAGAGCCCACGGTGCCTGACCAGTGATCATGTTTACGAGAATGACACCCAGAGACCAAACGTCATTAGCGCGCGAGGAGTAGGGAAGCTGCTGCTCTTCCAGGTTGATACATTCTGTTGGTGTGGGGTTAGTGGGAATATGATGAGCAAGCAAAATCTACCAACCTGGACTCATATAATATGAGGTTCCACAACCGAAAGTCATGCTCCATGAGTTATTGGTAGCCAGACCAAAATCGGCAACATATAGCCTTCGTCCATCAGCAGAGCAAAGAATATTCTCTGGTTTGAGATCACGGTGATAGACACCCTTCTGGTGACAGTAGTGGATAGCGTCAATGAGTTGGACGAAGAGCAGTCTGACCAGAGACTTTTCTTGGTAATAAATGTGGTCGTGGATGGAGCTGAAGAGGTCACCTCCAGAGCAGAATGAGAGAATGACATAAGTGAAAAATTCGTCGCAGACAATCTTATAGACTGAAAGAACATTGGGGTGATTGGATACGGAGCGGTGCATAGCGTACTCGCGATTATTCAGAGGATCGGTACGTGAAGTCTTCTTCACGACCTTGACAGCATAGTACACCGGCTCGGTAAGGTGCATGGATCCAATGTCGAGCGCACGATAGACTGTGCCATAAGCGCCATTGCCTAGAACTTCCAGAAGTTTAAGGCGGCCTTCATCAAGGTATTGGCCAGTGAGGAGAGGCATAGTAGTCATGATGAATAAAAGGTTTGGTTATAGAAAAATAATAGAGCAAGTGGTGGTTGTGGAAAGAGCGATGTTATAGGAGACAGGAGCTGGGGGGCGGGAATTTATAGGGACGGGAATAGGGGTCAAGTATAGGGACAGCAATAGGGGTCGGAAGTGATCGAGCCCAAAAGAGGTCACTTCTTGCCCTTCCGAGCTTTCACTTCAGTCCCACTATTATCAGGACCACTTTGCTCATCTCCACTAGTAGCGACCCCATTCTTCCTCTTGCCTGCCTTGGTCTTTTTGATATGGTGTTCAGGTATCCACTCTTCTTCGTACCCACCAGCCACAGCTGTACTGCTGGCAACGCTTGGAGTCGAAGGAGGAGGTTTTTTGGATCGACTCTTCTTTGTTGCAGGAAAAAATGAAAGAAAGACCAAGTACGACAGTGCGCCAGATATGAGTGCGATGACGAGATATGTTGAAATACTGTCATGTGTAACACTTGGCATCAAATGGGTAGCATGGTGAATAAATCAGATCTCACAGTTTGAAGTCAAGAATGGAACCTTCAGGTTCGACGATAGTTACTACTGAATCATACGCCGCGATGCGGTAGGTCTCGTCCTGTCCATGGTCTTCTGAGAACATTGTTTTGCTAGTGAAAACGATATGTACTAACATCGGTTTTATGCTCCAGCCAAAGATTGAGCCGAAGGTCGCCAGGCTATGAAAAGTGAGAGCTGAAGTGTGCTGGTGCCGAATCCAAAATGTACTTGGACTATACCTTAAACCTTCATTACGAGCGTAATCATGAGTGATGGCAGATCAATTGAGAGACAGATTAAAACATACTCGCTGTAGAACGAATAGGGAATCTGGATTTTACTTCCGGCAGGTAATTGAATACTGTATTTTGCAGTTGAAATCTGGTGGAAGAGAAAGCAGGTTGGACAGGAAATCTGGAGATGTGGATGTGAACATACGTTTCTAACCAGTGCATGTGTCTCTGGATGGTGAAACGATCCGCCAATGTTTATCAACGTTACATTGCGCTCCGACACGTTGGTTACATTCAATAACATTCCGTTCTTCTCTCCGTTCACGACATCTACCATAGAATGTAAACCAACTGGAGTGGAAAATAATAGACAAACGTACGGCCGAACGGATTATCTTCTGGAAACAATGCGATGACTTGAATGTCGGGTTCGGTCTTGTTCTCCGCTGTGTTAAACAAATGATAAATCTCGTATGAACTGACTGGAGATATTTCGAGCACGAACACGCTGACACTGAAAGGAATGCTGCTGCTACAGATAGCCCACAAGTGATGAGATATCTGAGGTGCATGCCGACACGTATAAGTAGATGTATTGCACGTGACTTATGAAAACAATTTATGGAATCTTTCTTCTCAGCAACTCTCGCGCAATCTCTTCACTGTCCCCCGTCTGATCAGGTAACCAAAATGCCTACATACCGTTCGTTCATTCAAAGATTTTGGCGGTGAAGTGTGAACACACGTACCAATTCCGCACCAGCGGTGCACATCATACCGTATCTTGGATTGAACCTCACACACCTAGACGGTCCAGGGTGGCCGTCTAAGATCGCGAAGGGCTGTAATCGCGAAGGGTGTGATGTGAGATCGACTGTACCGGACCGCGGTGGTAAATTTTGCACATCCCAAACCATAATCCTGCCATCCAAGCTCCCGCCAACGATATATCTGCTATCCGGTGTCCAGGATACCTCTTCTCCACTACTTCCTTTGACGGGATCTATTCCAAGCACTGCCCCCATCTTCCGCCGTTCCAAACCCACATGCCCTTCGAGTCTAGCCAGGAGATGGCCTTCAAATGCGTCTAGAACATAATGAGCGTCTCCTGAACAGCCGACGAGCAAGTATTTCCCGTTCGAGGAGAAAGACATGGATGTAATGAATATCGGACGTGGAGGATAGGTCACAAGGGAAAGTGTCGGGTCTTCGAGAGTGATGACAAGAAATGGTGCTTTGTCATAGTTCGCCTGGTCGTATAGAAGTATGCGGGAATAATGGTTGACACCAACCGCAAAAACGACACCAGTGGCATCATATGCTACGATTGGGGAGGAGGGGAGGTTCAAAAGCCCTCGACATGACGTTGAGCGTAAATCCCAAAGACGTACGGTCTTGTCCATGGCCCCAGACATGAATCCGTCATCGACAGGAGAGACTTCCAACGAAATAACTCTACCTCTATGCCCTTTATAGTATTGCAAATATTTGTTGTCGTGCAGTGAATGATATCGAACCGTATCGTCTTCCTTTGTAGACGCATGAACGATGGTAGTGCTTTTGTGAGTAAACCGAGGTAAATCCACACCATACTTCTTGGAATATAGGGTTTTCAGACTTCTATCCTATACGAATCAGTGCATAAAAGACTGTAGGCTGCAGGAAGACTCACTTGCCAGTTTTGCAATTGTATAATCGAAAGGTTTCGTCCTCTGCTGCTGTAACGATTTGATCACCTCGGTCATCAAAGCTAATCCCGGTGATATGTCGAGGGCCTGCATTTGGCGATCTCTGAATGTATGTTCCCGTGGTGGGTGGCGGTGTAGGTTCGACGGCTCCTCTGAAGATTTTTGCAGGTTTGAATTTCGCCTGATGAAACACTCAATTTCGTGACGCTCTGCGCAGCATAAGATTTACCATCAGCGAATTTGACAGAGACAACGTTGCGGTTGTCGCGTTCCCATTGCTGCCGCTTGCAGCTGGTTGAGGCATCGAGAGGAGCGTTACATAAGCTGAGCGCTGAGTTCCAGATCATGTCAGAGGACGAATCTGCCAAACTCTGGAAAGTCAACAGGACAATCCACGAACTGGTGCACGACCGGGTTAGACGCTCGTTAAGCCAAACTGTCGCCGTTCTAGTTCTTACCATATCCTAGGGTTTTCAAGTTTCCGATGATGAAATTAACATGGACCTTGTCACCTTCCGTTCTCTTTATGCGAATAGCACTGGAAACGTGGAGTAAGCCCTGGTTTCAGCTGATTTCAATCAAGCAATTCATGACTTTACCCAGCCGTAACCAGCTGAATTTCTTCACCAACTCTCGCCATAACCCTACCGACCAGATTTTCGTGTTTTTTTCTGATGAAAGAAGTGTTGGAGTGAAAACTATGAGAAAGTGCGCATTTCAACTTTTCGATCACCAAATTGTGAGCGTACGTCATACACAGACTTCTGGGTATCCTGGAGGAAAAGTCTATCCAACGAGGTATCATCGTATTCCCCGGAAATATGACACCCTCGGCACGAAAAGCGAGTGTATGTCTTTTGAGGCTCTCACACCTGTTTAAACGTGCCCTGCTATAGGTCATCGTGGCTATGGCAACTCAGTACAAGCTTGAGGAATTCGCGGAAGCTGACCTGCTAGTGAACATCACACATCACGCACTTGTACCAAGACATGAAGTGTTATCGCCCGAGAAAAAGGCCGAATTGCTCGAGAAATAGTTCGTCTTCAACCTGAGAGTCCCTACCATAATTGATGCTGATGGATTTTGCGCGATAACCACAGTCGCCTAAAAGACACACAACTGCCGCGCATTCAGCTCGCAGACCCCGTTGCCCGCTACTACGGACTTCGGCGAGGGCAGGTAGTCAAAATTACAAGACCGAGTGAGACTAGCGGACGTTACTCCAGTTATCGTATATGTTTTTAGATGACTCCTTCGGTTTATCATTTTGTAGTACTATCACACTAATCAGTCACGTCCGTCCCTTACAACCATTGTGCCGCCTGTGTCTCGATTCCTCTGCCGACCTTCAGGTTCAGCGAGACGATGGTCCTGAAAGTGCTGCTGTGACCAACAAGTCCATTTACATTCTCGATTTAGAACATGATGGTGATTATCAGGACGATCAAACGAATGCTTGAGTAGTTAGGAAAGTCAAACCATATGTTCTAGCAACACATTCATTGAGATGCGTCTCTCTGCGTTGACGTTGCACTGGTCAAAGAGTTATCACAATTCCTTGCCGTAGATTGAAACTCCTTGCCTTAGAGGTTTTGAATTCCCCTTGGTTCCTTTCCATACGTTCGCCTTGCCACGACGATTCCACCCAGCGGGTTGGGCCTTCTGTGCACATCCATTCTCCCCGTTGCGATTCCAGACTCGTTCAAAGTATGCCTTCAGATTCGGCCACGCGTCAACTTCATCCGTCTCTTTAGCTTTTCCCTTTCCTTTCCCTTTCACATCGTTGCCAACACCTCCGTTAACACTTGTACTAGGACCGTTGGGCCAACTATCGCAAACAGGTCTCCGCCACTCAAACTTGCGATGGACCATGTACGCTAATATCGGGAATAGCGCACAGTCCGCTAGAGTGAATTCGTCTCCAGATATAAACGTCGACCTTGCAGCGTACACTTCCCAGAAATCCAACTCGGTGCAAACATCGCGGATGAGCTGTAAGCGTTCTGTGTCAGGTAGGGACACCTCAGAGGCGAGTGCAGTGAAGTGTGCCTCTTCGAGTGCATCATATGCATAGTGAAGATTTTCAGTCTCTTGAATGCGGGATAGCACAAGTGCACGTGCGGCGCGATGTGAGATGGGAGGGAGCAGGGGCATCTCTGGCTTGTGATAAGTCTCGAGATAATAGAGGATGGCAAGACTTTCGTTGATGTTAACCGTGCTGGTAACGTCTGGCGAGGGAATAATATCAACGAAAACGGGTGTTTTGCCTCGGTGGTTAAGGGCGAGGAATGGGGGTAAGCGAGTCTCCTTTGGGATAGACATGACTTTTAGCCGCTTGGCTTCGAATTGGATACCCTGTAAATGGTCCGTCCATAAGTAACTGAGAAAGGGGCAAAGAGACGAACTTTTTCATAGAGAGCCATCATGACTCGCCAACTCGGAATAGAGCCATTCACGTAGTATAACGTTGGCAGAAGAGGTGTGAACACTGGTGGATGAAGCGTACTCGAAGTAACCTCGGACAAGGAAGCGCTAGAGATAACTTGAACGTCGAGCTCGCGCAATTTTCCCAAAGCTTTATCGTGGCTGGCTCGATTCCGCCACCCCAAGCAGTCCTCGAGAACGTTGACGTTAAATTCCATCGCGACAGCATCCATGACTGTCGCCTGGATGCAAACATTGGTTATCAGACCGCCGACCAAGAGGTCGGTGACACCACGCTGTTTCAGTTCAGAGAGAAGGGTCGTCTCCTTAAACGCCGAATACCACGTCTTGGTGAGAACAACGTCAGTAGACGACTCCTTGATCAAATCTGCAATCTCAGCGGGAAATTGTGCCCCGTAACTATCTTTCTCGCAACATCTCTTCCGTCCTGTGTGGGTGCCAGACAGGAAAGAGTCTAAATCCACTGAAACATCTTCTGGATTATTGTTGCTGTACTCCGAGCGGATCCAATAAACGCAATAACCAGCGTTGCGACAGTTCCGTACTAGAGGGAAGATGTTTTGGACGAATGACCTAGAGGATTCATGAATGGGGAAATTCCCCTCAGACAAAAGGAACTCGTTTTGAAGGTCAATGAGGATGAGACAGCGAGACATGGTGGTGTTATGAGGCAGTACTGAGTCATTTCGCAAATTGGGCAACTTCAACATGATCGAAAATGACCATGGTAGGGGACGTTTACCAGACACCACAGGATGCCTCTCAAGTTATACTGGATGATCCAGACTTACTACCATCATCAAAGCCGATACCTGCCCCATACTGTCATGGTATGACCGAGCACCCGTCTGCCATCTTAGAGCGCTCGCGACATGGCTCTGAACTCTCCGAGCCTTCTACACCACTTTTTGTCCACATCTTCAAGTATGGTCTCGCCTGCACAATCGGTTCCGCTCTCGGTTCTACTCCACCCTCCCGTGACGCTTGTCTGTCAGCCTTTCTTGTACCAAACAAAGCAGGATTGACAGCCGGTGCTCGAGCCTGGTCCAAGCACTCACATCGATCTCAGAGTGAGAATGCAACAGCAGGACCCGAGGAAGAATCCAGTGCTCGCGCTATCGCGAGCAGTAGGAGCGAGGGTTGGTGGGGCACGCCTTCAGGGCCGGTATCTGTTATTAACGAAAACGCACTGTCGCTGTTCCGCAAAGTGATGGATGGTGCAACTTGGCGGAATCTACACTGGTTACCACATCAAGTGTTGGTTTATGAGGTCAGGGTGCCGGAAGGTTATGGAATGAGATGGTCTCAAGATCAAAAGCTTGACAATGACGATAACAATATTGATGTTGATGGCCCTTGGATTTTTCGTGGATTTGTGGAACCTATGATGGAGGACGGCCATGAAATGGGTTGGCGACATTGATGTCGTAGATATACCTTCTTGCAGGATTCCGTAGGAAATTCAAAATAATGATAGCCCTCGAAATGAACCCTACAACGGAATCCTAGCGCAAGCAGGTGTCCTCCAAAAAGATTACCACCAGCAGATACTCCCGTCTAGTTCGAGCACACTTTTAGTCTCCACCATGTGAACTCGCAACATCGCTACCAGCATCATCCTGGCCATCAGCATTGCCAGGATGTGCACTATCGCTCAGTGTTGCAGCCGTGAAACCAGACAACACTGCTGACCCTGCCCCCGTCTTTTTTGCTTGCGCATTCTTCCACGCATGCGCCATTTGTAAGAATTTGAACGAAGTGGGATTGGATTCTCGTTCGTCGTCCGCGAACACCATCTCCCAATCTAACACGGGTTTCAGTGACGACGTTTCCAAAAGAGAAAGAAAAAGAAAAAAAAACCTTCTACGGTCTGGCCAGTCTCTTGGTCTACATGCCTTCGCTTACTGACAATGGGCATCATGCCTTGCACCTTTACCACATCGTCCGCCGACCCATGGCTTTCTTCGAACGTTTTCCAAACATCCAAAAGGGCGACGCGCTATCAAGACAGAAAGCAATATTGGAATCAGGAAAATTCAAGACGATAATGAACCTTTCCTACCTCGCCTTTGAGTCCTTTGCTTTTCAAATCTCGATAGCCACGCTCAAAGACACGCCGGGCCATATGTACATCGCCCTCTGCCATCCTCGGTTCCGAGTCTGCATCTTCCTCCTCCTCTTCTCTCAAAGCTCGTTGCAAGGGAATTGACTCGGCTTCGAATAATGCGTACGATATCCAGACCTTGACGTGCCCGCTGAGGGCTATCAGACGTTCGTACAGAGCACGTGCAATTTCTCTTTCTCCTTCCTCGATCTCAAAGTCGATGTATGCTTTCCATAGCAGTTCTGGCATGGACAGCGGTGACTGAGAAACACCGAGTTCGAATATCGCGCGAGCACGGTTGAAATCCTCAAGTTGAGTCTCCAACTCCGCATACCTTATCCAAGCAGAGGAGTTGGAGGGATCAAACTAGACACATAAGATCAGATGGGTGCATGAACGATCTGTAACAGCGTAGCTTACCTCAAGATACTTCTCATACAAAGTCCGAACGCGATCAAATTCTCGAAGCTAGAGGAGAATACGTAGTTAGGCAACTGTTTGTTCAGCCAATGAGAAACGCACGTCGAACTCTAGTTGGATATACCCTTTGAATAATGCCTCTTTCGGGCACATGCCAATGGCCGTTCCCATGATTTTTCTGGCAGCAGACAAGTCCAACTGTCGTACCTCGAATCGAGCGAACATAATCCATAGCTTCGCAAATGTGAACTGCTTGTGAGGAATCAAGTTGATCGCTGTCTGATAGATTTCTCGCGTTCGGTCATAATCCTGAACAGGGCCGACGTCCTTTTAGTATACATGCCATAGATGTGTCAAAAAAAGGGCACCTTTGTCTCAATCTCCTCGAACAGCGCATATTCAAACCAGAGGAAGATGTAACGCCGCCAATGACGCTTCTCTTCCCCTGGGGGAACCTGTGATACCGCTCTCTCATAGACCTCCCTGACACGCCCCGTGGCTTCTTGCAGTTCTTCCGTTGTCGCTCCCTCGCCCCTGAGATCCCTGAAGGCGCCTTCTTCCAGCCGAGCATAGTCGAACCACACGTCGTAATTACGGCCATCATGAGAAAGTTCATCCTCGTACTGTATTCGGCGCTTGCCCAGAACGGTGCTCTCAAGTGTTGATCGCGTACCGTGCTGTTTCTCGAATTTAGTGTACGAGGCATAGAGCGCTGTGGATTTTGAACGAGGGATTCGCGATAACGCAAACTGGGATATGGTTGTCAATGATGGTTCAATACGGAGTGGTCAAGACGTACTTTGTAAATGACGCGCGCCCGTTCGTACTCCTTTAGGCGGGTCTCCATTTTGGCAAAAGCGTTAAAAACTGCTTGTGCTTTTTCCACCTGCTCTTCGTCATCTCCGTAGAATTGCAGCGCTGTCTGGAACACTTCCCTCGCCTTGTCCAGCCTCGCCCTTTCCTCCTCAAATTTCGCCCACTTTACCCAGACTCGGGGCTCCGGTCTTACTGCAATCCACCGTTCATATATCGTGCTGGCGCGGTCCAGTTCACCATACCGTTCCTCCATCTTGATGTAAGCCTGCCATGCTTTGTCGTCTGGCTCCCATTGCATCCACCGTTCAAATACTTGTCGTGCTCCAGGAACATTTTGAAGAAGTTCTTCGAGATAGACGTATTTATACCACAGCTGGTCGACCCGGGGTAGGAGGGTGACGGCACGGTCAAACAAATTGCGTGCATGCTGGACATTTCGAGATTTCAACTCCATCTCGGTGTAACTAAACCACAGTTGTACGCTTCGAGGGTCCACATCGAGCGCGCGTTCAAAGATAGATCGTGAACGGGGGAATTCATTTTGGCTCGCCTAGAGGATTTTGGAGATGTGTGAAAAAGGAAAGGCTATATAGATGTCGCTGGACCACGGACCTCCCAATTTGCGTATTGAAGCCATTCTTTTCTGGTAACCAGATATTCACAATGTGGTCAAATGTCAGAATGAAGGGCCAAGATACATACATGCTACCTCGTGTTCGTCGAATGCGCTCTTCAAATTCTTTTCGTTTCCGACCCTGATACTCGTGAAGTTCCTCATAGTCCTCAACTCTCTGTCGGGGTGCGCGAAAGGCAGTTTCCTGTCGTTCTTGAGCCTGAGGTAAAAAGATAAGTACGGAAGAGATATGAAAATGGGGTGATCGCCCATACTTCACGGAGTAGTTGCTCAGCAGTAATCTAACACGACACCGGTGTTAAATGAGAACTCTGACAAAGGAACAAGTTTACCTGGAGGGCAGCGGGTGCCCGATTTTTTATCCTGCGCCAGATTGAAGGAATGAGATCTGAACGACGGTGGAATTTCAAGATACGCACCGAGGTGCCCTGCTACTGTCTTGCATTTCGCGGTCGTGAAAATTCTTTGTTTGTTTGCCAAACAACAAGTGGCAGACGATTACAGACAAATCGTAAAATCTACATAGTCACATCTCAAACTCGCCCTTCAGCCCTTCAGCCCCGCAGATCGATGCAAACTGCAGACAGCTAAGATAGCTGACGAAACCGACAACGTCTAGCTTCTCGAGATGCGTCAGCCTGTCGTGTCTCTTCCTGACAAGATGCTCCATCACCGCAACAATGTCCGCACACACCCAAATCGAGTCAATCGATAACCCAAGCGAAATGAGCGAAACAGGGAGAATCGCGACTAATCGGCGTGCTAAACAATCGGTAGTGGCCCCATCAGGCAGTCCAAGTAGAAGGGTGGTTGACGTTTGGACAGAGGTGAGGTGCACAAAATCGGAAAGTGGTCCGACCGGACCGTCTAATATATATTGGTTGGGGCCGATTTCAAGATGCTCGAGTGTCTTTAGCGCGGAGTGCCGTAAGGCATCCCCAAGGAATGCATGGACGACATCCT
>Ga0209006_10006435_pt1 | contig 10623 bp, 3 predicted proteins | sample JacPin_JW_Ref_O2_FD_188567 | JGI IMG/M metagenome (GOLD analysis project Ga0209006, IMG submission 188567) | Forest soil microbial communities from Algoma, Ontario, Canada - Jack Pine, Ontario site 1_JW_Ref_O2 (SPAdes) (version 2) | ecosystem: Environmental > Terrestrial > Soil > Boreal... | reverse complement strand
CGCGGGAAAGGGCGTGAACGCTGTCCTCAATACGGTAGGCGGCCCACTGTTTGAGCCGGCGATGCAATCGCTCGCGTTCGGGGGACGACAGGTGGTTATCTCAAGCCCGGGAAATCCGCGCGTCAGTTTCAACCTCGTCGACTTCTATCACGACTTCTCGCGGCTGCTTGGAGATGACAGTTATGGACTGACGTGCGACCAGATAGCGGAAATTGCCAACGAACTCCAGGCCGGTTTTGAAACAGGAGCTTTGAAACCGCCGGCGATTGAGATCGTTCCGTTTGAGAGAGCTGTGGACGCGTATACGCGAGTGGCAGATCGACAGGCGAAAGTGAAACAGGTGCTGTGTTTCGACTGATGGAAGGAATATGGAATCTCGACCCTGGATGCTTATGGGCTGCGAAGGTTTCCGGATCTGACTGGATCTCTTGCTGCACAGCGGTTCGAATCCGCTCGCCGGCTCTATTCATAATCAGAACTGCAAACGCAGGGCGAATTCGATTTGGCGCTGCGCCGCGTTCGGCGCGAGGGTGGTGATGACCGCTCCCGTCTGACTGCCACCCGCATTACAGTCCACGCATCCACTCGGGTTTCCCAAATTTACTTTGTTGAACACATTCAGGAAGTCGGTTCGGAACTGGAGGGAATATCGCTCGGTGAGCGGGATGTTCTTTTCCAGAGCCAAGTCGGTATCGAAGAACGCGGGTCCGCGAAGTGAGTTGTAGCCGGCTGTGCCAAAAGTCGCGATGGCGGGGCGTTGCCAGGGGCCGATGGGCTGGCCGGGGTCTGTGCAGCCTTTGACAGGGCAGGTGGGAAGTGACACTCCGCCCGTGGTGGTGAAGTAGTTGTTGCGATCTCCCGTGATGTGGACCGGACCCACAATATTTGGCCGGCAGGGACCTGTATCGCGATCCGCCGAGCATTCGGAGGCAAGATATGAGGGAGAAAAAGGCAGGCCGCTGGCCCAGGTGGTGATGGTATTCACCGACCAGCCACCGATAAAATAGTTGGCGGTCCGGCCTACATCGGCGAACATCGATCTACCCCGGCCGAAGGGAAGATTCAGCACGTTGTAGAAATTGAAGGTGTGTGTGCGATCGAAGATATTTACGCCACGGTTGATTGTAGGGTCCTGGTCGAAATAGTCGGCTTGATATCCAATACCCTTGGCGTAGGTGTAGTTGGCGTTAAATTCGTATCCCTTAGAGAATCTTTTCACCAGTTTGGCTTCCAGCGCGTTGTAGTTGGCGGAGGCGGCGCCTCCGGCAAAGTTGATCACCTGTGTCCAGCCAAACGCGCTGAAGGGATAACTGTTCAAGCAGTCCGGAGATGTCGCTTTCTCCTGGCACGCGACGGTGCCGGAAATGTTTGGCTGATTTAAATTGATATTGGTTCCACCGCCGTTGGCGGCGCTGGCAAGCACATGGGTCGCCTGGTTGCCAATGTACGCCAGTTCGAAAGATAAACCGGGAGCCAGTTCATGCTGGAGGGCCAGATTCCACTGATCAAGAGCGGGAACGCGGACGCGGGTGGGTAGCGCAGTAGCTACAACGGTGTTCTGCAAAGAAAACTGGCCCGACGGCGATAGAGGGGGCAAAGTGACCGGCGGAGTTGGGTCGGTCCCCGGCAAGCCGAAATTGAATACGTTATAAGGCGCTGAGATGGGTTGGGTTAACGACTGGTTCACCACCAAAGGCGGATTCAATGTCGGAGTCCGGTCGAGGGTCACCCCGGCGTCGAAATTGCGGCCATACGCAACGCGCACGACGGAGTTCCGATTCAACCGGTAAGCAATGCCTACGCGGGGAGCGAAGTTGTCCCAGTCAGTCTGAACATTTCCGGCCAGATTGCAACAGGAGTAGCCGGACAGCCCGATCATGCCAGTGTTCAGGTTCAGAAATGCACCATCGCCTTTTCCTTCTACCGTCTCGGGAAAATAGATTTCCCAGCGCAGGCCGTAGGTCACGGTGAAGCGCGAAGTAACGCGCCACTCGTCCTGCCCATAAAAGAAAAGGCGCTTCTGATGTGTGCCGTCCCCCGCGGCGGCTCCCGTAGCCTGGTTGAAAGTGCTGGCGTCGCCGATCAGAAAGGTCGCCAACCCCAGACCGCCTGCCGATGGACCCGATGAGGCGGGATTGGAAGTATCTTTAGGTGCAAAGGTAAACGCCCCGGACCGATGGCTGGCGCTGACCACTGAATGGTCCTCTGCCAGTCTGAAATCCTCGCCCCACTTCCACAGATGCTTGCCCTGAACCTTTACCCAGTTGTTGACCCACTGAAACTGTTGCAAGGTCTCAAATAGCGGACAGTTGCATTGATCGATAGCTGCGCCATCGCCATAAGCGATGGCACTGCTGGTCGTTTGCAGCGAGGGTTGCTGAACGGTGAGCGAAGGCATACCGGAGCTTAGAGCGTCGCCAGAATTGAGACCCAGGATTCCCGCACTTGTCGCCGGATCGGTGTTGTAGCTGTTGGGCAAGACGGTCAGCTTGCGGCGGAAAAATCCGAACCGGAAATCCGTGTTAAGCGAGGGTGAGAATGCGTAGTCGAATCCAGTGGCCAAGCTATGGTTGGGAGAACGCTCATAACCGGCGAAGCCATCCGGGCCAAAACCGGGTCCTCCGGCCAGATTGCCGAAGGCTCCGGGAGAGTTGATACGGTATTGCGCATAGGTGTAGCGGCCAAAGAGTTGAAGTTTCGCGCTCGCGTCATAGTCGGAACGAACGGTGTAATCGTCGTCGTCCCAGGCTTGCGCTCCGGAAACTTGATAGTTGGAAACCGCGCCGGGAAGGTTGGGCGGCGGCAACAGAGATAACAGATTGATCGCCTGTGGCGAAAGTCCGCTGTGTCCCTTACTGCCCACTCTGGGGATGCAATAACCGGCCTTGCCATCCGAGGCGCTTCCCTGTGCCATCCCGCAACCGGGAATGCCGGGAAACTTCATCGCCGTGAAGCCTTTCGTGGCCTTCATCGTAGTCAGTGGGTCGTAAATACCCGGAGATGGACTTGAAGGGGAGGAGCTGACCGGAAGGTACTCACTCAGGTCGCAGTAGGGAACCGCGGGATTGAAGCAGGTTGAGCGAACTAAGGCACTGGGAACATTCAGTACCTGGGTCGATCCTAGAGAGCGCCGCGTCCCTTGATAATCGCCAAAAATGAAGAGCTTATTTTTTAGAATCGGTCCGCCCAACGATCCCCCAAAGAGATTGACCTTGAAATTAGGCGCGATCGACAAACTAGGATTTTGAATGTCAGGGTACCCAGCTTCCGCCCAACTGGTGCGCCGAAACTCCAACGCGCTGCCGTGCCATGCATTGGTTCCGGAGCGCGTTTGTGCCATCACGACGCCGGAGAGCGCCTGCCCGGTCTCGGCGTCAAAGCTTTCCGTTACGATTCTTATCTCGTTCAGCGATTCCAGAGGCGGGTTGATGACCGAGAGTTGGTTGACGGAGTCGCGATTATCGGTTCCATCGAGCAACACGGCCGTTCCGGCGGGCAATTGACCGTCGATGGAAAGCTGGAGACTGTTTTGCGGATCTTGCGCGGAGACCGAGCCCGTACCCCTGAGTTGCGTGCTCGGCGCCAGATATCCGAAGCGGGTTGAGTTCTGATCGTAATTCGGCAGATTAACGATGGCATTGCGGTCGAGGGTGATAGAAACGTCGGCTCTGGTTTTCAGGGTGCTGGCATACTGCACCCGGTTCGTCTGACCCTGCGCCGGAAGCTTGAGATCGACTGTCGAATCCTCATCCGCCGAGACCGCAACGTCCTGGTAGGTTACGGTGCTGCCCATTGCGCTGAGTTGGACGTCATAGGTGTCGGGTTGCACTTGATGAAAACTGTAGTGGCCTTGAGCGTCGGTCTTAGTCCGAAGCTGGATCCCTTTTGCCTCGGAGGTTGCGGTTATGGTGGCTTTCGCGAAGGGCTCGCCGGTCGAATCGCGTACGGTTCCGCTAATCCCGCCGTAGAGGCTTTGTCCCCTCGCCCCGGGCGAGGCCATTTCCAGCGTGAGAAGGACAAGGAGTGAAACGAAAGGAGGAAATCCGAAATTTGAACGCTTAGACACGCTCGCCCCTTAATGGCTTAAACCAGCACTGTAGATTCCGAAAGCTGCGTAAATAAAGACACCAGGGAGGAAGCAAGGGAAAAATACAACCGGGATGACAATCTGTCAAGACAACAATGCCACCTCCTTTGCTGGCAAGTCGCCGTATGCGACGTGATGCTATGCACAGGGTAGCTTTCGCGTAGGAGTTTGTCGAATTTAATCCGCAGGCCCGGTATTCGGCTCGGGGCCGAAGGACCCCGTTTGGGCAGGGCAACTGGGGACGGCTCAGCGTGGAGCGGACTGAATGATCCAGCGATTTTCCTCCTTGATAAAGCGGAAGGTAGCTTGATCCTGAGTGTGCTGGGTGGCATCGTCGGGGAGAACTATGTCGCGGGTGCGGCGGCAAACGGCGGTGGCCGAATCGCCTGCCACCTCCAGATTCCCGACTGAGAGATTCCACGTTATAGACTTGGCCGCCTTGAATTGTTCGCGAGCACGCTGCCGAAAATTCTCGGGAAAAGTCGGCCACAGGGCGACGATTTGATCCAAGTCTCGCTTGTTATAGGCGCTCTCGTATTGCTGGATCAGGGCGCGTATGTTTTTTTCGTCGTTCAGTCTTGCGGCACGTTCGCGGGCCTGCGGCAGATACCTGCCCTGGGAATAGCGTTCCAGATACTGCTGAACCTGCGCGGGATCGTTACTGTGAGCCGCGGCGGCCCAGGCTTCGTCTTCGGTCTCAAGAGCGTTCATGCGGGCACGAGCCGGCTCGCAATAGGCCGAGTCGCGGCATCGATCCACAAACTCGGATAAAGCCCGCACCGCGTCGGGATCGTTGCGATCTTTGAGAGCATCCCATTGCAATCGCAGAACTCGCTCCCGCGCCTGCGCGGAAAATCTTCCGTTGGGAGCCTCGCGGAGAAAACTCTGAAGCGCCTCGATATCATTGCCGTTGGCGAGAGCCTGCCAACGCTGTAATTCCAAGTCGGGCTTGAGCGGCAGCGCCAGTTGGTTCTTTTGCCCCAGTTCAAACTTCTCTTTGATCTCCTGCGAGATAAATCCATCTTTAGTCGCGGCGATGGAGTGTTCGCCTGGAGGAGCGGTCAGAAAAAAGGTTCCTTGATCGGAAGATTGGCCCACGGGTTTGCCATCGAGCAGGATGACGGACCCCGGCTGCGTATCGTTAATTTGCACGGAGCCCAGAGCCAGCGTCTGGGTCTGTTCCTGTAGTTTCACCCTGAGCGGCGTCGCCGACTGGGCCTTGACCAAGGCCTGAAGGGAGACGCTTTCCGACCCCGGCTTTTCGACGCGAACGGTATAGGTCGCAGGCTGCAATCGATCAATGTGCAAGGTTCCGTCGGCGCCGGTGCGGCCGTATTCCTGATCATTGACAAACACGTTTACGTTAGGTTCGCCGGCACTGAGGAGAATACTTCCGGTGCTCGACATGGCGGCGGCCGAAACGCTGAGGGATGCCCAAAAGGGCGGCGGCAGCAGAGCCTTGGAAAATTGCGGCGGAGTCACCGTACGGCGATAGAGGATCCACAGCGTGCCTATAGCCACGAGCACCAGGGGAATCGCCACCAGTCCCGCAGCGCGAAGCCCGCGCTTGTACGCGGTGCGCTGGCGGCGCAATTCGGCCCCCGGCATATTGGCCAGAATCCAATCCCGATCAAAAACGCGCTCGTAGATGCGATTGCGCAGTTTAAGAAATCCATTGGTGGTGCGGGTAATGCCGGAAAGACGCAGGACGCCAATCAGCCGATTAGTATCGTCGTCGCGGACTTTGCTGCCGGAACGGACTTTTCCGTAGAGAGCCAGCAATCCCGGAGTGTCGACTTCGCTGCGCAACATGCGCTCGCGGACAAAGAGCAGGTTGTCGTCATGCTCGCGGGCGCGGAGAGAAAGAAAGAGATCGTTGCAAATGCGATCAATCGCCGCGATCGAATGAGCATCGGAATCCTGAGCCACGGTCCAACACAGGCGCTGGGTCAGGTAAGGATGACCTCCGGTCCAATACAAAATTCTTCGCAGCAGCACTGTGCCGTCGTCATTCTGATTGTTGCGGCTGAGACCCATTGCCAGAGGAGCGGCTTCGTCTTCGGTGAAGTCCGATAATTCGATTCGACGTCCGATGTTGAACGGAGTCGTCCGCGTGTCGCGGATGAGATCGGAGGGAGTGGCCACCCCCAGCAGGCAAAAAGTGATGCGATGGAGATCGGGATCCTGAGAACGGCGATTGTAGAGTTCGCGAATGCCGGCGAAGAATTCGTCCGTCGAAAAACCCAGGCTGCGGACAGCGTCAATTTCGTCGATGAAAATCACTACCGGGCGGTCACTGGATCCCAAAAGCACTTCTCTTACGGCGCGCATCCATCGCTGCAAGGGCCCCAGGTGCTCGTGCCGCAGCCAGGATTGCTCCAGTTCTTCCTCAAGGTCGAGTTGCTCGCCAATCCGTTCCAGCAGACCGCTGTACCACTGATCGATTGTGAGGTTTTGTCCCAGAGCGGTCAGGTCGAGAACGGCCACCTGGGTTTGTTCGGCGCGGAGCCGGGCGGCGGTGCGGACCATTAATGAAGACTTGCCCATCTGCCGGGCCGTGAGTACGTAACAGAATTCGCCCAGTTTGAGGTACTCGAGAATGCGCACATCGGCGTCCCGCGTTACATAAGAAGCCGCATCCCGGCGCAGCGTGCCGCCCACTACATAGAAACCCGCGCTTGATCTTCGCTCCGTTTCGATCACAGTAGATGCCGGGAAAGGTAGAGTTGATACAGCTTGCAGCGGGGTTTCATCTCGCGCGCGGACTCACCCGCCACCAGCCCGGAACTGCGCAGACGATAGAAGGCCTCGGGTGTGGCGATGTATCGGCCCTGAAGCAGGGCCCGCATAATCTCGAAGAGCGTATTGTCCTGAGCCAAAGAAACCAACAGGCGGCGCAGGTGATCGCCGAAAGGGCCTTCATCGCGAGCGGCCTGGGTTTCAAAATCCCAGAAATCGAGCTTCCGGCTGGCCAACTCGTGCAAGCCGCGCCGGGTCAAGTACGGCTGGCCTGCCACCAAGTCATAAAATTGGTTGACCTCGCTCTCATCGCGCAGCGGGGTATCGTATCTGCGGTTGAGTTCTGCAACCTGCTCCACGGTAAAGTCGGACAAGACGAGGCGGGTGCCCACGTTGAACGGGGACTGGTTCATGTCGGTGATGAACATGTGCGCTTCGGTGGCGTAGGCGATGGCCAGCGTAAGGTTTTGCCAGGGTCCGCTGGGATCCAGCGAGCGCTCGTTGTGCCACGAACGAAAAAGTCCAAACACCTCGCTGGCGAAGTTGCAACTGAAGAGGCGGTCGATCTCATCCATTCCCCAAAGCAGCGGAAGGTTCAGTTTGGCCAAAATCTCCCGCCGAAGAAATCGCTCGAAATTCATGCTGGGTCCGCGGCGTGGATTCCATGTGTCCGATACAACGATATCCAGATCGAGCTGTTCGGCGATGGTCTCAGCCAGCGCAAGAAATAATTTTTCCACGCTTTCCAGGTGCGACGCGTTGAGCTTCTGGAAATCCGTAAGAACTACCTTGGCCCCCGCCTTCCTCGCTTCCTGGAGTCCACGCGCCATAAGGGAAGTTTTGCCCATCTGGCGGGCGCCTTTAATCAGAATGATGCTGTCTCTTCGAGCGACGGCCTCGTACAGATCGTCGTCGGTAGGCCGCAGAATATAAAACTTCGAATCGAGCGGGACGGCCCCACCCACGGTCTCCAGCTTGGGCGGACGCGACTGGGTTTTCTTCGGGTTCTGCAGCGATTCCAAAATCTGCGCCAGCAGAGTTTCGTTATCTTTCTCGGCCTTCCACTGGGCATATTGAATCCCGTCCAGAATCGCCGCAAAACTCGAGGGAAGCGGAGAGGCAAAGTTGATGCGCACGGGAAGGATTCGCGGGTGCCCGGCTTTCTGTGCGGCTTCATGCGCCACCTGCACCTCGTACGCCAGCATCTCGCTGGTGGTGGCGGCTCCGGAAAGAAGTACAATCACCGCATAAGCATTGCTGACGCGCTGCTCGATTTCCCGCGCCCATTCCATTCCGACTTGCAGGTGACGGTCAACGAAAACCTTGTAGCCCTCGTTGCGGAGATGGCTTTCCAGCAAGTGGAGGATTTGTTCATCCGGCTGGGCGTTTCGTTTGTAGAGAAGAGCAACCTCGCCGATTTTTTCCTTGTCGATGATTCCGACGCCGGAGGACGTAGAGCCTGCTCTCTGAGACGACGCAGCCTGAAGATCGGCGCGCATCTCCGCGGCCGAGCTATAACGCCGGCTCCGGTCTTTTTCCAGCGCCTTGTTAATAATCCTTTCCAATGCGGCCGGCACTGAAGGATTCAGACGGACGGGCGAAACGGGAGCACGGGTGAGCAGAGCTTCGAAAACCACAGCGGAGGTATCGCCGAAAAAGGGAGGCGATCCGGTGGCCATTTCGTACAGCACGACGCCAAAAGAGAATAGATCGGTTCGTTGGTCCACTTCCTGGCCGCGTGCCTGCTCGGGAGACATGTAGGAAACGGTGCCGACGAATTCCCCGGGATTTGTAAGATCGGAGCCGGCCGTCTCAGAGACGGAATTTTGCGGTTTGGCCTCGGATTGCGCCGTGGAAGTAAACTTGACCAGGCCAAAATCCAGCACCTTCAACTGACCGCGCGCCGAGACGAAAATATTCGCCGGTTTAATGTCGCGGTGGATGATCCCTTGAGAGTGGGCGCAATCGAGAGCCTCCGCGATTTGCACTCCATAACGAATAATCTGGTCGCTGGAAAGTTGCCGCTGCTTGATCAAGCGGCGCAGCGTATCACCTTCCAGCAACTCCATGACGATGAAATAATGGCCCTCGACGTCGCCCACATCGTGCACGATGCAAATGTTGGGATGATTCAACGACGAAGCCGCACGAGCCTCCTGAATGAAGCGCTCCAGACGCGGACGGCTCTTCCATTGGTCTTCGGGCAGAAACTTCAACGCAACCCGGCGGCCTAAACGCAGATCCTGCGCCTCGTACACCACCCCCATGCCGCCTCCGCCGAGCTTCCTCACTACTTTGTAGTGAGATACCTGGCGCCCGGCCATGTAATCCTCTTCCGTGCCTGCGACCGAGTTATCCAGGGGCGTCTTTATTTTCTCCGGTACTTTGGGGTTGCCAAAACCTTCGCCATAAAAATTGAAAATCCGAACGCGATTTCCTTCTGCGCTCTCCAGTTCGCCGAGGTCATGCAGCGCCGGATTCCAGCGGCCCGTTTGCAAGAGGTAGTCGGCGGTGCTGCCGGTAATTAAAATATGCCCAACCTCGCCATAGTCGGAAACTTCATGGGCTACGCGTACACCACCGCCGGCGATGCCACGATTGGCGCGCAGACTGGCCTCGCGGTAGGCGGGGCCGCTATGAGCACCCATGCGGACTTTAAGTTGGGGAGAACGAAGGCGGAGGGCGCGGCTTAGTTCGAGAGCGCAACGAATCGGAGCTTCCGGATCGTCAAAGAATAGCAAAGCCAGGCCGTTGTTTCCCGGCTGAAGAGTAAGCTGATCGCGTTGGTGGGCCTGGGCTACTTCGGTAGCGGCAGAGACCATGATCTCAAGTTCTTGCTGGACCCTCCGGGTCTCGTCCGAAGGCAATACGGCACCCGACGTAAGATCCAGGTACAGCACATGGGCCGTCTCCAGAGCGAGCGTTACACTTTGGGCTTGCGACATCGATCCACTTTCCGGGGGGAAGAACCAAGCGGCCATCGGCATCCTGGTGGCGATTCATAGCCGCTGTACAGGGAAACCTGGGGAACAGCGCAACGCCGGATTGCCAACCGCCTGGACGCAAGAATCGTAAGCTGTTTCCATGACATTTTCAAGACAGGAATACAGAAAGCGGATCCCATCCGGGATCCGGCACGTATCTCGACCCCCAGGGTCATTGCCGCCACTCTTCAATCAGGTTGGCCACCAGGCTGGTCCAGCCCGTCTGGTGACTCGCCCCCAGGCCCTGCCCGGTGTCCCCGTGGTAATACTCGTTAAATAGCAGGTAATCCCGCCAGTGGGGATCCTGCTGAAACTTACTGTAGGGACCGAAGCAAGGGCGACGTCCCTGCTCGTCGCGGCGGAAAAGCCCGATCATGCGATCAGCGATGTCCGCGGCCATGGCGAGCGGCGTGATGGAGTGCCCATTACTGCCCGGCGTTCGCACTGTGAATTCGGGCCCCAGGGCTCGGCCAAATTTTTGCAGCGAACGAATCAGGAGGTAGGTCGTGGGAAACCACAACGGGCCGCGCCAGTTGGAGTTGCCGCCTTTGATACGCGAGTTCGCCTCTCCGGGTTCGTAGCCGACGCTGCCTGCGCCGAAGTGGAATGGATGTCGATCATGATACTTGGAGAGAGTGCGAATGCCATGCGGCGCCAGGAATTCTTCCGGGTCCCAGATGTATTGCAAAACTCGGGCAAATTGTCCGGAGTCGGCGATGGAAAGGACATACCGTTGTCCGTCGACGGAATAGCAGGCATTGCCCACGAGGTCGGGACGATTCTTGATGAACCACTCCACATTCCCGAGAAATT
>Ga0209006_10006434_pt1 | contig 10623 bp, 10 predicted proteins | sample JacPin_JW_Ref_O2_FD_188567 | JGI IMG/M metagenome (GOLD analysis project Ga0209006, IMG submission 188567) | Forest soil microbial communities from Algoma, Ontario, Canada - Jack Pine, Ontario site 1_JW_Ref_O2 (SPAdes) (version 2) | ecosystem: Environmental > Terrestrial > Soil > Boreal... | reverse complement strand
TCGACCAGGCCAGTGGTGCGCAGGCCGAACTCCGCCGGCAGCGCGCCGGTGACCAGCGTAATGCTGCCGACCCAGCTGGTGCTCAAAACGCTGCCGAAGCCGCCGATCCCGTCCGGCAATATAACGCCGTTGATGCGGTACTGCACATTGGCATGATCGTTGCGGACATGAAGGAAACCGCTCGCCACAGAATCCTGCGACACGCCGGGCGCCTGCAGCAGCACCTTTTCGACGGTCGCATTGGTGCCCTGCGGCAGCGCGTCGATAGTGGCGTGGCTCTGCGTGCTCGATGTCGTGCCGATGGTCGTGTAGAGATTGCTGCGGCTTTGATCGAAGGCGTCTGCCTTGGCGTTAAGCTGCGCGGCCGGCGTGACCGCCACCGCCGGCGCGGAAGGCAGCGCCGCGCGCGCGGCTTTCGGCCGCGGCTTCGGCTTTTCCTTCGGCGCGCTGACGACGACTTCCGGAAGCTGAACTTGTGCCGCCGCCGATTCGATGAGGATCGTTGGCCCGAGAACCGTACAACAACACAGCACACACGTGCGAAACGGACGGCAAACATCGATGGGCATAGCACTCCGCCATTGAGCAAAAAATCGAATGACCGGCAGAACGAGTGCGGTCGCGCTGGCGCGGAGTCAGATGTGCAAGAAGTGTTCGCGCCTTGAGACGCCGCCGGCGCAAACGCGCACGGCGGGTCCGAAGATCAGCTACGACCGAGGATCAGGCGATCGGTGGAGCGCGAGGCTGGAATGCCAAACGGCGTCGCGCCACCAAGAACAGCGCACGCGGGTTGAAATGTTCGACGGCCATCGACGCCGTCGGCAACGGCAGCACCGGCGGCGCCGGCACAAACGAATTGGCCGTCAGGTAAACACTGGCGCAGATCGGGCAGTAAGCATCGTCGTCGTCTCTCGTATCCAATTGTCCAACGACGAACGATTGCGTGGAGTGGCCAGCCGTAGCTGACGCCAAGCGCGCCGGATCGGTATGCGAAATCCCTTCCAGATGGACGTGCCCAAAGGACACGACCATCTGCAGGGCCAGCGCGAATAGCGCGAGCCGGGTGGCAAAACTTCTGATCGACTGCGGCGGCCGCATTGCTAGGTTCAGTGTAAGGTTATAACATTACAAGACGCAAGGCTTTGATGTCTTCTGGGTTGAGTGGTCGTTTTGCCCGCTTGCAGATCCTGTTTGCTCGATGCCAAGTCTAGAATCATTCTAGTATGATTCTCCGCGAAAGGGGACGGCCTATGAGAGTGTGGATTGTGCCGGTCGTTTTGTTCGCGATGGTTGCCAGCAATCCAGCCGTGGCAAGAGGCGGCACGGAAGCGCATGAAATCGCTTCCGCTCATCATGATGACGACCCGCCTACAGGCTCCATCGGTTGCCGCCGCGGGCGATATCACGATCCCCATGATTACGGATGTATTGCCCCTGCTGACCTCATGCACTGATAAACCCCTTCGGTTTCACCATTTAGCTTTGCCCCCGCGTCTTAATTTGGTTCAGCTTTAGGGCGTTTTATTTGATCAGAACATTCCCATGCGTTCGCTTGCCATGTAACCGGCGAGCAACGCGATGCCAAAGGCGATGACAAGCACCGCGGCGCCGACCTCGACGCCGCGCAGCGCCAACGCCGCGTAGCCAGGCCGCGTCGCGGCGACTTTTTGCGCCGCCGCACGTGCGGCCACCGCCAACGTCGCGATGGCGGCAACCGTGATCGCGGTGCCCAGCCCCATCACAAATGTCGAAGCGACGCCGGCCAGGAAAAGACCCTGCGCCAGCGCAAAGACGAGAACGATGATGGCGCCCGAGCAGGGCCGTAAGCCCACGGCGACAATGGCGGAAAATCCGCGATGCCAGCCGCCAGGGCCGGCCAACTCTTCCGGCTCGGGTCCATGGGCATGACCCCAGGGCAGAACATCTCCATCTTCCTCGGCATGATGGTGATGGTCGTCGTGTGAATGGCCATGCCCATGTCCCTGATCATGCGCGTGGGCGTGCGCGCCTTTTGCGTGATCGTGATCGCCGTGATCACATTTATCATCGTGCCCCTCATGAGTATGCGCGTGGTGTCGATGATGATTGCGTCTGTCCGCTGCCGCTTCACGCGCCGGACCGGGAGATTTGATCTCGCGCCAAGTGCGAAGAAAGCCCCTGCCCTTGACCCAAAATAGCCGCAGGCCCAGGAGCACGATCAGCGCGTAGCTCACGATCTCGATGACGCGGACCGTGTCACCCATGATCTTCGCCGTGGCGCCGAGCAGCGCGGCGGCGACCCCGACGATGACGATGGCGGTGACGGCTTGCAGAATCGCGGAAGCAAACGACAACACAATGCCGCGCCGCCAGGTTTCCTCGTTGGCAACAAGGTAAGACGAGATCACCGCCTTGCCGTGCCCGGGACCGGCGGCGTGAAAAATGCCGTAAATAAACGAGATGCCCATCAGCGCCCACAGCGCCGAACCGTCAGTTTTAGCCGCATGAATGAGGCCCGACAGCGCGCGATAAAAGCGCGACTGTTCGGCGAGTATCCAGCCGGTGATGCCGGTAGGTGCTGGCTGACGCATACCGACGAACGGGTTGGTGTCGGCGATCGCGGATACGTGGGCACTCAGCGCGATCGCCAGAATGCAGGCCGCCAGCGCGAGCAACAGACGGTGGATGATAAGGCCGCGACTGGAGGGGTTCACGAGCACTTCACCCAAATCGTGCTGGTTGACGTCGTGACCATTCCGGCAATCGAACCGGGAGCCGGGGCAGCGTCGTCCGCCGACGTCTTGACCAGCGGCCGGCATTGCGCCGGCGCGCCGATCAAGTGGACGGGATCGAAGCGAGCGAAACTCAGATAGAAATACAATTGCGGATCGTAGATCAAAACTTCCAACGATTTCGCGGGCGCCGGGCTCTTTAAGGGCAGCATGAAGTTGAGCGTGATGGCGCCCCGCTTCGGATCGTAGTCGCTGAAATAATCCGCAGGCCCGGCGAAAACTTCGTTCTGCCGCTCGCCGTCTAGTCTGACGAATGTGAAATAGCCGAAGTCCCTCAGCCCATCCATGTATGTCTGCGTCAGCGGGCCAAGCTCCTCGCGCGAGAACGTACCTTGGGTCTTTTGCTCGATGCCGCGCGTGGCGAAGGTGGAAAACATTTCATCGAACGTCCACACTTGACGCACCCCGGTGATCGAACCCTCCGGATTGTATAGAAGCTCAGCAACAACGCTGATCCAGACATGTGGATGCGCGGCGACACGGCCCGGAGCCATGAGCGCGCCCGCCGCCAGAGCGGTGACGCCGATTGCCACGTGCACGAGGCGCTCTCTCCATTGTAGGCGAGCGCGCGGTGTTACAAGCATTTCACTGAACTCCGCTCACTTTCAGCTCAGCACGGTCAGGACGCCAGCGATAACCGTAACGATGGTGAGCGCGGCTGCGGTAAGAATCGCGCCGGGCGCCGGGTCGGTCCAAAAAATGACCGCCCACAACAGAATGGTAAGCGCGGCGCACGCGAATCCCAGCATCTTTATCGTCAATTCCATAGCGTTCCGCCGGTGAGTAAAATCGAATGACCGATCCGCAGGCGGCCGCGCTGACACGAGGCAATTGGGAAGATGCGTCACGCTTCGCGCATGCCGCTCTAACGCCAGCAATGTCGAAGATCAGCTGCCGCCGGAGCTTAGGCCACCGGCGGTGCGCGCGACTGGAACGCCAGCCGGCGCGGCGCGACGAGTAAAGCGGCGCCATAGTCGATGTGAGCAATTGCGCTTGAAAGCAGCAGCGGCACCGGCAGAAGCGGCGGCAACGGAACAAACGAATTAGAGGCTAGAGTGAGGCTGGCGCAGATCGCGCAGTAGTCGTCTTTGTCGCCAGGTTGCTGCGCCGGCGGCGATTGCGCGGTGTGCGTCGGCCGGCCCGCTGCAGACGCGTTGGAAGAAATCCGGACACCGTCGAGGTGGACGTGCCCGAAGGAGACGGCAAGTTGGAAGGCGAGTGCAATGAGCGCCAGCCAGCTGCCGAATCTGCCGTCGTTGCAAAATCTACGCATGGATCCGCTGCATCACCGCCGCGTCGGCTCTTGTGCCGCGATCGAAGGACTGTACCGACGGACCGGCGAGGAGTGCAAGGGCAGTACCGCATGCCAGCCTCAGCAGACCATCAGCGCTTGGTATTCGAAGCTGCGGCACATCGTCGTCGCCGTTGCCCGCGCCTTCAGCTCAGAAAAAAGCCGCGGACCGGCTTAAGCCGTGCCCGCGGCGGTCGATTTTTGACTCTTACTGCGACGGATCCTTGGGCGACCACAGCTTGATTGGCGAGGTCTTCTCGTAGGCCATGCCGTTCGGATAGCTGATGGCCTCCATTTGCAGACCCCACGGCGTGAGGAAATAGAAGATGCTCTGGCCGGCCGCCGGGCCCTGATCGACTGGCAGGTTGAAGAAGGTCTTCACGCCCTTGCTGTCGAGGTAGTCTTTTGCCGCCTTGATGTCGTCGACGTAGAAAGCAATGTGATAGCCGCCGATGTCGCTGTTCTTCGGCGTCATGTTCTTCTGGTCGGGCGAGGTGTACTGAAACAGCTCGATGTTGGAGCCGTAACCGCAGCGCAGTTGTACGATTTTATTGATCACCGCGCGCGGATTGACGTTGACCAGCTGCGACATGAAATCGCCCTTCTCGTCGGCAAACGGGCCGAACGCCATGGCCTCCTTGCAGCCGAGCACGCCGACGAAAAAGTCGGTCGCTTGTTTCATGTCGGGCACGGTGATGCCGGTATGATCGTGGCCGCGCAGGCCGGGCACACCGTCGGCGCGGGCTGCCGTAGCGGCCGCAATCAATGCTGCGGCGGCCGCCGCGAGGGCGAGATGACGACTGAAGCGATACACAGTTACCTCCTGTCTGTCGGGACTAATCTGCACATCGCGCCGAAGCTGCCCCGGTTGCCAGCGGCACGATTTTTCTTCAACCGGGAACGGCGGCCTCCGCCGCCGCACCCCGGGTGAGCCATCCCGGATCGACTGTCGGCAGCGGAATGGCGTCGATAAGCATGCGCGTGTAGTCGTCGGCGGGCGCGGTGAACACCCGTTCGCAGGGACCTTCCTCGACCACTCGGCCTTCGCGCATGACGACAACGCGTTGACAGATCGAGCGCACCACCGAAAGGTCGTGACTAATAAACGCCAGCGCGAGATGCATTTCGCTCGTCAGCTCTTTGAGCAGACGGAGCACTTGCGCTTGCGTGGACACATCGAGTCCAGACACAATCTCGTCGGCAAGCACGAAATCGGGCTTGAGCACCACCGCACGCGCAATACCGACGCGCTGACGCTGTCCGCCGGAAAGCTCGAACGAATAGCGCTCGACCGTATTACGCGACAGCCCGACGCGATCGAGCACGCCGTGCACCAGCGAAAGCGCCGCCTTGCGGCTGGTGGCGAAGCCGTGGAGCACGAGCGGCTCGGTCAGAATGCGGCCGATGGTGTGCCGCGGATTGAGCGACGACATCGGATCCTGGAAAATCATCTGCATACGGCGGCGCAGTGGCCGCCGTCCCTTTTCATCAATCGCGGTGATGTCGGCGCCATCGAAAGTCACCGTGCCCGCCGTGGGCTCGACCAGACCCAACAGCGCGCGGCCGAGGGTGGTCTTGCCGGAACCGGATTCGCCGACGATGCCGACGGTTTCGCCGCGGCCGACGCGAAGGCCGACGCCGTGCAGAACCGGGACTCGTTTGCGGGAGCCGAAAAGCTGCGCAGAACGGCGGCCATACGCCACCACGAGCCCGCGCGCGACCACGAGATCGTCAGCCATCGCGCGCCTCCCCGACCGAGCCGCCGGCGTCGAAGGCCGCGATCTCGGCGCGTAAAGCGGCCACGACCTCCGGCGGTGTCGGCTCCAACCCGGTGTCAGGCCGATCGTAACGCGGGTTCGCCGCGAGCAAGGCCTGGGTATAGGGGTGTCGCGGGTTTTGCAGGATGTCGGCGGTGCGGCCCTGTTCCACCACTTTGCCCATATACAGCACGCTCACCCGATCGCAGATTTGCGCGACGACGCCGAGATCGTGCGAAACGAACAGCACGCTAGTGCCATGCCGTTCCTGCAGCGCGCGAATGAGACGCAGAATTTGCTTTTGCACGGTGACATCGAGCGCGGTGGTCGGCTCGTCGGCAATGACGAGCTTCGGCTCGAGCGCAAAGGCCGTGGCAATGAGCACCCGCTGGCGCATGCCGCCGGAAAGCTGGTGCGGATAACTCGACAGCACGCGTTCGGGATCGCGGATCTGCACCTCCGCCAGCAAGGTGCGGGCACGAAGCCTTGCTTCCCTCATCGACAATCCGCGCTTTAAACGCAAACCATCGGTCATCTGCGCATCGATCCGGCGCGATGGATTCAGCGCCGTTGAAGGGTCCTGCGGCACCAGCGTGATGTCACGGCCGAGGACGGCGCGCAGTTCGGTCGCCGGAAGCGCAAGAAGATCGCGGCCCTCGAACACGATGCGGCCGCTGGTGATTTTCACCTGCGCGGGAACGATACCGAGAATGGCTTTGGCGATGGTCGATTTCCCGGCGCCGCTCTCACCGACGAGCCCATGCACTTCCCCAGTATCGACGGTCAGCGACACCCGCCGCAAGATCGGCGCGCCAGCAGCGCGCAACGAAATCGCGCTGAGCGCTTCAATGACGAGCCGCGGCGCGATCATCGGCGCAACACCGGATCGAGGCTGCGCGCCAAGCCATCGCCGAGCTGGTTGAAGGCGACCACGGTCGCGAACAAGGCCGCAAGCGGCACGGCAAGCACCCACCAGGCCTCGTGCACAATCTGCCGTCCCTCGGCGATCATGCCGCCCCAAGTCGGCGTATCCGACGATACCGACAAGCCGACGAAGGAAAGGATCGCTTCGACCACGACTGCGATGCCCATTTCCAGCGTCAGGAGCGCAATGAGCACCGGAACGACGTTGGGCAGAACCTCACGAAACAACGTAGCCACGCGCGAGAAACCAATAGTGCGCGCGGCGACGACATAATCCATCTGCGCCTGGTTCATGGTCTCGGTGCGGACGACCCGGCAGAATCGCGTCCAGTCGATCACGACAATCGCGATGATGACCGAATGCAATCCGGTGCCGAGAATTGCGACCAGGAGTATCGACAGAAGAACCGGCGGAAAGGCCATCCAGATATCGACCGCGCGCGAAATCAAGGCGTCGACGAATGGGCCGAAAAAGCCGGCAAACAACCCGAGCAGGGAGCCAATCAGACAAGCAAGTCCTGCGGCGACGAAGGCGACCGTCAGGGACACCCGGGTGCCGAAAACGACGCGCGAAAGTACGTCGCGGCCAAGTCCGTCGGTGCCGAGCAAAAATCCGGGCTCGGCGTCCGGAAATCCGGCGGGCGGCAGCGTCGCATTGAGCAGGTTCTGCACCAGCGGATCCTGTGGCGCGATCAGCGGCGCGCCGATGGCAAGGATGATCAAAAAGCCGATGAAGCCACCGGCCCAAACCACCTTGGGGTCGCGCAACAACCGCGTGGCTACCGAAGGCGGCCGCGGGCCGGCATCCGCCGCTTGTACCGTTGATGGTGCCCAATGTTCCAAGCGGCCGATCCTGCTCAGCCGTAGCGCAGTCGCGGATTGAGGGCCGCCACAGCAACATCGACGCCGATATTGATCAGGATGAAGATCACCCCGAACAAGAGCACCAAGCCCTGGATCACCGGGAAATCGCGGTTGATCACCGCGTCGATGGCGAGATTGCCGATGCCGGGATAGGCGAAGATGCGCTCGACAATCACCGTCCCGCCGATCAGGAAGGTGAACTGCACGCCGGTTAGCGCGAGCGCCGGACCGATGGCGTTGCGCAACGCCTCCTGCAGCACCAGGCGCAACTCGCGAAAGCCCTTGATCCGCGCCAGCAATACATAATCCTGCAGCATCGCTTCCTTCAGCGATTGTTTGAGGATGCGCACAATGACGGCGGCAAGTGGCAGCGCGAGCGCCAGCGCCGGCATGATCATGTGGCTCAAAATATTGCCGGCCACCGCAAACCGGCCGGTCAAGATGCTTTCGATCAAATAGAACCGCGTCGCGAAGCCTTCGGCCAACTCTGGATCGATGCGCCCGGTGAGCGGCAAAACCGGGAGTGCGACGGCGAACAAAAGGACCAGAGCGAGCGCCCAGATGAAATCGGGCACTGCGAGCAAGATCGAGTTGACACCGTCAATGATGGTTTCGCCGATGGTGCGTCGCATCAGCGTACCGGCGACGGCGACTGTACCGCCGATCGCGACGGCGATGACGAGCGCGGCGATTGCCAACTCCAGGGTTGCCGGCAAGCGCGACGCCAGCACCTCGGTGACATAACGATGCAACGTAATCGAAGTCCCGAAGTCTCCAGTGACGATGCCGCCAACCCAGATGCGGAACTGTTCCGGTATCGACGCGTCGAACCCATAATGCGCCTTGAGCGCGGCGATATCGGCGGCGGTAGCGCCCGGTCCGATCATCATCGCTACCGGATCGCCGGGCACGACGCGCAGCAGAACGAATACAATCACCGCAACGCCCGCAAGCGTTATCAGCGCCATGGCCGCGCGTCTGAAGATGACGGCTAGCAGCATGCACGGTCCTTAAACCTGACGATGGGCCGCCGCGCCGCGTTCCCGGCGCGGCGGCGGACCGCATCGACCTGAATTACGCCTTCGAAACCAGCGTCGCCGGCTGCAAGGCGCCGGACGTGTTCGGCGTTACCTTGAGATCGGCCTTGTAGAGGATCGGCTGGTAGTATTGCAGCAGCGGCAGCACGTAGCCTTGCTCCGCAATATACCGATCGACCGCTTTCCAGCCGGCAATGCGCTTGGCCTCGTCCTTCTCACCCCAGAGCGGGCCGATCTTGGCGTCGAGATCATCCGAATGCCAGGCCGAGTGTGGCGACTTGGAGAACATGGCGTGACCGGTCGAGGTCGACGGATCGCCGATCGCATTGCCCCAGTTATAAAATGCCGCAGGCGCCAGCTTATGCGACATACGCAGCTCGAAATGCTTGGCGATTTCGTAGACTTCGATGTCGGCGTCGATACCGACGTTGCGCCACATGCCGACGACCGCCTGGATCATTTCGTAATCCTTCGGCTTGTAGCCGCGCGTCGTCTGGATGGTGAACTTGACCGGTTTGTCTTTGGAAAAGCCGCTCTTCGCGAGGAGCTCGGCCGCGAGCTTCGGATCGTGCGCGACCTTGATCGAAGGATCGTAGGCTGCGTATTCCGGCGCCTCGAGAGTGTCGATCCGCGCGCCATAGCCGCGCAGGAGCCGCTTGATAATCGCGTCCTTGTCGACGGCGTGACACATGGCGAGCCGCACGTTCTTATCGTCCATCACACCGCCATTGGTGATGAAGATCATGCCGATGTCGGAAATCGGCTTGCACTCACCCTTCAGGCCCGCCTTGACCCGCAGGCGGTCATATTCTTCGTAGGGAACTTCCAACGTGATGTCGGACGAGCCGCTTTCGATCTCGGCGACCCGACTGGTCGCATCCGGAACGAACTTGAATACCACAGTCTCGAATGCCGGCTTGCCGCCCCAGTATTTCGGATTGGCTTTGAGCCGCAGGTACGCATTGCCCTCGTAGGCATCAACCATGTACGGCCCGGTGCCGATCGGCTTTTTCTCGAAGCCATCCGGACCGACTTTTTCATAGTAATTCTTGGGCAAGACGTAGCCGGACAGAAAAGCCATCCACTTGAACAAGTCAGGCTCGAATTGAATGACGTCGGCCGTGATGCGCTGCCCGTCGATCTTGTAGTTGCCGATGCCCTGCCAAACGAACGCGACCATGTTCCCGTTCTTGGCGTCGGCTTCGTGCTGCAGGCTCCAGACCACGTCCTCGGGGGTGAACGGCGAGCCGTCGTGCCAGACGACATCCTTGCGCACGTCCATCCACACCTTGGACTTATCGTCGTTCCATCCCCAACCGGTGAGCAGGCCCGGCTCGAAGGCGAGGTTCGGCTTCTGGCCGATGTACTGATCGAAGATCGAACGATAGATCGCCTGAATGGTCGGATTGACCGACGACGGCCCCGCGTCCGGATTGAACGACGGAAGGTTCACGTTGTAGGCGATGTTAAGCGTATTGCCCGCAGCAGCAGCCGCGAAACGCTGTGGTGCAAGCACCGATGCCAGGATGCCGCCGCTCGTCGCGAGCGCCTGACGACGCGTGAGGTTGAACATTTAAACTCTCCCCGTTTGAACCGCCGCACGCGCCATGCCGCGCGCTCGGCACTCCCTGTGCACTTTAGCGGCCCTGAACCGCCAGCAACTAATACTTTAAGTGTAAAGTAAAGGCCGGACAAGCTGAAGCCATGGGCTTTTTGCGCTATTTTAGGGCTGTTTGGAAGCTCAAGTGGCCGCGCCACCGGAATCTTCCTTAAGGCGCGATCGCAAACCTGCCCGCGCGCAAGCGACGATGCGCCGCCGTTGCAAGAGCTGCCGGAAACTCCCATAAATAATGAGAGTCGGTCGGCCGCGTTGGATCGATGGTCCGACCCGGAGGCTTTTTATGGCTGAACGCTCGTTTGCTCGCGAAGTGGAGGATCTGAAGCTCGGCGACGGCGACGAATTCCGCGGCGAAGGAATT
>Ga0209006_10006433_pt1 | contig 10624 bp, 11 predicted proteins | sample JacPin_JW_Ref_O2_FD_188567 | JGI IMG/M metagenome (GOLD analysis project Ga0209006, IMG submission 188567) | Forest soil microbial communities from Algoma, Ontario, Canada - Jack Pine, Ontario site 1_JW_Ref_O2 (SPAdes) (version 2) | ecosystem: Environmental > Terrestrial > Soil > Boreal... | reverse complement strand
GGACTCGCCACTCTCCGGGCGCCCACTTCGCGATGATTCGACGCCGAATGTGGACGCTGTGCTGCGACAGATCGAAGATGAGCGCCGCGAAGCGGAGGCGCGGGAGCGCCGCCGACAAGAGGCCGGCAGCGTTTAGCCTGGATTATTCATGAACGACCAGTATTGTCGTGCACGAACGGCGGCTTAACGGGAACCCCGCTGTCAATTCGTGCCTGTCACCTCATCCATTGGGTGAAACGGGGATTGGGATCCATTCTACGAGCCATACATCGGTAAGGTCGGCGTCGGGACATTGCGCCAGGACTCGTTTGCGCGTCCTTGCGAGATCTTCTTCCGGCGTGCGCGCATCTTTCCTTTCCATCATCGAAAGTCTGTCGCGATCTTGCATGCACCCTGGCGAGCGCACGAGGTGCAGCTGCTCCGCTTCGGATTCCTCGCGCTGCCTATGTTTGGGCTTCGCGCTGCACGAATCAGCGACGATTGTCTTTAGACGAGCTACCTCTGCCGGGCGGTCGGCGTCCGCTATATATTGACGTTGCTGACCTCCCGTAAGCTTGTATACGGGAGCGACCGTTTTGAGCGCATCCAACTGTTCAAGCGCATTCACGCACACAGAGACAGGCGCTTGATCGGCCAGAACCGCGTGCGGGAGCAACGCCAGTCCCAATAACAGCGACAACGCCGTGTGTTTCATTTCTAATGCCCGTTCCCGATAGTCGTGAATGCGGCTAAAACTTCATCGCTCCTCGCGTCAAGTGTACCGCGACCAGCGAAAGCAAGGAAAGTAGCGGCACACTATTGCGTACGAAATATTGAGGCGCGTCTCGCGTCCATTGAAACCGCGCTAGAGCGATCTCGTTCAACCGCCGCCGCCTTATTTTGTATAACTAGAGCGAGCGCAAGAAATTGATGATGTCTTGCTGCTGATTAATGCTCAACCGATTGAATCGCTCGATGATCATGTTCGCCTCGCTTCCGCGGCTTCGATGGGCTTCAATCGCCGTGACAAGGTCCTTCGTTCGTCCGTCGTGTAAGAAGAAAACGCGCTGCCCAACGCCCCACAGCGGAGCGGTTCGAAACTCATCCGGGCCTGCGCCACCTTGGGTGATACCGTCCGCGAGATCCTCGCCCATGTGGTGGACGAGGAGGTCGGAGTAGAGGTTCGCCGGTTGGTTGGACAGCGCTACGCTCGGGCTTGTCGAAGAGCCGCTCGCAATCGCTTTACCCGTGGTGAACGAATGGACATGGCAGAAGGCACAGCCTACCTTAGCGAACACGGCCCCTCCATTGACGATGGACGGAGTATCAGGGGCAGGCGTTGGCGGGGCCAGCATCCGAATGAAGTTAGCAAACGCCTCAATATCCGACACCACGGCAGTATTTTGCTTCGGGGTGGACGTCGAGGGCGTGAAATTAAGCGTGTCCTCCGGGGTGGGGTTCAAGACGCAACCTGGCGTCTCATCGCGCTCCTGCGGGAACAACTGGTTCGTGACCCCCATCTCAACGTTGTATGCTTCACTCGCGAACATGAGAAGGGATTTGTTCTGCGCCTTCCATCCAAACCGAGTGATTGTCCCGTCGTTGGCACTGTGATTCGCATTACCGCTCAGGTGCGCATTCGGGTGTCCGGAAATTCCCATCGGCTTTTTTAGATTCGAGTCCGTCTTCATATTGGCTAGAATCGCCGAATCGGGTATCGATTCGATGAGTCCTGCACCAAAGACAGGCGTTGGGATGCGGAAAATGATGTTCGGATTTCCACCTTGGCCAGATTGTGGTTGACCGGCGGGCAGGAAGTTCGGCTGGGCGATATGGCAACCCGCAGCGTCAGTGCGACCGGTAATGACAAATAGATCGTGGACCTCGCCGTCGTTGGTGCCGTCGGGATTCCGTTTAAAGCGTGCCTCGCGGATGGGGCCGTTTTGCGCAATAAACCATGGCACTACGTTTTTCGCTCCGTTGAGCGTGGCAATTGCGATCAAGGGGTTAGTTGCGGGGCTGGATCCGCCGACACTCGGCTGCACATGGCAAGACAGGCAACTGTTAGAGTTAAAGCGAGGCCCGAGTCCATTGTTTTGGCCTCCGGTCACGGACTCGATTTGGGAAAATCTGACGAGCCCATCTTGGAAGAACGCGCTTTCGTCCGCAGTCAGGCCTTTCAGGGCAGTGCCGGCACCCGGCGCACCGCCACGCACCCCGGGATCCACCGGCGGTGTCGCCAGTTGGTTGGACGCGTTGGCGCACGATGTCATTGCTGCAACGATTCCAGCAAAAATGTTGCAAGCGGTTGTTTGTCCTTTTGTCATTTTCGTTCCTCACGTTTGGCGTAATAGGAACAATTCGCGGGATCTTTGAAAAGCGGTGCCGCAGAAGTCATTCACGGCAGCAACATCGCACGTTGATCCCGTAAGGCCTCCGCGCGGTTCGGACCATACTCATGGGGTCGGACCCGTGTCAACCGTCTCGCTGTCACTACATGCCGCACCGCGATTACAGGTTGCCCTAGCATTCGCAGACACCCGCGCCCCAGTCGCGGTCCCAAAGATACTTAACCTCAGTGAACGCGCAGCCTTGATGAATATTCTTTAGTCCACTTTGACCACTCGTCGCGATCGGGTGCAAACTTAAGAGAAGAGGGAGTGCATGGAAGCCATCATTCCGCCGCTCACGCTGCCTAGAAATCTCCGTCGGATTGGGATCATCGCCGCGATCGCTCTCGGCTTCCTTTGTGGATCCTCCTTGGCCGACGCGCCCGATTTCACAATCCGCGGCCTCGCCATCGGCCAGAATTTCGACCAAGAGCAATTGCAGCATCTGCTGAATAAAATGCAATGCACCGGCGAACAGCATTGCCGCGGCTATCTCGATATTTTAGGGTTGTCTGCGGATACCAAGATAGACGGTCGGTATCGCAAAATCACGAACATCGAAGTGTCGTTCAACGGGCTCCAATATCGATACGTGCTGGGCTCGTTCACCGGCAAATACGGCAAGCCGATTCTGTTGCCGGATAAGGTCTTTGGGAAGGGGCCGAATTTTATCGTGGAGAGCGGAATCGCGGAGTGGCGTGCACCTCACGGGGTGGTGTTACGGCTATCGAAAGACGACAAAATCCAAGACGCGACTCTTATTCTGTCGGGCCCAGTGACGGCCGCTGACCCAACGACCTCCGAAGAACAAAAAGCCGTAGATGAGTATGCCGCGGCCAGCTCTCGCATCAAATTCATGACGAGCGTCATGTCGGACGAAATTCAACGGATTTTAGGCGAAAGTCAGGACCCGCAGTCTCCTGAAGTGGCCAAGTTGATGAATCCTGCTACGCCCGTTCCCGACCTTGGTGATGTGCGCGTGCCGTTGCATGTGCGACTCATCGAACAATGGCGTCGCGATTTTTTCGTCGCCGGAATCGAATTGGCCCAATACACCGTTTCCGGTCATTGTGAGGACCCCCAACCGCGCCCGGAACAATTGCTGGACGCCGTGTGGCGGGCGAGGAGCTTACAGGCCATCCAATGCGAGCGGGACAAACTGGACCGCTATCAGGTGGGTATGCACAAGGTCAACAAAGCGCACGAGGCCAGCGTGTTGACCTTGCACCTCCCGCAATCCACCCAAGAACGAGCGCTTGCCGAAGCCCGCGCGGCGACCCTTAAGCAGGATGCAAGTCTGGAATCCGATTACGCAAAGCGCCGAAGACACCTTCAATTGAGCGAGGACTACTTAATGTTTATCGATTCGCATGCTGCGCGAATGCATTTCACCGACGGTCGCATCGTCTTTGACGATCCTGCAGACTTTAAGAAGTCGCAAGAGTTTGGGAAGCGGTTAAAGACGGATCTCAAGTTGCAGGAGGAGGGCACGTCGAAATAATTCTGACACCGTGACGGGCTTTTCCCGGCAATCTCCATAATTTCCCTTGACATAGGCAATCCCCCATCCCGGTGCATAAGCCTGTGCACAACTTGCGACCTGTAACCGAATCGTCACCAATATTCAGGCGCTTACCTTAACGTGACTAATTTTTGACCACCCACCACGATCGGGTGCAAACTTCTCCGACGCCCGAGACCAGGACAACATACTTATGATCATCCTTCGTGAGTGGCGAGCAGAAATACGGCGCACCCTGAAGCACGAATACGTTGACTATGTCTCTTCTACCGGTCTACCCGGATACCGATCCACACCCGGTAATCTCGGTGCCGTGATCGCGGTTCGGGATCTGGACCACGAGCGAGCTGAAGTGGTTACGCTGAGTTGGTGGAAGGATGAAAAATCGATTCAAGCCTTTGCCGGCGAGGACATTGAACGTGCCCGGTACTATCCAGAAGACGATCGATACCTGTTGACGCGACCAGAGAAGGTCCGTCACTACGAATCCACGGAGCCTGCGACTTAGAAGGGTGGCCCTGATGTAGGCACGGAGGCCCACTTGCAAATCGTTCACTTCACCCAAGGCGCATGCGATGCGCTCCGCACGCATGATGCCAAGGGCGTCCACTTTCTCCCCCTCGCCGACGGCCAAGGAGATACGCACGTGGCCTGCGCCTACCTCGACCCCGGCGCAGAAATCCAAGCGCCTTCACTGACCCACGCCGCGGCGCTCCTCGTGGTCCACGGCCGCGTCACCATCGTGAGCGAGCGCGGCAACCCCCGCAACATCAACATCGCCGCCGGCATGGGCGCCATCGTCGAACCGCAAGAACCCTACACATTCCGCTCCGACACTGGCGCCATCGTCCTCCTCATCGAATCCGACGAACTTACCCCGCACGCCCGCGGCATCTCCAGCCCAGAGCGCATTGCCGGGCAGACGTGGCCGAGCGACGCTGTATTGACCTGAAGCCAACAAGTTGAAACGAGCGCGCAAAAACAGATCGAAAGGGGCCCGAAGCGCTCAGTCGGACACACGCCCATTTGACTCCAATCCGCGCGAACGTATTGTGGGAGTGTGATCAGGTCAGGCCCGCGCGACGGTGCCCGAGCCTCCGTGGTCGAATGGCGCACCGTCCCAGTCTAATAGGCTGGCCCGGTGACCGTGTCACCGCGTAAACTCTCAACTCTATCCTCAATTCGAACGGTGCGAAACGTTGATCCCGTACCGAGCGAAACCGCGGGAGCGCGATTCAACGATGACATCGAAAGCACGAGAACTGACCAAGACGAAATCCTTTTGGCTGATCGTCGCGTTCTTTTTGGGACTCATGGGTCTCGCGGATTATCACTATTCGATGGCAAATCAAATTCCAAGCGATGGCCCGCTCACGATCGGCTTTCCGATGACATTCTACTGGATGTTGTGTCCCATGATCACCGTCGGCGCAGGAGCGTGCCAAAGAGGAATCAATGCTTGGGGACTTATCGTTGATTTGATTGCCTGCATTGCATTCGCGATGGTTGCGGCAGGCCTGTCACTACACTTTGCACGAAAACACTTTGTGAAGAGAGCCCTTTTCTGGACAATCACGAGTGCGGTGTTTTTCCTCACAGTCCTACTCGCCTCACTGGTCACCGCACTGCATTCAGCGTCGCGCCACGGGCGAGCGATCGAGATCGGATTTCCAGCAGTCTATCTCTACGAGTATGCCGGCGAGTCCTTTAACGCCCTCAATCTCGCAACCGACCTGCTGATTTGCTTTGTCTTCGCGTTTCTATGTGTGGCCCGGTTCTTTAAGCGCTAACGGAGGGGAAGTAAGAATCGGCATGGCAATCAGTGCCAAATCTAATCGCCGACGCTTCGCTTAACGTTCCGATCGCTTTAGCCGAAAAGAATTACGGCCAAAACCATCGAACCAGACACTTCTCCGCACGCTCCCCACAGACACCTGTTGACACAGGCAATCCCCCCATCCCGGTGCATAAAGCCTGTGCACAACCTGCGCGCCGTCACCCAAACGTCAACGATTTTCAGTCGCATAGCTTGAGGTGACCAATTTTTGACCACTTACCTCTATCAGGTGCAGAATTCACAAAAAAGCGGAGTACACGGACGTGATTCACGAATCGAAGAGGGCGCCAGCCCATCGCTCAAACACCATCGCAGCTTTCTTCGGTTTCCTATGCATGCTTGCCCTATGCTGCGTCACGCCCACCGCCTATTCGTGGGGTGACGAGGGCCATGAGGTGATCGGCCTGATTGCCGATCATTATCTAGAGCCCGCAGTGCGCGCTAAGGTCATCGCAATTCTGGCTGGCGACGCAACCGATCTGACGCCAGCCACCCACATAGACAGTGAGGCCACCTGGGCGGACAAGTACCGCGATGCCGATCGCAACACCACGAAACAGCAATACAACCAAACTCGATATTGGCACTTTGTGGATCTCGAGTTGCAGCACCCGGATTTGAAGGCCGCCTGCTTTGGCGAACCCCCATTGCCAGAGACGACTCTCGCGTCCGCAGGGCCCGCCAAAGATTGCGTGGTCGACAAAATCGATGAATTCGCCTCGGAACTGAAGAAGTCCAAGACAAGCAAGCAGGAACGACGGGTCGCCCTGCAATTCATCTTGCACTTGGTTGGCGACGTGCATCAGCCCCTGCACGCGGCGGACGATCACGATCAGGGCGGGAATCTTAAGATAGTGACGGCTCCCGACATCGCCACGAACAATCTCCACCACGATTGGGATACGGAATTCGTCAACCGCATCGGCCCGAATGCAGCGACGATTGCGCAGCAACTCATTGCCAACATCACTGACGCACAGCGCCGTCAATGGCAAACAGGTACGGCGGCCGATTGGGCCATGGAATCCTTCGCCATCGCCAAAGGTCACACTTACGGGTTGTTACCGGCCACCAGTCAACCCAACCAGTACCAGCTCTCGGCCGCCTATGTGACGGACGCAACTGCTGTTACTCAAGAGCAGTTGAGCAAGGCCGGAGTGCGTCTCGCCTTTGTGTTGAATCAGGCCTTGCATTAGGCGAAATAAGGTGTGAGTACTACGGCGAGCGAACCCAGTGAGACAAGCCGATGCGCATTATTCACTTCACCCTCGGCGCCACCGATCCGCTAAAAAGCTTCGACGCCAAAGGCGTCCACTACGTCCCCTTGGCCGACGGCCGTGGAGACACCCACTTAAGCTGTGTACACCTGGAAGAGGGCGCCACCATCAACGCCCCTCACTTAAGCATGCTGTGGCACTGCTCGTGGTCCACGGCCGCATCACCATCGTGAGCGAGCGCGGCAATACCCGCTACATCAATATCTCCGCCGGCATGGGCGCGGTCGTCGAGCCGCAAGAGCCGTACACGTTCAAATCCGACCCAGGCGCCATCTTAATTGTTGTCGAAGCGGAACAACTGTCGGCGAACGAGCACGGTATCTCGAATCCCGAACGGATTGCGGGGCAGACATGGCCGAGCGATGCTGTGTTGGGCCGTGCACCTTGAAAGGGCGAGTTCGACCCGGAGCGGTCAGACAACCTCTCCCAATAGCTGCCGTTCAAGAGTAATGGAGCGGACATTGACTGCACCGCCGCCGGTCATTGGACTACCAGTTCAGAGGTTGCTCGATGGCTGAGATCCTTGCCGCGTTTGCGCCGACATAGCGTTATTGCGCCCAACATACAAGCTCATACCAAGGTCGTAGAATGGCGAGAGAGGAGACCCAAAATGGCATTCAACCACATCCACCGACTAGCCGCAGCTGCGGGGTCCGTCGCAGCTTTGCTCGCGTTAGCCCAGTTCGCCTGCGGAACTGCAGACGCCGATACCTATGACACGGTGATCTCTCACGGACTCGTGATGGACCCTGAGTCGGGACTTGACGCTGTCCGCAACCTGGGAATCAGCGGCGGGAGGATTCGGGCAATATCCACCGATTCTCTAACGGGCAGGCAGAACATTGAGGCGCGTGGACTCGTAGTTGCGCCAGGGTTCATCGATTTGCATGAGCATGGGCAGGAGCCGAGAAACTACCAATTTCAGGCACATGACGGAGTGACGACTTCGCTGGAGCTCGAGGTGGGAACTGATGATGTGGACAAATGGTATGCGGCGCGTGAGCAGAAATCGCTGATCAATTTTGGGGTGAGCGCCGGCCATATTCCCATGCGGATTCGCGTGATGACGGGCCAGGAAGTTCCCTCACTCAGTGCAACGCACACCCCAATGGCGGAAGCAGCAAATCATCGCGAGCTCACAGCGGAAGAACTGGGCAATTTGCGTGCAGCCATCGAGAGGGGCCTGAAACAGGGCGCGCTTGCGGAGGGGATGGGGATCAATTACACCCCTGGGGCCTCGCACTGGGAGATACTGGAGATGTTCCGTATGGCGGCGAAATACCATGCGCCTCTACAAGTGCACTTACGGTACTCGTCTTTGCTCGAACCGGAATCGGGAATGGCCGCGCTCGAGGAAGTGATCGCCGCTGCAGCCATCACCGGAGCACGGCTTCACGTGGCCCACATCACCAGCATGGGGCTCAAGTACACACCGCGATTGATTGAGATGATCTCCGGGGCACGGCAGCAGGGGCTCGATATCAGTACAGAGTGCTATCCCTACACTGCGAGCAGCACTAATCTCAATTCGGCCGTCTTCGACGAGGGCTGGCAGGAAAAGTACGACATCACGTACAAGGACCTGCAATGGGCCGAAACGGGTGAGCGGCTGACCCCGGAGACGTTCGCGCGATATCGCAAACAAGGCGGCCTCGTCGTGATCCATGAAATTCCCGAAGCGGCGGTGCGGGCGGCGGTGGCGGATCCGAGCATCATGATCGCGAGCGACGGACTGCCTATTACCGGACCAAAGATTCATCCGCGCGGACAGGGGACCTTTTCGCGCGTATTGGGGCATTACGTGCGCGAAGAGAAAGCGCTGGATCTGATGGCTGCGCTGCGAAAGATGACCTTGCTGCCGGCACAGCTGCTAGAAACGCGCGCGCCTGCATTCAAGAACAAAGGGCGGATTCGGGTGGGAGCCGATGCGGACATTACGGTGTTCGACCCAACTCGCGTGATCGACAAAGCGACGTTTGATGAGCCATTGCAATACTCGGAAGGGATCCAGTTCGTGCTATTAAACGGCGTCCCGGTCATAAAGGACGGTCGGCTTGTAGAGGGAATCTATCCCGGACGCGCAGCGCGGGCGCCAATTTCCCAATGAATCAACTCAACGTATGGAGGCTTCTGTATCGGCTTCCGATCCACCGCAATAATCCGTCAGGCGATGTATCCGTAAGATGGTGGCCAGCGACAGCCCACGACCAAGTGTCATTCGAACAGCTCTCGATGAGCTCATTTGCCTCGAGAGATTGTTCCAGTGTCTGCTTCATGGAAACCCAAGCGCTCGAGGCGAATCCCCGGTTTTGGCCGAAAGCGGCGGTAGCAGCATCCATAAAGCGGCCATTCAATCGCGCAACCCTCGGACAAATTCCGTCCGATCGGGTGGTCTAACCTCATACAGCTGAATTAATGCACAACCCCACCCATTATTCCCCTTGACTTCGGCCTCTACGCAAATCAGCCGAGCGCATTGACCCAACGAGGTTTTGACCTTCTCTAAGGATCGGGCGCAGACTCCAGGAAAATCAGGGCCGTGCACGGACGCCAACCTTGTCGACAGTATCGCCGTATGCGACTCGCTCGAACCACAGCCAGCACCCACAGTAAATGAGGCAGGGATGATCAGTTGGCTCCACGGAGTTTATGTAGTCCTGGTTCCCTGGGGAATCTGCGAGGCGAGTCTCCTATATGGATTGATCCTATACCGCAGCCCAGTGAAGCACATCCTGTTGTCTCCATTGGTGTCGATACCACTCACCGGCATTGTCGCCGTCATTCTCGGCCTAATATCCCTGCTGCCGTTTCACATCGGCCAGCATCTGGTCGATGTCTTAGGTCTGCCATGCCTCTGGTTCCTTGGACTGAACGGCGGCAAAGGTATCGCGCTCAATGGGGACACTTCCCCGAACCACCAGCGCGGCACCATCCTCAAGGGAATGCCGAGGCTACTTAACCAAAATGTGACCAGTCGCAAAACCCTCACCCTCGCCGGTTTCCCCGTCGCTCCGCCCGACGAAACCAAACACTTTAAGATGATAGGCACCACCGGCACCGGCAAATCCACCGCCATCCGCGAGCTCCTCGGCGGCGCACTCGAGCGAGGCGACCGTGCCGTCATCGCCGATCCCGACGGCAGCTACCTGCAGCGCTTCTACAACCCCGCCCGCGGCGACGTGATCTTAAACCCCTTCGAAGCCAAAGCCGCGCGCTGGGATCTCTTCGCCGAAATGCTTAACTTATACGACGCCGACCAACTCGCTGTTTCGCTGATCCCCGACACCGAAGGCACCGAACGCCCCTGGCGCGGCTACGCCCGCGTTTTCCTGATTTCTTTGCTCAGACAACTGCACCGCGTCCATCACCACGACGTCGCCGAACTCTACCGCCTCCTAACCACTACCCCCGCCGACGACCTCCGCGATCTCCTCTCCGACACGCCCGCCGGCCCCTACCTCGCCCAAGACAACGGCAAATTCTTCGGCGCCGTCCGCGCGGTCGCCAACACCCATGTCGGCGCCCTCGAACACATCGCCCTTCAAACAGCACGCGATAACCTCTCCGTCCGCGATTGGATTCGCAACCGGCGTACGGGAGTTCTCTACCTTCCCTACAA
>Ga0209006_10006432_pt1 | contig 10625 bp, 11 predicted proteins | sample JacPin_JW_Ref_O2_FD_188567 | JGI IMG/M metagenome (GOLD analysis project Ga0209006, IMG submission 188567) | Forest soil microbial communities from Algoma, Ontario, Canada - Jack Pine, Ontario site 1_JW_Ref_O2 (SPAdes) (version 2) | ecosystem: Environmental > Terrestrial > Soil > Boreal... | reverse complement strand
GGTTATGGTCCAAGACTGCCTTTGCTTGTAATTTCACCATGGGCTCGCGCAAACTTCGTTGACCACACTGTGACCGACCAGACCTCGGTGATCCACTTCATCGAAGACAACTGGCTCAACGGAACGCGCATCGGCAATGGTTCGTTTGACGCCGTGGCAAACTCCATCAGCCAAATGTTCAACTTTGCCAAGATCCGGACGAACGGAACCTTGTTCCTGAATCCTGTCACGGGCTTAAAACAAAAGGCGCAATAACGGACACCTGTGTCCGAGTTAACTAGGCGGGCATGCGAGAATCAGTTCGCATGCCCGCTGTCGTTTTCCATACGGCTGAATGCGAGTCGGCAATTACATTAAAAGCGAAATAAATTAAGGAAGAACTTTGGGATTGAATCGACGATTATTTCTGGCACGTGGTGGAATGGTCACCATGGGGCTGGCAATGCACCAGGCGGTTCCTCATCCGTCTCCAGGCTCGCAAGCAGAAGTGAAAGAGCGAACCCAGCTCAATTCCCGCGGACTAGCCCCATTCGTCGATCCACTGCCGATACCGGAAGTGATTCAGCCGATTGGCAAACGTCCGAGTCCCGAAAACGCCGCCGTTCAATTGCCTTACTACCGGGTCCAAATGCGGCAGTTTGAGAACAAGATTCATCGCGACTTGAAGCCTACCAGCATGTGGGGATACGGCTCCACTTCGCCGGGACCAACCTTCGAAACCCGTAGCGGCCAAGGTGTGCTCGTGGAGTGGGTGAACGAATTGCCGGAGAAACATTTTCTGCCGATCGACCACACGATTCACGGTGCCGAGGCCGAGAAGCCGGAAGTGCGAACCGTTGTTCACCTGCATGGTGCAAAAGCACCTGCGGACAGCGATGGCTATCCCGAGAATTGGTACGTGCCGGGAAAATCCGCCATCTATCACTACCCGAATCGCCAGGACGCGACCATGCTCTGGTATCACGACCACGCCCTGGGAATTAACCGCCTCAATGTTTTTGCCGGACTTATCGGCGCATTTTTTGTGCGGGACGAATTTGAAGATTCGCTGAATCTGCCACGAGGAAAATGTGAAATCCCGCTTGTCCTTTACGATCGCATTTTCGATCTGGAAGGGCAGCTCAATTATCCAATCTCGGGTAATGCGAAAGCGCCGTGGGTTCCCGAGGTATTCGGCGATGCCATCCTGGTGAACGGCAAGCTCTTCCCCTATCTGGAAGTGGAACCGCGCAAGTATCGCTTTCGCGTGCTAAACGGCGCGAATGGCAGGTTTTTCCATCTGACGTTGTGGAACAAAGAAACGCCCAACGGACCGCTCTCAGGCGGTCAAAGTTTTCATCAGATCGGCGCCGATCAAGGATTGCTTTCCGCGCCGGTGCCGTTGAAGCTTTTGACCATCATCCCCGGCGAACGTGCGGACCTGATCGTTGATTTCTCGGGCAACGCCGGAAGCAACATGGTTCTCAAGAACGACAACTTGCCCGTGATGCAATTTCGCGTGGCTGCCGTGGACAAAGGTGGCCCCCCCGACGCGAACGCGCTTCCTCAAACACTGAAGCCTATTCCAAAAATCGCGGAATCTTCTGCGGTGCAAACGCGCGTGCTGAGTCTGCTCGAACTTGACAATCGTGTGCAGCGCCCGATGACGATGCTATTGAACAACGCGCACTGGAATATGCCGGTCACTGAAAATCCGGTTCTCGACTCTGTCGAGATTTGGAGCCTGGTCAATACCACCGATGATCCGCACCCAATCCATCTCCATCTGGTGAAATTCCAGATCCTCGATCGCCGACCTTTCGACGTCCCCGCTTACTGGGCGGAAAAAGGTAAGGTCGCATTCATCGGGCCCGCGGTGCCTCCAGAGCCGATCGAAGCCTGTTGGAAGGATACGGTGCGCGCGGACCCCGGCATGGTGACCCGAATCATCATTAGGTTCGAGGGCTTCACCGGACGATACGTATGGCACTGCCACATTCTGGAACACGAAGATAACGAAATGATGCGCCCATTTGACGTCGTTGCTAAATAGCTAAGCCAGGACGAATTTAGGCCCGGCCACGAAATTGGATGATTCTTCGGCGATCGCGTTTTGACGGCCTGCCCTCGGGCAGCACTTCGAACTGTCGCATTGCCTTACTTTCGGCGGCAACTTTTTGTCGCATTTCGCGGCTGGCTTCCGTTTCGCGATAAAAAGTTTGCGCAACCGCTGCCGGCCCGCGCACATCGCCCAACAGCAACACTTCTACATGAAATTCGCCGCCATCGTTTATAACTCGCAGCATGTCCCCAACCCGTACATCGCGTGCCGCCTTGGCAATCACGCCGTTGGCTTGGATACGGCCGAGTTCGCAAGCGCGCGCGGCCAGGGCGCGCGTCTTGTAGAACCTGGCTGCCCAAAGCCACTTATCTATGCGCACAGAAGTCATTCAGCGTCTCACTCCAGGAATGCCAACTCTTATGACAAGGTGAAAAATATAGGATCGCACGCCTAAGTAGATCCGGCGAATTTCGGTCGCTAAACCGACCGCCGGAAAGCCTCAACCGCTACATGCTATACTTTTTAAGTATCTTTCCTGTCAGATTCATCCTGTCAGATAAGTAGACGGAGGACGGTATCGACAAGCGTTTTATCCGCATGAACGAGCGCATCCGGGCACGTGAAGTTCGCGTGATCGGTGACGAAGGGGAACAGATCGGCGTTATGCCTCCTTTCGAAGCGCTCAAGATGGCCCGCGAACGAAACCTGGATTTGGTAGAAATTTCCCCGACTGCGCAGCCGCCAGTTTGCCGCATCATGGATTATGGGAAATTTCTCTACCAGAACGAGAAGCGGGAACGCGAAGCCAAAAAGAAGCAGAAGACGATTACGGTCAAAGAAGTGAAGTTTCGTATCAACGTAGACGATCACGACTACGAAACCAAAAAGAATCACGTGCTGCGCTTCCTCGATGAAGGCGATAAGGTCAAAGCGACCATCTTCTTTCGCGGACGCGAAATGACGCGGCAGAGCCTGGGACGGCAAATTCTGGAACGTCTGATTAAGGATGTTGACCAGAGGGGACTGGTAGAGTTCCGGCCACGGCAGGAGGGTAATACGCTGCACTTGATTCTGGCGCCTAATAAGAAAGAAGGCGGACCGAAAGAAAAGCCGCCGGCGCCATCGAAGCCCCTAACGCCTCCCGCATCACAGGGCGGCGCGCAAACAGCGTAAGTGCAGCGTTCAGACGTCAGCTACCGGCAAAATCTTCCGGCTTGATCGCTAACCGCAACTCAAATGTTTGCGTCTGAAAGGCTGAAGATTTAACTGAGAACTAACAACCGAGAACTCTTTTATGCCTAAACTAAAAACACACAAGGGCGCTGCCAAGCGCTTTAAGAAAACGGGTACGGGCAAGATCGTGCGTCACAAGGCGGGGTTGCGTCACATCCTGTCGTCCAAAGCGAAGAAGCGCAAGAAGCAGCTGGGCAAAGCGACTTTGGTGAGTGATGGGGACTACAAAAAAGCGGCACGAATGATTCCGTACATGTAAAGCGAGCGACGGTCGTACTGGGCTGTCCATAACCAAGTCTGCGGATCGGGAACGAACCGCAGCGGCGTGTGAAGAGGCTGGGCTTCAGAAATCCCGTTCCATCAAAGGAACCGTGGTAGAAGCCTCCTTACCTCCAGCCGCCAGAAGTAAAAGCACTTAAAAAGGAGAACAACCATGCCTCGTGTAAAACGCGGAACCAAACGCCGCGCCAAGCGGAAAAAGATTCTTGAACGCGCCAGCGGATATTTCCTAACTAAATCGAAACTTTACCGTTCCGCGAAAGAAGCCGTCGATCGCGCGTTGAAGTTTGCCTATTCCGGCCGCAAGCAGAAGAAACGTCAGTACCGCTCGATCTGGATTGTGCGCATCGGCGCTGCCGCCCGCCTGAATGGACTGAATTACAACCAGTTCATCAGCGGCCTGAAGAAAGCCGGCGTCGAACTCGATCGCAAGATCCTGGCCGATTTGGCGGTAAAAGACGCGGCAGGATTCGCTCACCTCGCGGAACAGGCGAAGAAAGCAAACGCAGCGGCGCAACCAGCGAGCGCTTAGGTCAGCTACCCGCTCTCAGTTAGTCAGTGCCTGGTTTCATCAGCACCTGGTTTCATAAGATTTGTCAGCCCGAGCCGCTCTTGCGAGGGATCTGCAGTTTCCGTGGCGTCGAGAAACTGTAGATCCCCGTGCTTCGCTCGGGATGACACTTGCTTAAGAGTTCTTGAGAAGCATGCCCTATACCGTCCCCAAACTCACCGACTTCTCGACCGCCGCACTCGATACGGCGGTTCGCGAACTCTTGTCTGCGCTGGACCAGGAGTCAGCCGCCGTCGCCTCCGAGAACGACTGGAAGATTTTTCGCGACCGCTGGATGGCGCGCAAGAACGGCGTGCTCACGCAACTCAATGATCTCTGGCTGAAGGCCGCTCCAAGTCCGCACAAGCGCGATGTCGGCCAGCGTGTCAACGAAATCAGGGGCAAGGTTGAGCAAACAGTGGATGCAACCTTATCCCGGATTCGGGGCGGAGCACCTTCCAGCAAACTTGCCGCCGAGCGCCTCGACATCACCCTCCCCGGTATCCGTCGTCCCATTGGCGCGGAGCATCCCGTCATCAAAACGATGAATGAGATTGTCGGCGTGTTTCGCAATCTTGGCTACTCCGTCGAAGAAGGTCCGGAGATTGAGACCGACTACTACAACTTCGAGGCGCTGAACTTTCCGCCAAACCATCCAGCGCGCGATACCCAGGACACCCTTTTCATCGCCGGGCAGGAATCGAAACCGCAGCGCGACCGGTTGCTGCTGCGCACTCACACCTCACCCGTGCAGATTCGCACAATGCAGAAGATGAAACCGCCGGTGCGCGTCGTCTGTCCAGGAAAGGTTCATCGCAATGACGCGGCCGACGCCACGCATTCTCCGGTGTTTCATCAGGTGGAGGGATTGGCCGTCGACACGAACATCACCTTCTGCGATTTGAAGGGTACGCTCGACCACGCCATGAAAGCGCTGTTCGGATCGAGCGTGAAGACGCGCTTCTACCCGTCATTTTTTCCGTTTACCGAGCCCAGCGCCGATGTGCAGATCAGCTGTATTTTCTGCGACGGCAAAGGCGTGCGCGACGGCGCTCCCTGCCGCAACTGCAAGGCCAGCGGATGGATTGAATTGCTGGGCTGCGGCATGGTTGATCCAAATGTGTATGGATTCGTCGATTACGACGCCACCAAGGTCTCCGGCTTCGCGTTTGGCATGGGCGTGGAGCGGATTGCGATTTTGAAATACGGCGTCGATGATATCCAGCTTTTCTACCAAGGCGATGTGCGGTTCTTGGAGCAGTTCGGGTAAATGTCGTTAGTTGTCAGTCTCTGTTGTCAGTCTCTAATCATTTGCGATTCAGGTTATCTCAGTGACGCTAGAAGAACTCGAGAACTCGCTCCCGAACGGTCTTCACGATGCTGAGATGCAGCGCGTCAATATCGATTATCGGCAACGAACGATAACCCTTGATATGTCGGTTTTCGTTGGCGATGTGGATGCTACGAACGAGAAGCGTGAAGCCTACAGGGAAGGAACTTTGGTCGTCTCCGGACTTCAATTCGCCGCCATTGAGCCGCCGGATGCGCGTTATCCATTTGCATCACCCGAGGCATCCCGAGTCGACTCCTGCGAGATGACGAAGAACCTGGATCCGCGCCTCCTCCAATCCTTGCCCGAGGGGTCGTTCGTGCGAAGTCTGTTTGTCGTCGATTGGAATGCATTTGTGCACATAGCGGGATCGAGCGCTGAAATTCATTGGAAGGCGCCGGTCGAGTACCGCACCGACCGTGAACATTACCTGCCTGGCGAATCCATCGACCTATGAAGCTTTCTCCAGCATGGCTGCGCGACTTCGTTGACCTGACCGTTGACTACCCGCGACTTGCAGACGAACTCACTCTGGCCGGCATTGCCGTCGAAGGAATATCCGGCGAGGCTGATAACACTGTCTTCGAGATGGAAATAACGACCAACCGTCCCGACGCGATGAATCATTATGGTGTGGCGCGCGAGGCTTCAGCCCTTTACAATCTGCCGCTCAAGGCGATTGATCCGAAGTTACCACTATCCCAGGACAATTCTGATGTCGTCATTGACATCCAGGAACCAGACCTTTGTCCGCGTTTCACTGCGAGAGAAATTCGCGGAGTAACCGTCAAACCCTCGCCTCCGCATATTGCGGGACGCCTGCAACTGATCGATCAGCGTCCCATCAGCAATGCTGTGGATGCTACGAATTATGTTCTGTGGGAGAGTGGTAAGCCCACACACGTATTCGACCTTGATCTGCTCGCAGGTCGCCAGCTCGTCATCCGCAAGGCACGCACAGGAGAGACGCTAAAGACTCTCGACGGCGTGGAGCGCAAGCTGACAACCGAAGATCTCGTCGTAGCCGACGCGAATCAGCCCGTTGGCCTGGCGGGGGTTATGGGCGGCTTTGACACCATGATCACGGAGAATACGAAAAATATCCTGATCGAATCCGCTTGGTGGGATCCGGTGACGGTGCGGCGGATGTCAAAGCGGCACGGCATTCACACCGACGCGTCCCACCGGTTCGAGCGCGGAGCCGATTTCGATTCGACGATCGCGTCGACTAACCGGGTCGCGGAATTGATCCTTGCCTCCGGCGGCGGCACGCTCGTCGGCAACGTGATCGACGTGATCGCGCGGAAGCTTGATCTGGCTCCGGTCGAGCTTAATCTGGCTGAAGTGCAGCGCATTCTTGGCGAGAAAATCAGCACGCTAGAAATCAGCCGCATCCTTACCCATCTTGGGTTCACCATGCTTCCCGGCGGCGAGGCGTCCTATCTGGTCCACATCCCGAGTTGGCGTCTCGATATCGAGCGCGAGATCGACGTCATCGAAGAAATTGCCAGGCTGCATGGGTACGACAAATTTCCAAACTCGTTGCCTGCCTACAGCGGCGAAGTTCGGGAACTGCCCGACGTGCCCAAGGACGCCCGTCTGCGCTCCGCTCTATTGGCCCTCGCTTACGACGAAACGATTTCGCTCACCTTTATTTCAAAAGCCGATGCACGACGTTTTTCCACCGCCCCCGAGCTCGACCTGGCTAATCCATTGAGCGACGAGGCTTCGGTGATGCGGACTTCCATGGTCCCGGGCATGCTCAATATGCTGGCGTACAACCTGAATCGCGGCAGCGACAACGTTCGACTGTTTGAGTCGGGAAAAGTGTTTGAAGCTTCGGGTGACAAGTCGCTGGAGACGAAACGCATTTCTATAGGTGCCACCGGCAATGTGGATGCCGCCGTAGTCCGCGGACTCGCCACCGGAGCCGCGACGCGTCCCATTTCGTTTTTTGATTTAAAGGGCGACATAGAAAGCTTGCTCGCGCCTTTCGATCAATGGACGATCTACTACGACACCAACACGGCCAGCTACTATCATCCCGGCCGCTCGGCGCGCGCCGTGCTGGACGGCGCGACCGTAGCCCAGTTTGGCCAGATTCATCCGGACGTGGCGGCTGCCAGAAAATTAAAGCAGGACGTATTTATAGGCGAGATTTATCTCGACCGCCTCTACCAACACGACTTGCGGCAAGTGCGCTGCGAAGCCCTACCGCGCTTTCCTGCCGTCGAACGCGACTTCTCGTTCGTGTTTGATGACGGCATTGAGTTCGCAAAGATTCACGAGAGCGTGAGCAAATTAGGCGTCCCCGAGCTGCGCACCTTCGTCCCGGTGGAGATTTTTCGTGGCGAAAAAGTCGGTGGGGGCAAGTACTCGATTCTGATGCGCGCCCAGCTTCAGTCTGGCGAGCGGACCCTTCGAGACGACGAGGTGGCTCTGTGGGTGGCACAGATCGTTAAGACCCTGGAATCATTGGGCGGGGCGCAGCGGACGTAGGGCCCTATAGCTCGTACCGGGTCGCGCATCTCCACGAGTACTAACATTTAGGCGAACGAACCTTGAAGGTCCTTGCCTCCGGGTCGCAGTGCTTTCGTAACGCCAGCATCGCGGACCGCCGAAAGCTGCTGCCCCCAACATGGCCTTTACCTGTTGCCTAAAGTTCGAGTCGTCCTCAACCCCGGCAATCGCTCATCAGCCGTGATCAGTGTCAGGTCCAAGGCTTCGGCAGTTGCCACTCTTCGAGGTCAGGCCATTCCAGGTCTGTTGTGCTAGCCTTTTTTTCATGACCCGAATTTCCACCCATCCCCAGCACTTTCTTTCCGACAAGGTCGAGCATTTTACTGAGTCCGTAATCCGCGAGATGACTCGGCAGGCCATGCAATATAACGCCGTCAATCTGGCACAGGGATTTCCTGATTTCTCCGCGCCCGCGGAAATCAAGCGCGCCGCGCAGGAGGCGATTGCGGCGGATGTGAACCAGTACGCCATCACCTGGGGCGCGAAAAGTTTGCGTGGCGCGATTGCGCGGCAGATGCAGCAGTGGCGCGGCATTGAGGTCGATCCGGAAAAAGAGGTGGTGGTATGTTGCGGCTCGACCGAGGCAATGATTGCGACGCTGCTGGCGATTTGTAACAAGGGTGATGAGGTCGTGGTATTCGAGCCCTTTTACGAGAACTACGGACCGGATTCGATTTTAAGCGGAGCCAGGCCGAGATTTGTCAGCTTGCGTCCGCCAGGCGTAACCGGCGGCGAGTGGACTTTCGATGAACAGGAACTCCGGGAAGCTTTTGTACACAAGAACGGCCAATCCCAAACCAAAGCGATTATCGTAAACACTCCCAATAATCCGACGGGCAAGGTCTTCACCCGCAGGGAACTCGAACTGATACGCGACCTGTGTGTCGAGTACAACGTGTTGGCCATCACCGACGAAATTTATGAGCACATTCTCTACGACGGTTCGGAGCACATTTCTCTGGCATCCCTCGATGGCATGCGCGACCGCACCATAACCATTAATGGGCTATCAAAAAGCTACAGCGTGACGGGATGGCGGGTGGGTTGGGCGGTTGCGCCTCCCGCGATCACCAATGCGATCAGAAAAGTTCATGACTTTTTGACGGTGGGCGCTCCAGCTCCGCTTCAGGAAGCCGGTGCGGTAGCTTTAAACCTTCCTGCCAGTTACTACAGCGATCTAGCCGACCGCTATCGTATGCGACGCGACCATCTCATCCCTTCGCTGGAGAAGGCTGGCTTCCATTGTTATCGCCCACGAGGAGCGTACTACGTGATGACCGATATTTCCGCGTTCGGCTTCGCGAGCGACGTTGAATTTTCGCATCATCTCGTCAAGGAAGTCGGTATAGCGTGCGTACCGGGATCGAGTTTTTACAAGCATGCGAAAGACGGAAGCCAACAGGTACGTTTCGCATTCTGCAAGAAGCCTGAGACACTGGACGAGGCGGCGCGAAGGTTGGAGAAGTTGCAGGCGCGGGTTTAAAAGCGCGGCCGAGAGACGAGCTAAGCCAAAATTCCGTGATGCACTGGTTGCGTCAAACCGGCGGTTCTTCCACAGCAAACTGCGCTATACTTCGGCTCAACGCTGCATTTTTTCTCGAAAGCGAGTGTCCATGTCCGTGAAAACCGTGGAAGAGGTATCTGCGCAGGTTCCCGCTGAAGATTTTCAAGCGCTGGAAGAGAAAGTTTATCGCACTATTGAGTTGTACAAGGCCGCGAAAGACGCTCGCGCCACCGCCGAACGCGATGTGAAGCGTCTGCGCGAGCAACTCGAAGAGCGTGAAGAAGAAAACGAAAACATGCGCCGCGAACTGGTGCAATTGCGCAAGGATCGCGAGGACATTCGAGGCCGTGTGGAAAAGATGTTGGGCCAGATGGACAGCCTGACACACGAACAGGCGGCAAGCTGAACCAGTCCGCCAAGGAGTGAGATGGCCACAGCGAGCAAAGAAACTGGAACGGACTCAATGGGTAGTTCTCCGATGGCTAACTCGTCGACGACTAATTCGGCTGGGGTTAGCGGAAGCGTGCGCGTCGAAATCTTCGATCAGGTCTACAACCTTCGGGGATCCGACGCTGACTATATTTTGAAGCTGGCCGAGTATGTCGACGGCAAGATGCGCGCCGTATCGGAACAGACCGCAACCGTAGATTCCGTGCGCTTAGCAGTTCTGGCGGCGCTGAATATCGCGGACGAATATCACCTGTTGAAACGGCGCCTGGATAAATCTTCTCCCGAAGCGCAACAGAGAGCCAACAAACTGGCCAGCGCTCTCGATGAAGTCTTGCAAGAAACACGACGCACGGGCTGAGTGGTTCGTAACCTCGCGTTCATGTTCTTAGAAGAATCTAATACTTCAGAGTGGCTGTCTGTCGCGGTTTGTCAACCGTAAAAACAAGGCGCAGCAAACCTTCTGCCAACTATTTTCTATTTTCCACTTGCGAATCTCTTCGCGATTTCCTAGCATCCAAGGTGAAAGTCGACCTGCGGGGTTGGTGCTGGTGGTAACCGATTTTTGAACCAATGCCGAATGAACGGGGACTCGACTCGCAAAAAGATCCTGTGTGCTATGTTCCGTCATGCGGAAAAGCCTAATGGGTCGCGGCGGGTTCCCACCGTCTGAGACGGGTTCATTCTCGGCCCACCACACGGCGCAGCGGGTCGGCTTTTT
>Ga0209006_10006431_pt1 | contig 10627 bp, 9 predicted proteins | sample JacPin_JW_Ref_O2_FD_188567 | JGI IMG/M metagenome (GOLD analysis project Ga0209006, IMG submission 188567) | Forest soil microbial communities from Algoma, Ontario, Canada - Jack Pine, Ontario site 1_JW_Ref_O2 (SPAdes) (version 2) | ecosystem: Environmental > Terrestrial > Soil > Boreal... | reverse complement strand
CGGCGACCGTCGGCTTCGGCACTTTCGCCGGCGCGCCGCCTTTTTGCTGCGCATAAGCGACCATGGGAATCGCGACGATGAGCGAAATAGCCATAACAAGTTTGAGGTTCATAGGCGTCTCTCCAAGGGATTGGTACCGGAAACTCGGGCGGGCGACGACGCACGTTACTTATCCGGTGCAAAGGCAACAAGACTAGGGTCAAAATGAGTTCTGCGACCGCCCGACCCCGACCTTAGCGGAATATCGGGCTGGCGGCGAAAGTGCGCGCCATAAACTCGTTGAACGCTTTCACCTTGGCCGAGAGTTGTTTGCTCACCGGATAGACAGCGTAGATCGTTGCCTCGGGCAATCGATGCTCGGGCAACACGCGCACCAGTCGGGCCGCATCGAGATCGTCGCGGAAAAAATCGATCGGGCCATAGGCGATCCCGAGCCCGCGCAATGCTGCCGAACGAAGCACATGTCGGTGGCTGGTGACGATTGGACCGTTCACCTTCACTACGTGTTCGCCGTCGGCGCCGGCCAGGTGCCACTCGTCTGGAACCGACACGTAGCTGTAACTCAGGCAATCGTGTCCGGCGAGCTCCTGCGGCGATTGCGGCGTGCCGCGGCGCTGCAGATAGTCCGGCGCGGCGCAGAGAATCCGCCGCGACGTGTTGAGCTTGCGCGCCACCAGACTGGACGATGCGCCGCGCGGCATGTCCACGCTGATGGCGATGTCGTAGCCGCCTTCGATCGGATCGGTCAGCCGATCGTTCATCGTCAGATTGATGCGCAGGGCAGGGTAGGCGACGATGAAGTCGGCGATCGCCGTGCCGAGGTCGGCGAGGCCGAAATTTGTCGGCGCGATCACCCGCAACTCGCCGCGCGGCTCGTTATGCAGTTCGCTTGCCGAGCGCTCCGCCTCGTCGAGATCGGCGAGAATGCGCCGGCATTGGTCGTAGAACGTGCGGCCGGCCGCGGTAACGCTGACCTTGCGCGTGGTGCGATTGAGGAGCCGCGCGCCCAGGCGCGCCTCGAGCTGGAGGACGTGCTTGCTCGCTGCCGCGCGCGACAGCCCGAGCCGCTCGGCTGCCCGCGTGAACCCGCCGGCCTCGACGACGGCGGCGAAAATCCGCGCATTTTCAAAGCGATCCATGGCCGGCGCTACATTGTCAACTAATCGTGGACAATGTATTTCGCCCGGCGGGGATTATCAAATGGTTCGTTGCGGATAGGGTCGATCGAAAGTCCAGGAGGAAGCCATGCCGAAATTCGTCGTCGCTCCGCATTTCCGACTTCAGGAATGGGTCGCCGAGGAGAAGGGCTATTTCGCCGCCGAGGGTCTCGACTACGAGTTCCGCGAAGCCCTGGATTCAAGCTCGGGCGGTGGCCATCAACTCGGCAACAAGGTGGGCGCCTACCAGACGCTGGAAGCGGGCCGCACCTGCAACGTCAGCGGCGCGTGCCACTGGACCATGAACGTCGCCGCCTCCAACGGCCACGGTAAGCTCTATGCCGAATGCTATTCGGTTTCGCCGTGCGGCATCTTCGTGCCGGCAAATTCGCCGGTGAAGACGCCGGGCGATCTTGCGACCGTGCCGATTTCCGTCGGCTATCAGTCCGGCAGCCACTACTCGGCGATCCAGGGGCTCGAGCAATATCTCAAGCCCACCGACATCAAGCTGTCGTTCAACGACGGGCTTTTGTTCAGCCGCATGGAAATGCTGATCGACGGCAAGATCCCGGCCGCTTCTTTGTTCAGCGGCCCGTATTATTTCGTCGAGCAACTGGGCTTCCGCAAAATCATCGACACGACGTTCATGATCGCCTCGATCGTCACCGGCACGCCGGATCCCGAGGATGTGCGCAAATATTTCCGCGCGCTGCGCCGCGCGCAACGCGACATCGATCTGCGGCCCGAGCTTTACACGCACTATTACCAGAAGGAATTTCCGCTGCGCTTCCACGATCAGATGGATACGCAGCGCTGGGGCCCCGGCGAGCGGCTGGTGTTCGAACCGTATTCGAAGGAAACCTTCGACGAATCGTTCGAATGGATCGAGCAGCACGGTATCTTTCCGCGCAGCGAAATGGGTACCGGCAAATACGAAGCGTCGATTTTTTCGTAGCGTGGGCGAAACTGTCTGCGCGTGCGTTTCCGCGTGGGCCATTACGGCGTTTACGCCCGTCTTTGACGGGCTATGGCGCTCGCACGATTTCGCCCACGCGGACGTTTACGAGATCGCGATGCCCACCCTACGGCGCTACGACGCGTCCAAAAGCCCGCGCACGCGGGCAAACACGCTTCGGAACATTTCCGGGGTCAGCACACCGGTATTGGTGTTGTAGCGGGAGCAGTGATAGCTGGCGAACAGCGTGACCGCGCCCATTGCGTGCTCACGGCCGTGGCCGAACGGATAATCGCGCCGCTTAACGCCTTGCGCTGCGATGAAGGTCTCGTGGGCGATACGGCCAAGCGAGACGATAACGCGAAGGTCGGTCATTTCCGCAATCGTTGCGGTCAGAAAATCGCGGCAGGTCTTGATCTCCTGCGGCGTCGGCTTGTTCTCCGGCGGCACGCATCGCACGGCGTTGGTGATACGGCAATCGATCAACGTGAGACCGTCGTCGGGACGCTCGTCGTAGTTGCCCTCAGCGAAGCCGAAGTCCTTCAGCGTGGCGTAGAGAAGATCGCCGGCATAGTCGCCGGTAAACGGCCGCCCGGTACGGTTGGCGCCGCGCAAGCCCGGCGCTAGTCCGACAATAAGCAGGCGCGCGTCGAGCGGGCCGAACGAGGGAACCGGCGCATTGAACCAGCCCGGTTCCTGTTTACGCCAGGTGTCGCGAAAGGCGACCAGCCGCGGACAGCGCGGGCAATCGCGGCCGGGCTTGCCGCTCGATCGCACTGTCCTGCCCCCCAAGCCGGCAACCTATTCCTCGTCGAACTCGTCCTCTTCGACCTCGACTTCGGTTCGCGGGGTGGCAGCACCGGTGCTGCGTTGGAGGAATTGCGGCGTGTGGCGCGGCTCGCGAGCCTCCCGTCCTTCCCGCGGCTCACGGGGCGTTCGCTCTCCCGGGTCGCGGCCGATCTTGTTCTGTAGCTCGAGGATATCGACGAACTGATCGGCTTGCCGCCGCAGCTCGTCGGCCACCATCGGCGGCTGCGTCGAGATCGTGGACACGACGACGACGCGCACGCCGCGCCGCTGCACCGCTTCGACCAGCGAGCGGAAGTCGCCGTCGCCGGAGAACAGCACCATCTGGTCGATATGCGGCGCGATCTCCATGGCGTCGACGGCAAGCTCGATGTCCATGTTGCCTTTGACCTTGCGGCGCCCGGTTTGGTCGACGAATTCCTTGGTCGCCTTGGTGACGACCGTGTAGCCGTTGTAATCGAGCCAATCGATCAGCGGCCGAATCGACGAATATTCCTGATCCTCGATCACAGCGGTGTAATAGAACGCCCGCACTAGATAGCCGCGCGATTGGAACTCGCGTAACAGCCGCTTGTAATCAATGTCGAAGCCAAGTGATTTCGCCGTGGCGTAAAGGTTAGCGCCGTCAATGAATAGCGCTATTTTCTCGATCTGTGCCGACATGGTGTCTCTCGATGTGTTTCTGGTGCTGAAACCGGATGAGCCGCAATCGACTCGACGTTTCCGGCGTTCTTCAAAACTTGCTTGTCACCACCGCCGCCAAACTATGCGGGCACAGTGGCAAAAACACGGTAGTTTCGTAGTGTGGGCGTGCACGCAATTGCGCAAGCGCCGCACCAGCCATATGGCTTAAGCCAGCCAGCGCAATCACTGCGGCACGCCGTCGCGGCAAGTCGGAAATGGAAATCAAGACGCCGCGCCGGGTTCCCGAATTTTTGGGTAGCAAAGGCGGGGGCGGAGGCCAAGTTAAAAGATGTCCACGGCCGGAATATGGAAAACGCCCTTGCGCTTGGCGCCTTGTAACGATACCTAACGCCCGTTCCGGCGCGTAAAAGCCCGCGACACGAGCCCCTTAGGAGCGACGATTATGGCCCGCGTTACCGTCGAAGATTGCATCGACAAGGTCGAAAACCGCTTCGACCTCGTTTTATTGGCGAGCCACCAGGCGCGCATGATCTCCTCCGGCGGCCAGATCACCGTCGAGCGCGACAACGACAAGAATCCGGTCGTGGCGCTGCGCGAGATCGCGGACCAGGCCGTATCACCCGAAGATCTCAAGGAAGAGCTCGTTCACTCGCTGCAAAAGTATGTCGAGGTCGACGAGCCCGAGCCCGAGGGTGTTCCGCTGATCGGAGCGCCCGGCACCGGCGTCGATGCCGACGATACCGAAGTGACCACCGACCGCATGAGCGAGGAAGAGCTGCTCAAGGGCCTCGAGGGCCTCACGCCCCCGGAAAGCCAGCCGGAACCCGAAGCCGACATCGGCGACGAGGAAGAATAAGCTTCGTTCACCGCGACGTCATCCGCGTCCCAGACACGGAAGTCTGTGTCGTCATGCCCGGCGGTTGTGCCGGGCTTGAGGTGGCCGAGGGCGGTTACTTCGCTGCCGCGTACATTTCGGCGACGTATTCCCAATCGACGAGATTGTCGACGAACGCCTTGAGATAGTCCGGGCGCCGGTTGCGATAATCGATATAATAGCTGTGCTCCCACACGTCGCAGCCAAGGATCGGCCTGGCGCCGTGGACCAGCGGACTCTCGCCGTTCGCGGTCTTCATCACTTCGATCTTGCCGAACTTGACGGCCAGCCAGCACCAGCCAGAGCCGAACTGGGTGACGCCGGCCTGGATGAAGCTCTCTTTCATCTTCGCCACCGATCCGAAATCGGCGACGATCTGCTTCTCCAGATCGCCGGGCATGCCGCCGCCACCGCCCGGCTTCATCCATTTCCAGAAATGGATGTGGTTGTAGTGTTGCCCGGCATTGTTGAAGAGGCCGGGATTGCCGAAGAACGAGCTTTTGACAACGTCTTCCACCGGCTTGCCTTCGAATTCCGTGCCCTTCATCAGATTATTGCCGTTGTTGACGTAGGCGAGGTGATGCTTGTCGTGATGGAATTCGAGCGTCTCGCGCGACATGTAGGGGGCAAGCGCATCGTAAGAATAGGGTAGCTCGGGCAGCGAGAACGGCATCGACGGTCTCCTCGATCGCAAAACGAACTTTCGACGTTAATGATTAGCGCGCCGGCGACTGGACCATAAGTGGCGGTCGCGCTCAACGCTGCGGCGGCAACTGCGGGTCGTGCCCGGCGCGACGGCGTTCGCGCTGGGCCGGCTTCTCTCGGTCTGCTTCCCTTGCAAGAGATGGTTCGATCAGAAACAATCGGAACAAGACAAACAGAACAGACCGGATTTCGACCCCTTGACGTGTCGACAATCGGTCAGGGGGAGGGAAGGCCGATGAAGCCTCCCGTATTCGAGTATGAGAGGCCGCCTAATTTGCGTGCCGCGCTCGACGCTTTGTCGAAGCACGGCGGCAAAGCCAAGCTCTTGGCCGGCGGGCACAGCCTCATTCCGCTGCTCAACCTGCGCCTGATCTCGCCCAGCCGACTGATCGATGTCGGCCGGCTGTCGGAACTGCAATACATTATTGAAGAGTTCGGCCAGCTTCGGATCGGCGCCTTGACGACGCACAACACGATCCTTCGTTCGCCGGCCGTTGCGGCCGGCTGCCCGATCATGGTTGAGGCCTACCCGCACGTCGCCAACCATTCCATTCGTAACCGCGGTACGCTCGGCGGCAATCTGTGCCACAACGACCCGGCATTCGAGATGCCACTGGTCGTCACGCTCCTCGGCGCCAGCATGGTCGCGCGCAGCGCGCGCTCCTCGCGCACCATCACGGCGGAACGGTTCTTCAAGGCGCCGTTCGTCACCGATCTGGCGGCCGACGAAATGTTGATCGAAGTGCGGGTGCCGCGGTTGCCGGCCGGCCACGGTTATTCATTCCTGGAAGTGAGCCAACGCTACGGCGACCGCGCGCTCATTGCCGCCGGCTGCCTCCTGACCATCCGCTACGGCACCTGCCGGGACGTGCGCATCGGCTTTCGTAACGCGGTGCATAATGTGTTCCGGATTCCGGCCGCGGAAGCCGCGCTTGAGGGCAAGGCGGCTTCGGCGGCCGTCATCGACGCGGCGGCCGAGGCGGCGGCAAAAAACCTCACCGCGGCCAGCGATCTGCACGCCGACGAGGCGTACCGGCGCGACGTGGCGGCGACGCTGACGCAGCGGATGTTGCGCATCGCCTGCGCCCGCGCCGGCCAAGCCATTGCCGAGTGATTGGCCGAATGATGGCCGAGCGGTCGAACAATGAGTGATTTGGAAGTCAACGTGACGGTGAACGGCAGGCCCTTTCGGCGCCGCATCGAACCACGGCTCCTGCTGTCCGACTTCGTTCGTCATGAGATCGGGCTCACCGGCACGCATGTCGGCTGCGAAAACGGCGTGTGCGGCGCCTGCACGGTCTTGCTCGACGGGCTGGCGGCGCGATCGTGCTGTACGCTGGCGGTCCAGGCCGACGGCCGCAGCGTCGAGACCGTGGAGTCGCTCGGACGTGTCAACAATTTGAGCCCGCTGCAGCGCGGCTTTTGGGAGAAGCATGGCCTGCAATGCGGCTATTGCACCCCCGGCATGCTGATGCTGATGACCGAGCTGTTGCGCGAGAACCCCAATCCCGACCGCGAGACCATCCGCACGCGTCTTAACGACAATATCTGCCGCTGCACCGGCTATGAGGACATCGTCAGCTCGGTCGAGCGCGCGGTCGAGCTGATGCGCGGCGACAAGGCGGTGCGCTGATGGCGGAGGCAGGCAAAATCCATTCGCCGCCCGCCGGCCGGCAAAAGGAGCGGCCGGATCAGCGGCTCAGTGTCATCGGCACGCGGATGCTGCGCAAAGAGGATCCGCGGTTCCTGATCGGACGCGGCCGCTTCGTCGACGATATTTCGTTGCCCCACATGGCGCATGCGGCGGCGCTGCGCAGTCCGCACGCGCACGCACGCATCAAGTCGATCGACAAGACCGCGGCGCTGGCTTTGCCCGGCGTCGTCGCGGTGATCACCGGCGAAGATGCTGCCAAGGAAACCGGGCCGCTGCCGTGCTTCGCCAACCCGCCGGTCGAGCAACGATGCATCGCGCTCGGCAAGGTGCGGCATGTCGGCGAGCCGGTGGTGCTGGTCGTCGCCGATACGCGCTACATCGCCGAAGACGCGATCGGCCTCATCAAGGTCGACTACGAGCCGCTGCCGGTCGTGTCCGACATGATGGAGGCGATCAATTCCAAAGGCGACGCTGTGCTCCACCCGGAGCGCGGACCCGACAATATCGCCGAGCATCGCAACTATCTATTCGGGCCGGTCGAGCAGGAGTTCGCGCAAGCGGCCCACGTGGTCAAGCGCCACCTGCGCTGGGCGCGTTCCGGCGGGCAACCGATCGAAACCTGCGGCGCCGTCGCCAGTTTCGACGAGGGGTCGGAGAAATTTACGATCCACGTCAACGGCTCGATGTATAATTACATCGGCTTCACGGTGGCGACCGCGCTCAAGGTCGCGAGCCATCAAGTCAACCTCGTGCCGCTGGACGCCGGCGGCAGCTTCGGCAGCAAATTGTTCCTGCACAAAGTGGCGGTGCTCGCCGCGTTGGCGGCGCGTGCGGCTGGGCGCCCGGTCAAATACATCGAAGACCGGATCGACAACATCACTGCGTGTGACAATCACGGTTCGGACCGCACCTATGACGTCGAGCTGGCGCTCGATGCCAATCACCGCATGACGGCGCTCCGCTACAAAGTCGTCGACGATTACGGCGCGTATTTTCAGTATGGCCTCGGCACCCACGGCAACGGCTTCTCGCAGACCGTCGGCCCCTACAAAATCCGGGCGGTCGGTGCCGAGATCTACGCCGTGTTCACCAACAAATGCCAACAGGGCGCCTGCCGTGGTTTCGGCTCCGAAGTCACCAACTTCATGATCGAGCGGATCGTGGACGCCGCGGTCGATGAGCTCAATCTCGACCCAGTCAAGTTCCGCCACGACAATTTCATCAAGCCGGAAGAATTCCCCTATCAGATCCCTACCGGCAATCTTTACGACAGCGGCAACTATCCGGGCGCCCTCGATATGGCGCTGCAAATGCTCGACTATGAAGGCTGGCGGGAGAAGCAGAATGCGGCGCGGACGCAAGGGCGTTATGTCGGCATCGGCGTCGCCAGCTGTCAGGAGAAGGGCGTGTTCAGCGCCACCGAATTCTGGATGCTCAACCGCGCGCCGGGATTTGCGCTGACCAGCTCACCGGAAAGCGCGTCGATCAAGATCGACGCGACCGGCAAGGCGATAATTTCGCTGCACGCGCCATGCTGGGGCAACAGTCCGGAGACGGTTGCCACCATGGTGCTCGCCGAGCAGCTCGGCATCGACCCGGCCGACGTCAGCGTGACTTATTCCGATACGGATCATGGGCTTCCAGGAACTTTCGGAATCGGCGAACAGGCCGAAGGCGACTCCGGGATTGGAAGTGTGCAGGACATTGAGCAGGCCGGGGATCAGGACACGCTGCGAGCCGGGGCTTACGAATTTTTCGACGGCAAATTTGCTGAGCTGATCGACGACGAGAGCGGCGACGGCGAGAGCAATCAGGATCGGACGCCCGGGACTTGTTCCGGTTCTGGCGCCGGCGGACATCAGGACTTCGCGCTCCCAGCCGGGATGAGGCCTTCCTGTTCCAGTTCGTTGAGCGCGGCTACGCAACGTTCGCACAGTGTCGGGTAGTCGGCGCTTTCGCCGACGTGAGTCGAATAATTCCAGCAGCGTTCGCATTTTGCGCCGTGGGCGCGATCGATTTTGATTTGCAGGCCCTCGATGGCCGCGGCCGGGGATGCGTCGTCGACTTTTCCTTCAACGACTTCGACCTGCGACACGATGAAAAGGCCGGAAAGAACCGCGGCATTTTTTCGGAGCACTGCAAGCAAGCCGCCGGTGGCGCCCAAGGTGACACGGGCTTCGAGGGCGCTGGAGATGGTCTTGGCGGCGCGTAGAGGTTCGAGCGCTTTCAGAACTTCTTCGCGGACGAGGAGGAGGCGATCCCAGTCCTTGGCGCCTTCGGCGTTCAAAGTATCGAATTCAGCGGCGGAGGGAAATTCGGCCATGTGCACGCTCGCGGGCTGCGTAGCGGCGCCGGGCATAAATTTCCAGACTTCTTCGCTGGTGAAGACCAGGGTTGGGGCGATCAAGCGCAGCAGCGCGCTGGTGATGCGATACATGGCGGTTTGCGCGGAGCGGCGGCCGAGGTTGCGAGGCGCGAAGGTGTAGAGCCGGTCTTTGAGCACGTCGAAATAAAAGGCACTAAGTTCGACGGTGCAAAAATCGTGCAGCGCGTGGTAGACCCGATGGAATTCGTAGTTGAGATACCACTCGCGACACTGCTGCACTAAGGCTCCGGTCCGGCGGAGCATGTAGGCGTCCATGTCTAGCAGGTTCGCGTCGACCACTGAATCGCGGGCGGGGTCGAAATCGTAAAGATTGCTGAGTGCGAAGCGGAAGGTGTTGCGAATTTTGCGATAGGCTTCGGCCAGCTGGGTCATCATCGCTTCGGAGAGGCGGACGTCCGAGGTGTAATCCTGCGAACAGACCCAGACGCGGAGAAGATCGGCACCCCATTTTTTGGTGATCTCGTTCGGCTCCATGGCATTGCCCGCCGACTTGGACATGGGCTGGCCTTTTTCGTCGAGGGTCCAACCGTGGGTGACGACTTCGCGATAGGGCGCGTGGCCGCGGACACCCATAGCGACCAGTAGCGAGCTGTGGAACCAGCCACGATATTGATCGGGGCCTTCCATGTAGACGTCGGCGGGCCAGGTACCGTCTTTTTCGCTGAGGACAGCGAGGTTCGACGAGCCCGAGTCAAACCAGACGTCGAGAACGTCTTTTTCTTTTTTCCATTTTGAGGCGCCGCATTTCGCGCATTTGGTTCCGGGCGGCAGCAATTCTTCGGCGGTGTGGGTGAACCAGGCGTCGGCGCCTTCGCGTTCGAAAAACGGCAAGACATTGCGCAGGGCTTTGTAGTCGCGGAGGATTTCGCCGCAACCTTCGCAATTGAAAATGATCAGCGGAACGCCCCAGAAACGCTGGCGGGAAATGCACCAGTCCGGGCGGTCGGCAATCATGTTGTGAATGCGTTCCTGGCCCCAGGACGGAATCCATTTCACTTTGGTGACTTCGCCGAGGGCTTTTTGGCGCAATTCGGCGTGATCGAGCTCGACGAACCACTGTTCGGTGGCGCGAAAGATCACGGGATTGTGGCAGCGCCAGCAATGGGGATAGCTGTGAGTGATTTTTCGTTCGCCGACGAGCATGCCGCGGCTGCGAACCAGTTCAATGATCAGCGGATTAGCCTCAAATACGGTTTTGCCTTTGTATTCGGGCCGGCCTTCGACGAAGCGGCCTTCGTCATCCTGCGGAGCGTAGGATTCGAGGCCGTATTTCTGGCCGGTGCGGAAGTCATCGACGCCATGGCCTGGGGCGGTGTGCACGATGCCGCTGCCCTGATCGAGGGTGACGTAATCGGCGAGAACGCCCGGGACGGTGTAGTCGAGAAAAGGATGATGGAATTGAACGCCTTCGAATTCGCGGCCGGGCCAGCCGCCTGCGGTACCG
>Ga0209006_10006430_pt1 | contig 10628 bp, 6 predicted proteins | sample JacPin_JW_Ref_O2_FD_188567 | JGI IMG/M metagenome (GOLD analysis project Ga0209006, IMG submission 188567) | Forest soil microbial communities from Algoma, Ontario, Canada - Jack Pine, Ontario site 1_JW_Ref_O2 (SPAdes) (version 2) | ecosystem: Environmental > Terrestrial > Soil > Boreal... | reverse complement strand
CGCGCGCGCTTCCTTCTCCAGCAGTTGCAGAGGTTCTTCGACTGGCTCGTGCGATAGCCGGAAGGTGCCGTAGTGCATGGGAACCATCCACCGCGATTTCAAATCTAGGAACGCATGCGTGGCGTCGGCGGGATTGGTATGGACATTGCGGAAGGTTGGCGGGTTGTAGGCGCCGATTGGAAGGAGCGCCAATTCGGGCGACAAGCGCCGCCCGATCTCGCGAAAGCCCGCAAAATAAGCGGTGTCCCCTGCGTGATAGACCGAATGCTTGCCTGCCTGCAGCACATAGCCCCCGTAGCCACGATGCGAATCCCTTAGAATCCGCGCTCCCCAGTGCCGGGAAGGGACATGCGTCACCGACAAATTTCCGCGCCGCGACGTGTTCCACCAGTCCAACTCTATGATCTCAGAGAAGCCCAGGTCGGAGACCAGGTCCGTCACATGGCTGGGGATTACGACGGCCGGGGCGGTTCCGCGCATACGCAAATTGTTTTGCACGATCGCGCGCAACGAGGGCCGGTGCAGATGATCGAAGTGCGCATGCGTTACCAGCACAAGGTCGATAGCAGGCAGATCGCGCACCCGGACCCCAGGACGCCGCAACCGCTTCAGCACAAACAACCAGCGCGCGAAGTTGGGATCGATCATCACGCTTTGCCCACCGATCTGCACCAGAAAGCTGGAATGGCCAATGAAAGTGAGCCCCAGTTCTCCGTTGGAGACAAGACGCGGTTTGTGCATCTCGCCGCAGAGCGGAGTCACAGCGGAATGGCGCACCAGTCGACCGAACTGGGATGCACGCTTGCGGAGGGCCGGATTGCGAAGCGTTGCCTTGATCATCCTGAACGGGCCTGCATATTGGATGAAAGCTGTAAGTGGCTCGGTCTATTTTAATTCATGTGGAAGAGAACGGCCTGTAATTCCGGCAATCTTGCACGTAACGCTTTCGATTCTCGCAGCAGCAGTTCACAAGAGACACAGCTTCAGATGACTAGCCCCAGGAGAACACGCCTTAGTTCGCTTGACCTCGATCCTACCGCTCATATCTAATTCAAAGGCGTTCTCGTTCGATCAGGAGAAGTTCCGATGCGCGTCGGTTTCTTGGGTCTGGGAATTATGGGGCAGGCCATGGCCACGAATCTGGTCAAGGCCGGCCATGCAGTTACGGTCTGGAATCGCACTCCCGGCAAACTCGTGGAAGGCGCGGGCATCGCACCCACACCGGCGGCGGCGGCCCAAGGTGCCGAAGTCATTTGGCTCTGCGTTTCTGATACCGCTGCCGTCGAACAAATATTGTTTGGCGCAGACGGCATCGATCAATCACTCGCCGATGGCATGATGATTGCCGATTCCAGCACCATCTCTCCTTCCGCGACTGTACGATTTGCCGAACGCGTTCGCAGTAAGGGCGTCGCCTATGTTGACGCTCCCATGACGGGATCGAAAATCGGTGCTGCCAATGGCACCCTGATTTTTATGGTCGGAGGCGATGCGGCCAACATCGACCGGCTTAACCCCCTGTTCGCGGCCATGGGTAAGAAAATTTTCCGCATGGGTGACACCGGTAAAGGCCAGGCCACCAAGCTCGCCATGAACCTGCAGATTGCTCTGATCTTCGAGGGCTTTGCCGAGGCGCTTACCCTCGCCACGAAACTCGGCGTGGACCCCAAGCAACTGCTGTCGCTGATCGAAGCCACGATGGTTCGCTCCGGAGTAGTCGATTACAAGGCTCCATTCATCCTGCAGCGCGACTTTACTCCAAATTTCCCTCTCCGCCTGATGCACAAGGACATTCTCCTCACCCTCGAAGCCGCCAAAGAAGCCCGCGTGAAGCTGCCCGCTCTTGAAACCGTGGAAGAGATCTACGAAATGGCCACCGAAGACGGTCACCGCGACCTGGACTATGCTGCCACCATCACTTTGCTGGAGAAGTGGGCGGGAGTGCAGGTAAAGAGCGAAGCTGCATAAGCTCGCACTGATCCCTGCGATCTTATGCCTTCGAGGAACAGATCGAAGAAGACCCGAGTGTGATCAGGGTAATCTCGGGCGGGCAATTCAATCGCACCGGTAGCCCTACGGTGCCAAGCCCGGCATTGGCGTAAAGCGGGAGCGGACCGCCCTGGTAAGTTCCCATCACATATTATTTCGCTAGTTCGGGTAAGTAGAGTGGCGGAATCAACGGGATTCTGATCTGGCCTCCGTGCGAATGCCCGGAAAGCTGCAGGTCTATGGCGAACCTCGAGGCTTCGTCGGCGAAATAGGGCTCGTGGGCAAGCACCACGGCTTCGCGGGCGGGAAGGCCGCACCGCTCGATCAGAAATTGAAGGTCACCAGCAAATCAATGCGGCGATTTGCCGCGCCATTGGAGAAGGGTCCGTTTTGCGCAATTGCATTCGGTGTGTCGAAAAACCGTGAACCTAGAATACCGCTGGGATTTGCAAAGTTCACTTTGTTGAACACATTGCGCGCTGTGGCGCCAAAGGTGAGGCTGTAGCGGCGATCGGAAGTGCTGGACATTCCTCCCGGCCCGCCTCCGAAAAGCGGGCCGCGTGGTCCTCCGCCACCACCGCCGCGCCCACCACCGCCGCCACCGCCACCGCCGCCGCCCTGTCCTTGATTGCCGGCGGCTCGGCTGACCTTAGGGCCAAAACCAACAGTTTTAGTGAGACGCAAATTCAGCACGACATGAGATGGACCTGTGACGAAATTAATAGGAGTGATTTTCTCACCTGCGGTAGGCGCTGCATTGAAAGTTCCAAGCGGCGTGCAATAGGTAGTGGAGGGTGGCGTGGGCGTGACTGTTGTGGGACACGTTGCGGTCGAGATCAGGCCGGGACGATCGTTGAAGATGGAATCGTTGTTGAGATCGTTGGTGTTGGTGATGTTAAAGGGAGTACCGGAACTGGCAATCATGAACGGGCTAAGGCGGAAGTTATGGGGCATCGCTAATGAGCCGCCGAAAAAAAGACGGTTGCGGAAGTCGAAGGAAGCTCGACCGTAGTCGGCGCTGATGTTGTAGGAGTTCGACGGAAAGCTGGAAACACCAGAGGTGTCGCTGTTGGCGTAGTTCAGAACATAGTATCCAAAAAGCTGGATTTTGGAACCGACGCGCACGTTGGTGTTGGCAATCAGCTGATTCTGACGGAACACCGCCTCGGAAACGTACTGGTAAAGATTTCCGCCGCTCCGTGGCACGCAGGAAGGATTGCACGGAGTTCCGGGAAACGGGGCATTGGCGTTTATTGTCAGCAATTGATCGAATCCGCGAGAATTCAAATAAGTGACGGATAACGTTGCTGACTTTGTCACTTGCCGCTCCGCGCTGATTGCCGACTGCATGGTATAAGGCGCGTGCAGGCGCGGGCTGGTCTGATAGATCGTCGGCGTAGCGGGTGTTACGACGCCTGTACAGCCAGAGAAATCCGTGAGCGATGGGCATAAAGGATTGTTGATGACAAACTGTTCCTGCGTGATGCCATTCAAACGGGTTGCTTCCAAAATCTGCGCCTCTTGAAAGCGTTCATAGAAAATGCCGAAGCCGCCGCGCAGCACGATCTTGGGAGGCGCGGATTTACCGCCGATACCCCAGGCAAAGCCGAGGCGCGGCGCCCAGTCTGCGTGATCCTGAATGCCGTTTTGAGTCTCGTATCGCAGGCCGTAGCTGAAGGTGATGTTAGAGCGAACCTTCCAATCGTCCTGGGCATAAAGCCCACCGTCGAAATTGCCCACTACGAGAGGAGGTTTTCCGACCGTGTAGGTAAGCTGCGTCGCGATCGGTGTGGTGACACTTCCGCTGTTCTGAATCGCCTGCTGGTAAGAGACCGGACATGGCGGCTGCCCGCTAACGGGGACGCAGCCGGCCTCGGCCGCGGTGTTGAGCAGCGATGAGAACGTGAAAGTGCCGTTGAATCCGGAGGTCTGACTGTTTGCGTCCCGAATGCCGCGCAGCCGCGCTCCGAACTTGATGGTGTGATTCCCGTGCACCACAGACGTGTAGTTTTGCAGCTCGTAGTGATCCTGGTGGTCGAGAATGTTGCCCTGGCTGTTGCCCCCACCGTTGAACGATCCGAGGACGTTGAGCGCGGGCTGGCTATTGAGAGCGAATTGATTGTCGAGTTCACGCAAGTACTGGAATCGGATTTCGTTCACAATCTTTGCGCCAATGACCTGAGTGTCGCTGATTTGCAGAGTGTGTTCGGTGGAATCCTGATTGTAGCCTTGAGAAGAAAGGCTGAATTGTCCGATGCCATCGTTACTCTGAGTATCGTGGTAGTACTGATATCGCGCGGTGAGTGTGTTGTTCTTGGTGAGCTGATAATCGATCCGGGGGGTGAGGTTAGTTCGATGCCTCTGACTTGGGACGGATTGAATGATCGGCGTTTCAGCGAACGTAGTCGGATCGAGCGTCAACGCATTCACCGCAGATAAGTCGTTGATGTTGCGTCGTTGGGCATCGATAAAAAATGAGGCATTCTTGTTGACCGGTCCACCGATGTTACCGCTGAACTGAGTAGTGTCGTAACTGGGCTGGTTGGCGCCACCAAAGGGATTCGGCGAGTTGAAGGCCGAGTCGTTCCCATTCACCTGGAGCTGCCCATGAAATTTATCGGTGCCGGGCTTGGTCAGGATTTCAATGCGCCCGTAGCCCAGTTTGTCATATTCAGCGGAGAAGGGATTCTGATTGATGCGGATTTCGCGAATTGATGACTTGGGAGGGAGTTGGCCGGCGGTAAAGCCGTCGATGTAAAGCTGTCCGCCGTTCGGTCCCGCGGAAGGCCCGGCAAGGGCTTGCAGGTCAGTGAGCAATTCGTCGGGATCGTCGGGCAAGGCTTCCAGTTCTTTGCCTGAAATGATGATGGCGCCGGCATTGTTCGCGGGATTCACATCCAGGGTCGGCGCCGTATCGGAAACCTGAATCTTCTCCTGCTCAACTTCAATGTTCATGGGAATGTTGAGCTGCAAAGGCTGGTTCGCATGGATGACGACGTTATCGTTTTCGTAGACGGCAAATCCCTTGGCAATAACGTTCAATGTGTATTGGCCTGGGGCCAGCCCCTTGAATTCGTATTGGCCCTGTCCGTTGGCTTGAGCTTTTATGGGAGTAGAGGAAGTGGCGGCCGGTGTAAGGACGACATTGGCGTTCGGAATGGCGGCGCCTGAAGGATCACTTACTTGCCCACGCAGCGCGCCAGAGCCACTCTGCGGTGCGGCGGCCTGGGCCGGCGCGAGCCTTGCCGAAAACTGCAGCAGTAAGAGAACCAAAATAAACTTCAGATAAAGATACTTCCTTACATTCATCCAGTATTCCATTTCCTTAAGAAAGAGTCTTCCCTGCAACCCGCGGTTGCGTACTCTCTTGGGTGAGTGCGAATGCTATGGGCCACCAGCATCGGCGGCAGGCGCACCAAGGCTCCAAGGCGCTAGCAACATGGCCTGGCCAGCGTTGGGTGCGGCCTGCAGAATCGGTTCGACGCCGCTAACCAGTTGGATCGCTGTGCCTGCTCCTGAGGCAGTGCCCTCCGTCGAGAGAACAACAACCGCATCGCCTTTGTGCAGGTCGGCTAGTGAAGCGGTGGGCGTGCGGCTAATCATCCGCTGCAGATCGGGAGCGCCACCGGCACGCGCGCCATTCTCCCCGACTGCTCCCGATGGCCGCGCCTTCGGATCGTTCATCGCCGAATTGGATGCGGACGCTGCGCCAGGCAAGTTCCCGCCAGCCGCAGCCCTAAAGCGCTTTGCCATCATCTGAGCAATCTCAGGCGGCAGCTTGTGGAGCTGCGAGTCTGCAGTGACCTTGATGAGAACGTTTTGCTTCGACAACAAATCATGAACGCTGAGGGTTGACGAACTTGCGTCAACGGAATTGATGGTGCCGGCAAAATTGTGAAATGTTCCGGAGACTATTTCTTCGGCCGTCAAATCGTTTCCGTCGGCGCTTCGGTCGCCACGCGCACGCACCTGATCGCCCGAGTGAATTTCCGTTAACTTGCCGGGTTTGGCATCTTCAAACTTCACAGAGTCGGGCGGGTAGCGGCGAATGATCGTGCTGCTGGAGGTATGAATGACAACATTTTTGCCTCGTGAGGAAACGGTGACGGTTCCCGCGGCTGCATCCACGGCACCGGCAAGCCCATCCGCTCCACGCTTCTGCCAGTCCTGCAGATTCTGCTGATCCCGTGCCTGCAAATCGGATCGCTTCATCACAACCACCGATGAAGCAAGGAGCGACAGATTATCTTCCGACAACTTGCCCCCGATTAGAACGCGGTCGCCGACCTGAATATCCTGCAACTGGATCGGGGTTGCGTTCTTCAAGTCTTTCTCGCCCGGCGCGATGCGGACGATACGGGTTGTAGGCTGTACCGTGATGGTGACGTCTGAGCCAGAGTCTGGGGTTAGTGTGATTGCCGTGCCATTGATAGCTTTGACCGCGCCGATGCGCCTGCTGGCTGCGCCCGAGGCAGAGGCATCTTGTGTCGCTTGGCTGGACGGCAGGGCATAGCACCTAGGAAGCAAATTGGTCGCGCTGGCCGCGCAGAACGCAAGCACCAAGAACCGCTTTGTGGTCGCGATCATATTCCTTCCACCAATCTACATCTTCCTTCCACTAATCTACATCGGCTACACTACACAAAACGCGGGATTTACAAAGTTTTACTTCGAGACGGGAAGGTTTTCACGTGAGTGACACGAACCGATTTGAAGACCGGATGAACTAACTTGAGGCACGACGTAATTACTCTGCGATCAATAAGTTTTCCGCGAAGGGCCACTGGTCATCGATCCACTGCACCTCACAGCGAAAGCCCGTATTGCGGGCCATCCCGAACACTTCTCGGGGAGAATACTTGTGGCTGCTTTCGGTCCAGATAGTTTCGCCTTCCATAAACTCGACGGAAAGCTCCGCGGCGGCGACGTTTACCGTCTGCCTGCGCCTCGACTGGAGATGCATTTCCACGCTGCGTGTATGGTGATTGATTTTCGCCACGTGCTCGAAGTGTGCTAGATCGAAATCGCCACCCAATTCACGATTAATGCGGGCCAGCAGATTTAAATTGAAGGCTGCCGTAACCCCCAACTCGTCGTCGTAGGCTGCGAGAAGTTGGGCGGCGGGCTTTTCCAGATCGGTGCCCAGCAGGAGCGAATCGCCGGGCTGCAGAATGCGGCGGACCTGATTCAGGAATTTGAGCCCGGCCATGCGATCGAAATTTCCGATCGTGCTACCCAGGAAAAGCACCATAAGATGCTGGCCAGGCCGCCGCTCCGCGGCCACTTCGAGCAGTCCGTCGAGATACTCTCGCTCGAAACCGAGTATGCTGACGCAATCTATGTCGCTGAGTTCACGCTCGCACATGGCAAGAGCAGTGGGAGAAATTTCGATCGGATAGTAACGGGTACGCTGGCGGCGACAAAGAGCCTCGAGAACCTGGCGAGTTTTCTTTCCGCTGCCGCTGCCCAGCTCCGCAACCGCAATCGGAGTGGCGAGCCGCTCGACAATATCACTCGCATATCGGCGCAGCAGGCGCTCATCGGCACGCGTCAGACCGTATTCCGGCAGGTGGCTGATCACCTCAAACAGCGCAGAGCCGACATCGTCGTACAAGTACTTCGACAACAGTTCCTTCTGGCCGGGCTTGGTAAGGCCGGCACGAACGTCCGCTGCGAATTCATAGGTTATGTCGGCGGTGATAGCGCGAACGAGCATTTGACATCTCCTTGTGACGAGTCAGCGGCTTACGCAACGAAATCCGGTGTAGATAAACTGGTAGTGTGCCTGAAACCAGTTGCGGAAGGTGGGCCGCAACATGCAGGCAGCGGTGCGCGCCGATCCGCCTTTCATGACGAAGTGTTTGCCATCAAAGAAATCGGCGGAGTATCCGCGATAGAACGGGAACGGTTCGAATCCAGGGAACGACGCGAATTCAGTAGAAGTCCACTCCCAACCATTGCCCAGCATGCCTTGGACGCCGAAGGCACTCTGACCCGCGGGAAATGCATTTACCGACACGGGATTCCAGCGCGCGAAATCAAAGTTGCCGAATTCGGATGAAGGCGATTCGTTCCCCCACGGATAACATTGCTCTTGCTCTTTCTCTTTGCCATTGTCATTCGGGGTGGAGTATGCGGCGCGCTGCCATTCGGCTTCAGTGGGTAACGACTTCCCTGCCCATTTGGCGTAAGCTTTCGCCTCCGCCTGGCTCACATAGACTGGCCAGTCGAGCGGCAACGGAACATCGTGGAACATGGTCCGATACAGCCACTGGTTTCCATCGTGCTTCCAAAAGGCGGGTTGAGAAATCCCTTGTTGGGATTTCCAGTTCCAATCATTGTTAGTGACACCGTTGCTGACATCGGTGTCCTTGCCATCGGTCTCGCTACCATCGGCGCCCCAGAGCGAGCGAGATTCGTAGCCGCCCGCCTCGATGAATTCGAGATATTGCCGGTTCGTAACCTTGTGCCGGTCAATGGCAAACGCGGGGATATCGACATTGTGGGCGGCAAACTCATTATCCCAACCAAATGAATTGATCGAGCGAGAGAGGCCGAGTGTAACGGAGCCAGCGGAAATTTCGATATTGCGATGATCGACCGGCGGAGTAACGAGATCCGCCGATTTTGGCTGCCGAACTTTCCGATTAAGCGGCAACTGATGCAGCATGTAGGCCAAAGTCTCGGCGTGCATGAGCCGATGTTCGGTGGCGACGTTCAGCAGAGTGGTAAGGGGAAACCCATCCCTTCCGGCCGCACTCGAATCGAGCGCCTCCGGTAATTTTTTGTCGAGGACACCTCGAATTTTTCTTACGTAGTCATCGACCGCAACAATCGAAGGCCACTGTGAAGCTTGATCGGTGGGCAATCCGCCCCCGACGGGGTCGATGCCAAAAGCGAACAACCGATCAAACTCAGATTGGAAGGCTTTTAGCCCAAGCACCGGTTGGAACAGATTCCAATCGAAAGCTTCGAGGTGTCCGATATAAAAGACGATGCGGTGGCGTTCGGCGATGGGCCGTTCGTATAGCGAATCCGCGTTCACGATCGCGAACAGATCATCCGTTTGCTGACGAGCACGTGATAATTGCTCGATCAGTTCATGACGAACGCCAGCTTCGGCATAAGAGGTAGGCATGCGGATCTCCGAAATCTAACCACGAACAACGTGGGCCCTAGAAAACAGGGCCAGCGCGGTCTGACGATTCTATCCGTGTCTCCATCCGAGTACCATAGGGTCATGTCCCTGCCCGTGTTTCATGTGGACGCCTTCGCAACCCGCCCTTTCGCAGGCAATCCGGCCGCAGTTTGCCCGCTCGTGGAGTGGTTAGATGACGATTTACTGCGTTCGGTCGCCGCAGAAAGCAATCTTTCCGAGACCGCTTATTTCGTTCCACGCGGCGAACACTATGACCTGCGGTGGTTTACGCCCAGCTGCGAGGTGAAACTTTGCGGGCATGCGACCCTGGCGTCCGCCTTTGTACTGATGCAAGTTCTTGCACACGGAGTGGAGCGGGTGCGCTTCGAAACCCGTTTCAGCGGTGCGCTCACCGTTTCTCGCGATGGGGATTTGCTCGCCATGGACTTCCCTGCCCTTGCCCCTTGGCCTTGCTCGGACCCGCCGGCGGCATTGGTGGGAGGGCTGCGGAAGGCTCCCGCCGAGGTCATGCAAATCGAAGACAACTACTTTGCCGTCTATGACCTCGAGGAAGATGTAAGGAGCATCCGTCCCGATCTCAGGATGCTTGAGGAACTCCATCCTGCCGGAGTAGCGATCACCGCTCCCGGAAAGGATGCCGATTTTGTGTCCCGCTATTTCGCGCCCAGCTACGGCATTCCGGAAGATCCGGTAACCGGCTCGACGCACTGTTCGCTGGCTCCCTACTGGGGGCAGCGGCTGGACAAGGTGAGCCTGCACGCGCGTCAGGTCTCGGAGCGTGGCGGAGAGTTATGGTGTGAAGTCAAAGGGGAGCGAGTGATTCTAAAAGGGCATGCGGTGCTGACACTACGCGGCGAACTGCTGATTTAAATTTAAACGCTCAATGAACTAGTCCCTTGCTGCGCAGAAAGTCGTGCGCAACATCTTTGGCATCGCGACGTTGTCCATCGAGGGCGTAATTTAATTTCTGCATCTCCTGATCGGAAATCTTACCGCCTAACTCCGCAATTGCTTCGCCGACTTCTGGATGCTGTTGCAGCGTCTGCTGGCGGATCACGGCGACCGCTTCGTAGGGAGGGAAATAGTGGCGGTCATCTTCGAGAACAAACAAATCGAGAGCTGGAATCAGGCCGTCCGTGGCGTTGCCCGCAGCAATATCGATCTGATGATCTTTCAATGCCGGGGCGAGCAGGCCCAGATCCATGACGCGGGGTGGCGCGGCGAAGCGGAGGCCGTAAGCGGCAGCCAATCCGGCATAACCATCAGGACGCTCCATAAATTCGTAGCCAAACCCGGCGCGCCATTGAGGAGTGAAAGCGGAGGCTTGCGATAAAGTTCTTAGATTCAAGCGGTGCGCGTCGTCACCCCGAATTTCCATCGCAAACGTATCGTTGAATCCGAACGGAGGGCTAACGGTCAGGCCAAAGTGCGTTTCATATTCGCTTTTCACCCGCTGATACACTCCAGCGCGATCACCTGC
>Ga0209006_10006429_pt1 | contig 10630 bp, 10 predicted proteins | sample JacPin_JW_Ref_O2_FD_188567 | JGI IMG/M metagenome (GOLD analysis project Ga0209006, IMG submission 188567) | Forest soil microbial communities from Algoma, Ontario, Canada - Jack Pine, Ontario site 1_JW_Ref_O2 (SPAdes) (version 2) | ecosystem: Environmental > Terrestrial > Soil > Boreal... | reverse complement strand
TCGGCAGCGAGGTGTCCCTGGCCCATTCTCCCATCGAGCCATCGTAAAGGCTGAGATTGTCGTAGCCGAGCCGGTAGAGCAGGAACAGGTCGATGGTGGCCGAAATGCCGCCGCCACAATAGGCGATGACGCGCTTGTCCTTGCCGATGCCTTGCGCGGCAAATTTTTCTTCCGCTTCCGCAAGCGGCACGAAGGCCTTTGTCGCGGGATCGAACAGGGTGGCCGCCGACACATTGACGCTGCCGGGAATGCGGCCGGGCCGGCCGTAGCGGCTGGGCTCGAGGCCTTTGTGAAATTGCGGTCCAAGCGCGTTGACGACGACGGTGTTGCGATCGCCGCTCGCGGCCAGAACGTCATGCTTGCCCACGAAATATCGTTGCCGCGGTTTCGCGGTGAAGCTCGCCGGCGGATAGCCTTTCGCGGGGCCGGTTTCGGTGGCGCGGCCCTCGGCCTTCCATTTGTCGAGGCCGCCGTCCAGCACGGAGGGATTCTCGAAGCCGAGCGATTTGAGCATCCACCAGAAGCGCGTCGCCCACATCGCCGAGCCGATTGAATAGAGCACTACGTGGTTGTTGGCTCCGACGCCATGCCGGCCGAACGCGGCCTCAAGCTGCGCGACCGCAGGCATCATGAAATGAAGCCCGGTATTTTGATCTGAAAATTCGCCCTGCAAATCCAGAAAGTCCGCGCCCGGGATATGTGCGGCCTCAAAGGTGTGCCGCCCGGGCACGGCGATGTAGGGACTGTCGCTGCCAGCCGGCGAGCTTTCAAGGTAGGTCGTACAATCGAATAGTCGGAGATCGGGATGATCGAGGATGGCCGCGAGTTCAGTTGGCGTAATAATCCCGTCGCGCGCTGGCATCGCCGTCGCCTCCCCATGTGTTTGGCGCAATGCTACGGCGCGCGATAGACCGTGAAAAGGCAATCGCCGGTCAAGGCCTGCCCTTTAATCCGCCGGTTCCAGCCCGATATACAGGTCAGGACAACGCGGCCTTGAACCCTGCTTCGGATCGTGACGGCTTGGATAAGCCATTGAACTGACAAGATAAACCTTCCCATCGGGTCGAAGCCACCAGCTTTGCCACCGGCCCCTTGGTGAATGTCATCAAAACCTGATATTCGAGACGCCATGAACAAACCCGAAAAACCCCCTCAGAACGACGTCGCCGGCCCCAGTGCCCGGCATAAAACTACCCAGGTCATGGTCGGCAATGTCGCCGTCGGCGGTGGCGCGCCGATTGTGGTGCAGTCGATGACCAACACCGACACCGCCGATGTCGCGGGCACGGTAGAGCAGGTCGCGGCGCTAGCCCGCGCCGGCTCCGAACTGGTGCGGATCACGGTCGACCGCGACGAGGCCGCGGCCGCGGTGCCGCACATCCGCGATGGCTTGCGCAAGCGCGGCATCACCACGCCTTTGATCGGCGACTTCCATTATATCGGCCACAAGCTGCTCGCCGAATATCCGGCCTGCGCCGAAGCGCTCGACAAATACCGCATCAATCCCGGCAATGTCGGCTTCAAGAACAAGCGCGATACGCAATTCGCCGACATCATCGAGATCGCCAACAAGAACGACAAGCCGGTTCGGATCGGCGCCAATTGGGGTTCGCTGGATCAGGAACTGCTGACCAGACTGATGGACGAAAACGCCCAGCTTCCAGCACCGAAGGATGTCCGCGCCGTGACCCGCGAGGCCATGGTGCAGTCGGCGCTGCTGTCGGCGGCGCGGGCGCAAGAGCTCGGCATGCCCAAGAACAGGATGATCCTGTCCGCCAAGGTTTCGGCGGTGCAGGACCTGATCGCGGTCTACCAGACGCTGGCCGAACGTTCTGACTACGCGATCCATCTCGGTTTGACGGAAGCCGGCATGGGCTCCAAGGGCATCGTGGCTTCCTCGGCCGCGCTCGGCATCCTGCTGCAGCAGGGCATCGGCGATACCGTGCGGATTTCGCTGACGCCGGAGCCCGGCGGCGATCGCACGCTCGAAGTGCAGGTCGCGCAGGAACTGCTGCAGACCATGGGTTTTCGCACCTTCGTGCCGCTGGTCGCGGCCTGCCCGGGCTGCGGCCGCACCACCTCGACCACCTTCCAGGAACTGGCGCGCTCGATCCAGGATTTCATCCGCGACGAGATGCCGGCGTGGAAGACCCGCTATCCCGGCGTCGAATCGCTCAACGTCGCGATCATGGGCTGTATCGTCAACGGCCCCGGCGAATCCAAGCATGCCGACATCGGCATTTCGCTGCCCGGCACCGGCGAGACGCCGGCGGCGCCGGTGTTCGTCGACGGCAAGAAGTTCCGCACCTTGCGCGGCCCCCATATCGCCACCGAGTTCAAGGCGATGGTGATCGACTACATCGACCAGCGCTACGGCGCGGGGGCGAAGGTGCCGGAGACCGCGGCGGAGTAAGCGCGCACCTCAGCACGCGATGGTGCTGACCTGGCCTTCCTCGCCGTATTTCAACATCAGGAGATCTCGCGTCACCAGCGTTGCGCCGAGATCGCGCGCGGTCGCCAGCAGGATGCGGTCGGCGGGATCGCGCGGCGGCCTGCCCGGAAGGAATGACGAGTCGATCAGGATGTCGGGCGACAATTCGGCCAGATGCACGTTCGGCATTGCGAGGATACGGGCGAACCAGCGCTGCGGTGTTGTGCCGAGGCTCAAGCGGTTGCGCGAGACGAGAAGTCCGACCTCCCACGCCGTAATTGGCGAGAGATAGGTCGCAACGCCCACGCGGGCGGCTTCGTCGAGCTTTTCAGACGCCGATGCCTTCAGTTCGTCGCGCGACAGCCAGATCGCCGCATTCGTATCGAGCAGGAGCGGGGACATCGATCGGATCACCGCACTTCCGGTCCGTATTTCTTGTCCAGCAAATCAGCCCACTCGGGATCGGCAGGCTCGGTGAGGTCGACGCCCGGAGGCACGAAGGTGATGTCCCTCAGCGCGCCGCGCATCGGGTGGCGGCCATCGCTGGTGGCATATGGTTTGGCCAAGCCGCCGCCCGCTTCACCGGCCTTTGCGACCCGGCGAAACACCAGTTTGCGCGCACTCATATCGACCCGCGCGCTCTCGTAGCCTGCTTCCAGCCAGACTTTTGTCATGACGTTGTTGGAGGCATTGTTGCTCCACCACGCGCGATGGTGCTGCGCTTTCGGCGGCAATTTCACGCCCGTGATCTTTTCGATCTCGTTGAATGTCAGCGGCACTTCTTCACCGCGCTGGCCGCGCAAAAAAGCTCCAAGCGGCTCGTATTTTCCCACGGTCACCTCCGCTATAAGATACACACAGTGTGTCACATAAGGGTGTATCGGTCAAGCTCGTCATAAAACCAGCGAATCCGAGGGTTTCCGACGATCCCCTGATCGCCCGGATTGCGCTTCGCGCTGTCGGGACTACGATGCCCGCAACCAAGAATTTGCCGGAGAAAACACCCATGTCTTCGCTCGCCAGCAAACAAGGTCCGCGCTATCGCCACACCGCCGGCGAGGCGGAGCCCTACGAGACCATCGGCGTCGAAAAGCTCACGCCCATCATCGGCGCGGAGATATCGGGCGTCGATATCGGCAAGCTCGTCTCGGACGAATCGCGCTCCAACCGCCAGATCGACGAGATCCACCGGGCTTTGGTCGAAAATCTCGTGATCTTCTTCCGCGACCAGCGCATCACGCCAGAGCAGCATCTCGCCTTCGGCCGAAAATTCGGCGAACTGCACATTCATCCCGCAGCACCCCACGAGGGCGACGATCCGGCGCTGATGAAGATCTATGCCGACAAGGATTCCCCGCGCGTCAATGGCGAGGGCTGGCATACCGATGTGTCCTGCGACGTCGAGCCGCCGATGGGCTCCATCCTCCACATCAAGCAGTGCCCGCCGAGCGGCGGCGACACGCTGTTCGCCAACATGTATGCGGCCTATGAGGCGCTGTCGGACCGCATGAAGACCTATCTCGACGGCCTCACCGCGCTGCACGACGGGGAGCCGATCTATCGCGGGCTCTACGCCAATTACGGTGTCGCCGACCGGCCGGCTTATCCGCATGCCGAGCACCCGGTGGTGCGCACGCATCCGGTGACGGGGAAGAAGGCGCTCTACGTCAACGGCGGTTTTACCCGTCACATCATCGGCATACCCGGCGACGAGAGCAGCGCAATCCTGAGATATCTCTACCAGCACATGGAAAATCCGCTGTTCCAGTGCCGCTTCCGCTGGAGCGAGAACGCGATCGCGTTCTGGGACAACCGCTGCGCCCAGCACCGCGCGCTGTGGGACTACTGGCCGCACACCCGCGCCGGCACGCGGGTGACCGTGAAGGGCGAACGGCCGGTGTGAAGGCGGGGCCGCGCGGCGTTGACGCCTCGCTCTGCCTGCGCCAAGCTTGCCCAAAACCGACAAGACCCGGAGGTCCGCCCATGCTCCGCGCCGAGGACAACAAATTCCTGACCGAAAGCGGCGCCGGCACGCCGATGGGCGAATTGCTGCGCCGGTTCTGGCTGCCGGTGCTGCTGTCGGCGGAATTGCCGGAGGCCGACGGGCCGCCGAAGAAGATCGTCGTGATGGGCGAGGAGCTATTGGCCTTCCGCGATTCGCGCGGCGTGGTCGGCGTCATCGACCAGGTTTGTCCGCACCGCGGCGCCAATCTCTGGCTCGGCCGCAACGAGGAATGCGGCATCCGCTGCGTCTATCACGGCTGGAAATTCGACACCGACGGCCGCTGCGTCGACATGCCGACCTCGTACCCCGATCTCAACGCCAAGGACCTGATCCGCATCAAGTCCTATCCGGTGCGCGAATGGGGCGACATGATCTGGGCCTATATGGGCCCGGCGGGCGAAGTGCCGGAATTACCCGCGCTGGAAATGGCGCTGGTGCCGCCTTCGCACCGCTACGTCACCAAGAAATGGCAGGACTGCAACTGGGTGCAGGCGGCGGAAGGCTCGATCGACACCGCGCATTTCACCTTTGCGCATCTGTCTTTCGACAAGGGAGAGGACGAAATCCTCGACATCAAGAAGCATTTCGTCAATCCGCTGACGCGCGTCGCGACCGACCACATGCGCTGGATCGCCGAAGACCCGCGTCCGGTGATCAAGATCGTTCCGCACGAGGCCGGCCTCACGGTTGCCGGCGGCAGGCTGACCGGAAGCGATAACATCTACTGGCGCATCGCCCAGTTCCTGATGCCGGTGCATGCCTACGCGCCGAGTTCGATGCCGGGCGAGAATATCTTCGGCCAGAGTTTCATTCCGGTGACCGACACCAATTGCTGGATCTACACCTATGCCTGGAATCCGGAGCGGCCGCTGACGCAAGCAGAGCGCGACGGCTACGCCAACGGCAATGGCGTGATGTCCGTGGTCGACGAGAATTACATCCCGTTGCGCAACAAGGCCAACGACTATCTGATCGACCGCAAGCTGCAGAAGACGAAGAGCTACACCGGCATCAAGGGCGTGTCCGAGCAGGACGCCGCGGTGCAGGACAGCCAGGGCCCGATCGCCGACCGCACCCGCGAGCATCTCGGCCCGACCGATCTCGGCATCCTGCATTTCCGCAAGCTGGTGATGGAGGCGGCCCGCGCGCTGCAGGACGGGCACGCGCCGCCGCAGCTTGCGCATCAGGACCGCTACACCGTGCGCTCCGGCGCCTGCGTCACCAACAAGGCCAAGGATTTGCCGGCGGTGATGGTGGAGCGCTTCGGCGACGAGGCGGGTTATGTCGGGCGGCCGCGGACCGCGGCGGCGGAGTAGAATGTCTAAATTTCGTCGCCCCGGCGAAGGCCGGGGCCCATAACCACCGATGGTCGTGTTGTGCAAAGCCGTCGAACAGCGTTTTTCACAACGAACGACACGGCGTATGGGTCCCGGCCTTCGCCGGGACGACGTTGGTTGAGACCCCTGTCTACAGCGGCGCCTTGCGATATTCCCGGTTGGCGAGGCTGGCTTCCTCCAGGTCGAGATCACGTTCGATCCGCCGCCGGGTCTCGTCGGTGATCTTGCCATCGCGCAGCAACATGTGGATGAATTTCCGCTCCGTCGCAATCAGCTCCCGCGTCAGCCTGGTTCCCGCCGCCGAGACATCATGCGCATCGGGATTGAGCGAATCCGGCAGCTGGTTGGCGCGGATCTCGTGCCGCGCGCGCAGGAGTTTGATCACTTCGTCCGACAATTCGCGATTCTCGGTGAGGGCGTCGAGCGATTTGAGCGCCGCATCGAGCGCCTCGCGCCGCGCCGCGATTTCCGATTCGTGCTCGGCGACGAGTTCGGCGCGGCCGGTCTCGGCGACGCCGAGCCAGCGCGCCACCGGCGGCAGCGCAAGGCCAAATCCGACCAGGGTGATGAAGATGACGCCGAAGGTGACGAACAGGATCAGGTCGCGGTAGGGAAAACTCTCGCCACCGGGCAGCGCGAATGGAATCGCCAGCGCGGCGGCCAGCGAGACGGCGCCGCGCACGCCGGTGAACGCCAGCACGAACGCATTCTGCCACGGCGGCGACGGATCGCGGGTGCGCACGCGCTTTGACAGCCGCGGCAGGTAGATCGCGGGAAACACCCAGGCGAAACGGGCGACGATGACCATGACGGTGACCAGCGCGGTCGCGGCCAGGATGTCGTGAAGCGGAAATGCCTTCGATTTCTCGAACAACAACCGCATCTGGAATCCCGTCAGCAGGAACAGCATGCCCTCGATCAGGTAGATCACGAGGTCCCAGAAGAAGATGCCCTGCAGCCGCGTCGCCGACGAGATCAACAAGGGCCCGTTCCAGCTCATATAGAGCCCGCAGGCGACGGTCGCGAGCACGCCGGAGCCACCGAAATGTTCGGGCACCCAGTAGGCGACATAGGGCGTGATCAGCGACAGCGTGATCTCGATCTGCGGATCCCGCGCGCGATGACGCGCCCTCAAACTGAGCCAGCCGACCGCCGCGCCGAACGCGACCTCGCCCGCGACAATCACGGCAAAGCTGCCGGCCGCCTCCGGCAGTGAAAAGGCGCCGGTGGAAATCGCCACCACCGCGAAGCGGTAGAGGATCAGCGCGGTGGCGTCGTTGGCCAGGCCCTCGCCCTCGAGCACCACCAGGATCCGGCGCGGCAGCCCGAGCTTGCGGACGATTGCGAGCGGCGCCACCACGTCCGGCGGCGCGACAATGGCGCCCAGCAGGAAGCCGATGTTCCAGGGCAGTCCAACCAGATAATGGGTGGCGGCGGCGACCGCGCAGGCGGTGAAGATCACGCAGCCGACCGCGAACAAAATGATCGGGCGCAAATTGAATTTGAATTCGCGCCAGCTCATGGCCACGCTGGCCGAATAGATCAGCGGCGGCAGCACCACCAGCAGCACCAGTTCCGGCGGCAATTCCAGCGACGGCATGCCCGGCACGAAGGCGAGCGCTGTCCCGGCCAGCAGCCACAGGATCGCAGGCGCCACGTTGGTCCGCCGCGCCAATAGCGCGGCGCCCGCCAGCACCGCGAGCAGAATCAGAAAGATCTGGAACCTGGCTTCCACCGCATCACAATTCCTGTGCCGGGCCAATTTGCGAGGGGCCGGCGGCGCCGTCAATGCCGGGGATCGTCGAGGCCGACAGCGCTTCAGCTAATTCGGTCGTCATGCGCGGGCTTGACCCGCGCATCCATCGCTCTTCAAAAGATTCTTGCGAGGCATGATGGATTGCCGGGTCACCCGACGACGCCAAGGCTTCGCCGGGTCCCCGGTGCCGGTCCGCCGAAGCTCGAGCGAAGGCGGAAGCCCGGCAATGACGGTGGTGGCTATTCCTTCAAATCGTAGCGGTAGGATTTCGAGACGATCTGCCAGCCGTCCTTCAGCTTCATCGCCACCAGATAATCGGTGAAATAGCGCGGCGGCAACTGGCAGCGCACCTTGATGAAGGCGGTGGACTCGTCCGACCGGTCGATGGTGACGATGAAATCCTCGCGCGGCTTGCCCTCGGACTTGGCGGAGGGCCGCTTCCTGACCCAGCCCATCCAATCCGGCACGGTGAGCACCTTCAGCTCGCCCTTTTCCACCACCCGCAGGTCGGCGGAGGGATGAAAAACCTCGCCCAGCTTGTCGGCATCGCCCTCGTAGAGCGCGTCGAAATAATGCTGGACCACGGCTTCGACGGTGGAACGGTCGTGACTCATTGGTTCTCTCCTCCTTTTTCGTCATTCCGGGGCGCGCGGAGCGCGAACCCGGAATCTCGCGCCAATAACTACTGGATTCCGGGTTCGCGCTTCGCGCGCCCCGGAATGACGGTGTGGGTCACATCAAAAACACGCCCTTGCCGTCGACCTGCCTGTCGAACAGTTTATAGGCTTCCTCGGCCTGGTCGAGGGTCCAGCGGTGGGTGAACAGGCGGTCGACGTCGATGCCGCGCTCGACGGAAAACCGCGCGCAGTCGGCCTGGATGATGTTTGAAAATGTCCACGACGCCACCAGCGTCAGCTGCCGGCGCAATAAATGCGGGGAGACGTCGATATGGACGTCGCCGCCTTCGCCGACGAAGCACATCGTGCCCCACACTTTTGTCGAGCGGATCGCATTCAGCCGCGCGTCGGGGTTGCTCGAAGTGTCCAGCGTCAAATCGGCATAGCGGCCATGGGTGAGATCCTTGATCGCGGCGATGGGATCGTTGGAGCCGGGATTGACCACATGATCGGCGCCGAACGCTTTCGCGCGCTCCAGCCGCTGCGGGCTGATGTCGAGCGCGATCACCTTGGCGCCCATCGCCTTGGCGTATTGGGTGGCCGCCAGTCCCACCGGGCCCTGGCCGAAGACCGCCAGCGTGTCGTTGCCGGAAAGGTTCATGCGGCGCAGCGCGCTGTAGGCGGTACCGGAACCGCAGGCGATCGCGGCGCCGGCCGAAAACGACAGTTCGTCCGGCAGCGGCACCAGCGTGTTGGCGGGCACCTTGAGATATTGCGCGTGGCCGCCATGGGCGTTGTTGCCATAGACCTTGACCGGCACCTCCTGGCAGAGTTGCTGCCATCCGGCGCGGCAATGGTTGCACTGGGTGCAGCCCTGATAGTGATGCACCATCACGCGCTGGCCGACCCGCCCCTCCTTGGCCTCGACCGCGGAGCCGACCGCGACCACCACGCCGCAGGGCTCGTGCCCGGCGATCACGGGACCGGCGGCCGCCGGAATACCGGTTGCCCGCACCCCGGTCCTGGGGCGTCGGTACTGGTGCAGGTCGCTGCCGCACATGCCCGACGCCTTCATCTCGATCACCACGTCGTGGGTATCAGGCGTGGGATCGGAAAATGGCATCAGCTCCAGCTCGCGGTCACCGGTGAATACAACGCCGCGCATCGCTCCCTCCGTTGTTGTCTTTTATGGAACGATTTTGAACGCAAAAAGCGCGATTGGCAAAGGGCAGGGTGGCAGATCCTTCCGTCATTCCGGGGCGCGCCAACGGGTCGCGCGAATGCGCGCCCGATGGCGCGAACCTCAGATGTGCAATTGCACATCGGGGAATCTCGAGATTCCGGGTTCGCGCTTCGCATCGCCCCGGAATGACGCGCAAAAAAATCAAATCGCACTGGCCGCGATATTGACCATCAGCGCCAGCAGCGCGGTGTTGAAAATGAACGAGATGATGCCGTGCACGGTGGCGGTGCGGCGGATGGTCTTGTCGGTGATGCCGACGTCGGAGACCTGCGCGGTCATGCCGATCACGAACGAGAAATATACGAAGTCCCAATAGTCGGCGTGCTCGTGGGTGTCGCCGCTCGGGAACTGCAGGCCGCCGGGCTTGGCGCCGCGGTAGTAATCATGGGCGTAATGCAGCGCGAAGGTGGTGTGCACGGCAGCCCAGGACAGCGCGATGGTCGCGGTCGCCAGCGCCAGCCCCGGCATGCTGTGCTGCGAGGCGCCGAGCTCGAAGATGATGGCGGCGAGGCTGGCGAAGGCGCCGAGCGCGGTCACCAGCGGGATCAAAAAGCGGCCGTCGTCCTGCAGCGCCGCGTTGCGTTTGATATGCGCAAGCCCGCTGCGGAACACCATGGTGTAGACCAGCGCCAGATACAGGGCGATGAAGACGTCCCAGCCGATCACCAGCCGCGTCACCAGCCGCAGCGATCCCGGCAGCAGAAAGAACGCCACGATCCCGACCAGGACCGAAAGGAAGGTGCGCGGCCGCGCATAGATCACGCGCGCCGGCCTCGGCAGCTTCCGGAAACGGACGAGGAGCGGATCCGGGGTTTCCTTGTCCGCCATCGGCGCCGTCAATTCTTGCGTTCGGCGACGAATCGCGCAGCCGCCCGCAGCACCTCGCCCTTGGTGCCGAAGATCGACAGCGCAGAATCGGCGCGGTCCAGCAGGTCGCGGACGCGCTGCCTGGCGCCTGCGATCCCGAGCTGGGTGACGAAGGTGGTCTTGCCGAGGGCGGCGTCCTGCCCGGTCTGCTTGCCGAGCGCCGCGGCGTCGCCCTCGACATCGAGCAGGTCGTCGGCGATCTGGAAGGCCTCGCCGAGCGCGCGGCCGTAATCGTCGAGCGCCTGATATTCGGCTTGAGTGGACTGGCCGAGGATCGCACCGGCGATGCAGCCGAAGCGCAGCAGCGCGCCGGTCTTCATCTGCTGCAGCCGGGCGACGTCGACCGGTTCGCGGTCGCCGAAGCGGCCCTCGCC
>Ga0209006_10006428_pt1 | contig 10630 bp, 11 predicted proteins | sample JacPin_JW_Ref_O2_FD_188567 | JGI IMG/M metagenome (GOLD analysis project Ga0209006, IMG submission 188567) | Forest soil microbial communities from Algoma, Ontario, Canada - Jack Pine, Ontario site 1_JW_Ref_O2 (SPAdes) (version 2) | ecosystem: Environmental > Terrestrial > Soil > Boreal... | reverse complement strand
GGCGCCAGCCTCGCTGACCTGCTGAGGGAGGCACGGCCTCGGGCCGGCGCCGACCAGCTGATCTGCACCTCCACCGACGGCTTCACCTCGGGCACGCCGCTCGCCACGGTCCTGGACGGCCGGGACGCGCTGCTCGCGGTGGCCATGAACGGCGCGCCGCTGCCGGTCGCGCACGGTTTCCCGGTACGGATGGTGACCCCCGGCCTGTATGGCTACGTGTCCGCCACCAAGTGGGTGACCGACATCAAGGTGACCACGTTCCGCGGCAATTTTGCCTACTGGGCCCAGCGCGGCTGGTCGCAGCGGGCCCCGATCAAGACGGAATCCCGCATCGACGTGCCGGTCAGCTCAGTGTCCGCGGGCCGGACACCGGTGGCCGGGGTGGCCTGGGCCCAGCACAAGGGGATCGACGCGGTGCACGTCCGGGTGGACCGCGGGCCGTGGCAGCAGGCCCGGCTGGCCGCGGTGCCCGGGATCGACACGTGGCGGCAATGGGCCTGGGAGTGGGACGCGACGCGCGGCAGCCACCTGATCGAGGCGCGCGCCACCGACGCGACGGGCTACACGCAGACCGCGCTGCAGGAACCACCCGAACCCAACGGGGCCAGCGGCTACCCGAGTGTCACGATCTCCGTCAGCTGACGCTTCTTTTCCGCAACGAAAACCGCCACCCGTTCTCCCTCCCCCCGGCCGGCGGCCCAGGGGGACCACAACGCCCGCCCGGGCTCACCCCTACAGCAGCTGGTCCCGGATCTGGCCGGACAGGTAGGCACTCAGCCAGCGGGCGAGCTCGTCGAACACGCGCTTGCGGGCCGTCCCGCCGGGCAGCGCCTGGGCGGGCTGGACTCCCTCGAGCCTGAGCCAGGTCACATGCGCGCCGAGCCGGATCGTGGCCTGGCCGCCCCGGACCGGCAGCGCGAGCAGCCTGCCCGAGCCGCCCGGCGCGTCCCAGTCCTGCGACGGGCACAGCACCAGGACCGGGCAGCTGATGTCCAGGCCGCGCCAGACCCGGCGGCGGGCGACGGCGAGCAAGGGTGGGGTGCGGCGTCTCGGCACGGATACCCGGCGGCCCACTGTCCGGGCCAGCCACGAGCCGGCCCGCAGCGACGGGCTGGCCAGCACCAGCGCATCCACGCCCTGGCTGGCCCGCCGGGCGTGGCACCAGAGCGCCGCGATGACCGCCCCCGTGTCATGCGCGCACAGCACCACGGTCTCGATGCCGTCCGCCTCCCGGACGTGCTGCACCGCCGTGTCCAGGCAGGCCAGGTACTCCCCTAGCTCCTCGGCGTTATTCTCCGCGCCGGGCCGGTCCGGGTCCCCCAGGCGGCGCAGGTCGGCGACGTAGAAGTGGAACCCGCGCTCGGTGTACCAGCTGGCCAGGTCGGCGGGCACGAACGAGTCGCTCATGCAGTGCAGGTAGATCACGGCCCGCTTGGTCGGCCGGGCGCTGCGCCGGCGGAGCACCGCGCCGTCCAGGCCGTGCGCCCCCGACGACTCCTCCAGCAGCAGCGGGAGCGAGACCGCCTCGTACCCCTCGACCGCGTCGTGCACATCCGTGATGAGACCCATGCGCGTTTCCCCCGTCCCCGCCAGCCCGGCCCCGGCTCCCGGCGCTGCCCCGCATACGAAACGTCACCACGCAGTTTGGCATCGTGATCGCGGAATCACCGTGGAAACACGCGGCCCGGCCACATCGCTGGCTGCGCGTTTGCCGTCACAGGGGAGAATTCGGCCCGCGCGGCCGTCCGCGCGGGTATCCCGGGAGCCGGCGAGCCTCATGGCACTGGACCACAGCCAGCCTCGTAGCCTCGAACCATGGCCACTGATGAGCAGGAGCAGACCGAGACCGAGCGGAAGTATGACGTGGATGCCGGGTTCGTGGTCCCTGACCTGGCCGGGTCTGGCGGCGTGGACAGCATGGGCCCGCCAGACGTCCAGCATCTGGCCGCGACCTACTACGACACCGACGATCTGCGGCTCATCGGCTCCCGCATCACGCTGCGCCGCCGCACCGGCGGCGACGACGCGGGGTGGCACATCAAGCTGCCGGTCGGCGGCGATACCCGGCGTGAACTGCATTTCCCGCTGGACCTGCCGGGGCACCCGGTCCCGGAGGAGATCGCCGCCCGGGTCGCCCGCTGGTCGGGCGGCGGCCCGCTGCGGCCGGTCGCGCGGCTGGAGACCCGCCGCACCGTCCACCGGCTGCTGGACCAGGCGGGCCAGGTCCTCGCCGAGCTGGCCGACGATCAGGTCACCGGCTCACGGCCGGACCCGGCCGACCCGGACCGCTGGCGGCAGCAGGATGCCTGGCGGGAGGTGGAGGTCGAGCTGAAGTCCGGGACCCCGGAGGTGCTGGACGCCGCGGCCGCCGGGCTGGCCGCGGCCGGTGCCAGGCCGTCCCGGTCCGCCTCCAAGCTGGCCCGGGTCCTGGGGACGGGTTAGACGAGCAATTCTCCGACGGGCCGGCGCGCGGTGGGCGCGGCGGTGTGCGCCCGGCCGAACTGGAGCAGCATCTGCGGAGCGCCGGGCAGGAGGAGCCGGGACCGCACCAGGGCCCGCAGTGGCGGCGACTCCATGGGCTGACTGTTCAGCGCGGCGAACACCCATACGCTCGCGGCGTGCACGAGCACCCGGTTCAGCGCCTGCCCGGCCCGCAGCCAGTGGGTCGGCGTGTCTCCCGCGGTAACCAGGATGGCGGTGACCGAGGGGGGCCCGCCTGTCTCGAGCTGGCCCTCGCCGCGGCCCCGGTCGAAGTCGCGCCGCGTCAGCACGCCGTCCCAGCCGGCCGGAGTGTACGGCTGGCCGCTGGTCCGGGCCGGGTACGCGCTGGGCGGCACACCGTCCCTGGTGCCGCTGCCCCGAGCCCCGGTCCATTCCCGCAGCTCGTCACCGATCACCGGGTTGCGCTCCTGCCAGCGTGCCGCCGCCTCGACCAGATCCCGCAGCCGGCCCTGCGAGCGCTGATCCACCAGGACCAGCGAGGCTCCCTCGGCTATCGCGTCGTGCTGCAACCGTGGCAGGAGGCCGGCCGGGAGCGGTTCGGGGCTGAACGGGCCGCGGTGGGTGTGCCGGTGCGGGACCGCCGCCAGCATGTCCCACTCCTCGGGCGTGAGTGGCGCCCGCCGCCCCAGCCGGACCCGGGCGAGGAGGCTGGGGTGACCTAGATCGGGGAGCACCTCCACGGTGGCCTGGTAGCCCAGCTGCCGGAGGCCCAGCCTTAGGCCGAACAGGGCCCCGCCGCAGCTGATCAGCATCTCGCGGCCGTCCGGGTCGATGGTCCGCAGCCGCCTGCCCTGGTCGGCGAGCAGGTCAAGCCCGTTCTCGTGGACCCGGAACTGCCAGGGCTGCGTGTTGTGCACCGAGGGGGCGCGCCCGGCTGTCGCCACCAGGAACGTCACCTGGTCCGGAGTCAGTGCCCCGCCTACTGCGGGCGTCTGGCTGGTAGTGAGCGGGATGTCCGACATATGTCCCCCTGGCTGCTTAGTGACAGCGTGCGGCGCGGCCGTGACGTTGAGCAGGGCCGTGCGTCCTGGCTGCGGGTGACCAAGGACCCGCCGGCCCAGGTGACGGCTATTCAGAGCTGCCGCAGAGGAAGCGGAAACCCCCGCCACAGACCGTTGCGGCAGGTTAGGGGTGTTAGCTTCCGTGAAGGAGACATGATGAACAGCAGCGACCCTCGCACCGTGACGGCCGTGGTGAAGCGGGAGCGGGCGCGGAGCCGGCTCCGCGCCGTCACCGCCGGGACGGGCGTTCTGGGCCTGGCCGTGGCGGGCGGACTCGCGTTGACCCTGCCTGGCGCCGCCCACAGCACCGCCAGCACGACGGGGACGTCGTCCGGGTCCAGCCCGGGATCGTCCTCGGCGCACTCGACCTCGGGGAAGTCCGCCGCGGGCAGCTCGTCGTCCGGCACCAGCAGCTCGTCCGGCAGCAGCAGTTCCTCGTCGGGGACGGGCAGCTCGTCTTCGGCTCCGTCCTCCAGCTCCGGCTCGGCTAGCGCTACCTCGGGCGGCTCGTGATGCTCCCGCCCGGCCGGTACGCACCGGGCGCGGCCCCGCCCGGCCCGGCGTCGCGGGCGTGAGCGCGGCAGGCGCGGGCATGCCGGAGCCGGAAGCCCTCGGGACCGCGGACTGGCAGGCCCTGGGCACCCAGGTGTGGCTGCTGGTCACCGACCCGGGCCGCCTGGCCGAGGCCCGCCGCTTGCTCGAAGCCGACCTGGACGCGGTGGACCGGGCGTGCAGCCGGTTCCGGCCTGACTCAGAACTGATGCGGCTCGGCGCGGCCGCCGGACCTGCAGGACCGGCCAGCGCGAGCCCGGCCGGTGAGAGCCCGCCTGGCGCCACCCCGGCTGGTGAGAGCACGGCCCAGGTGAGCACGACGCAGCTGAGCCCGCTGCTGGCCGAGGCGATCGCGGTGGCGCTTCGCGCGGCCCGGCTGACCGACGGGGACGTCGACCCGACCGTGGCCGGCGCCATGTCGGCGCTCGGTTACGACCGGGACTTTGCGTTGCTGCCCGACGCCGGCCCCCCGGTCCGGCTGACTGTCCGGGCGGTGCCAGGCTGGCGCCAGGTCGGGCTCGACGAGCAGTCGAGGGTGCTGACCCTGCCCCTGGGCGTGAACCTGGATCTCGGTGCCACGGCCAAGGCGTGGGCCGCGGACCGTTCCGCCGCGCGGCTGGCCGGCGCGCTGGGCTGCGGCGTGCTCGTCGGGCTGGGCGGCGACATCGCGGTAGCCGGGCCGCCACCCGAGGGCGGCTGGCGGATCCGCGTCCAGGACGTCACCGGCCGGCCGGAGGACCCGCCGCCGGGACCGGCCGCGGTGGTGGCCATCCAGGGAGGCGGGCTCGCCACGTCCAGCACCACCGCGCGGCGCTGGCGGCGCGGCGGTGACGTGCTGCACCACATCCTGGACCCGCGCACCGGCCTGCCCGCCGCGGTGTACTGGCGCACCGTCTCCGTGGCCGCGGCCACCTGCGTGGACGCCAACACGGCCAGCACCGCCGCGATCATCCGCGGCCCCCAGGCTCTGGATTGGCTCTCAAACCTCGGCTTGCCGGCCCGCCTGGTCGATACGGCGGGTAACGTCCGGACCGTCGGCGGATGGCCCGCCGAGATCCGCTGACGCTGCAGAGGACCTTCATGAACCACCGCCGGGCAGACGTCCGCGCCGCCGTGTCCCAGCGGCGGCGGAGCCAGGGGCACCTGCGGGCGGTCACCGCCACGGTGGGCGTGGCGGGCGTGGTCACGGCGGGCGCCGTGGCCGCCATCCTGCCCGGATCGGCGCACGCCGCGGCGAATTCGCGCGCCCGCGGCGCACCCGCTCCGTCCGCGGCGGCCAGCAGTACTGCGAGCGCGGCTCCCAGCGCCTCCGCCAGCGCAGCGCCGGTGAGCGCGGCCAAGGCCGCCAGGCGTCATCATCATCATCACCCGCGGAAGGCCAGCCCGGCCGGAGCGGCGGCCACCGCCCCGGCGGTCCCGGCGCCCGTCGCGACCACCGCACCGCCACAGTCCACGTCCGGCGGCTCCTGACCCTGCCCCTGCCTGGCCAGCCTGCTTGCCTGGCCAGCCGAACTGCAGCTGACCGTCCCCCGGGCCCGGTCAGGCGACCGGATCCGGCGGGTGCGGGACCAGCGCCCGCGCACCCGGGACCGGGCTGCGGGCCGGATGGGCTCCGCAGGCTGTCCGGGCTGCGGCATGTATACCGACCGGCCGCTTAACCTCTCCCGCCGGGGCGGATCGGGGCAGTCCCTGACGTTCAGAGGGAATTGAGAGGCGCGCCATAGGGCGGCCTGCGCCCGGCCGGTGATTCTTATCCCAGAGCGTGATCACCACCCTGGCCGCGGCAGTACCCCGCACGGCCACCGCCGGAGAGGCCCCGATGAACGGAATCACCCAGAGCACCGCGCTCTGGTACGCGAGCAGAGCCACCGGAGTGGTGAGCCTGCTGCTGCTGACCGGCGTAGTGCTCCTGGGCGTGCTGGTCAACCGCCAGGGACGGCTGCCCGGGCTGCCCCGTTTCGTGGTCACCGGGCTGCACCGCAACCTGTCCCTGCTCGGGGTGGTGTTCGTGGCGATCCACGTCATCACGGCCGTGCTCGATCCTTACGTCACCATCCAGATCACCGCGATCGTGGTCCCGTTCACCTCGTCGTACAAGCCGCTGTGGCTCGGCCTGGGCGCAATCTCCCTCGACCTGGTACTGGCGCTGATCCTGACCAGCCTGGCCCGGGCCCGGATAAGCCGCCGCTTCTGGCGGTCGCTGCACTGGCTCAGCTACGCGGCCTGGGTCTCTGCCCTGGTGCACAGCCTGTTCAGCAGCACTGACCTGCAGGGCGGCCTGCTGCTGTACCTGACGATCGCCTGCACCCTGGCGGTGCTCGCCGCAGTGATCTGGCGGGTGACCCACGCCAGGCGGGAAATACCGCGTGCCGGGCGCGCAGCCGCGACCCTGGACATGATGTCCCCCCGCGATGACCCCCGCGCCCCTGCTTCCCCGCGTGACCGGGCAGGCCGGCGCGCCCCGGAGAACGTCCGCTGACCGACTCAGAAAGCCGATACGCGATGACCTATGGCACCACCGTGCCGTACCCCGCCCCGCACCCCGGGCCGCAGGACAGCCACCCGGCCGGAACGGCACCGGCCCGCACCGGATCCGAAGCGGCCGGCGACCTGCCGCGCCTGCTGCCGGTGCACGGGGCGGTGCCAGTCGACCTGCGCAGCCACCTGTCCCGCTACGGGGCGCCGCCCTACTTCGGGGCGCCCGGGAAGCTCATCCCCGTCCTCAAGGCGGCCGGGCTCACCGGCCGGGGCGGCGCGGCCTTCCCGGTACACCGCAAGCTCGAGGCCGTCGCCGAGGCCCGGACCCGGCCGATCGTCATCGGCAACGGCGCCGAGGGCGAGCCCGCCAGCGACAAGGACAAGTCGCTGCTGTGGATCTCGCCGCACCTCATCCTGGACGGGCTCCAGCTGGCCGCCGAGGCGGTGGGCTCCCAGGCTGTCGCGCTCTACGTGCACCGCAACGCACGGCTGCAGGAGCGGCTGCGGGCCGCGATCGCGGAGCGCGCCGCGGCCGGCGTGGACGTGGCCGCGGTGGAGATCTTCGACGCGCCGCCCCGTTTCCTGGCCGGTGAGGAATCCGCGCTGGCCAGCCGGATCAGCGGCGACCCGGCCATGCCCCGGTTCAAGCCGCCGAGGGTCTTCGAGCGGGGCGTGGTGGGCCGGCCGACACTGGTGCACAACGTGGAAACGCTGGCCCACATCGCCCTGATCGCCCGGTACGGGCCGGCCTGGTTCCGGGCGGTCGGCACGCCGGGCGAGCCGGGCAGCATGCTGTGCACGCTGCACCAGGCCGACGGCCGGCGGGACGTGGTGGAGACCGGGCTCGGCACGCCCCTGCGTGACCTGCTCCGGCTCGACGGCACCCAGGCTGTGCTCAGCGGCGGCTACCACGGGGCGTGGGTGCCGACCGCGGACGCGGCCCGCATGACGCTCAGCAACGCGGACCTCCGGGCCGCCGGGGCCTTTGTGGGCGCCGGGGTCCTGGTTGCCCTGCCGGCCCGCTGCTGCGGGATCGCGGAGACCGCGCGGGTCGCCCGTTACCTGGCGCTGGAGTCGGCCGGGCAGTGCGGGCCGTGCTTCAACGGCCTGCCCCGCATCGCCGCCGCCCTGGACGAAGTGGCCAGCCCCCGCCCGGACCCGCGCGCGGTCACGGACATCATCCGCTGGGCCGGGCTGGTCGAGGGCCGCGGCGCCTGCCATCACCCCGACGGCACCACCCGGTTCGTCCGCAGCGCCCTGCACGTCTTCCGGGACGAGATCCGGAATCACTCCGCCGGGCGGTGCGTGGACCCGGCCCGGCAGCCGTTCCTGCCGCTCCCCGCGGACGCCGCGCTCGACGCGTCGGACTGGAGCTGAGATTGAGGAAGCACCGATGAAGAAAGAGTTGCGCGTCGACCCCACCCTCTGCTCCGGGCACGGCCTGTGCGCGGAACTGCTGCCCGAGCTCATCACGCTGGATGAATGGGGCTACCCGATCGTGGCCCGCGGGCCGGTGCCGCGCTCGCTGGACCGGCACGTCCGCCGGGCCGTCACCGACTGCCCCGCGCTGGCCCTCAAGCTGCTGCCCGCGTCCTGAGAGGAAACCCAGAGGCTACATAGAAATACCCCCTAGATAACGCATGCACACTGGGACAATGATGAGTGACGCGCAGGCCGCCCAGCCCGCGACCCCCGCTCCGCCCGCCCAGCCGGGCAGCACCGGCCAGGGCGCCCAGATCAGGCGACTGGACGGCAGCCCGATCCGGGTCCTGGTCGTTGATGATGAGCCGAGCCTGGCTGAGTTGCTGGCCAGCGTGCTGCGGTATGAGGGCTGGGAGATCATGACGGCGGGCGACGGCGCGTCGGCGGTGCGGGCGGCGCGGGAGTTCCGCCCTGACGCGGTGGTGCTGGACATCATGCTGCCCGACTTCGACGGCCTGGAAGTGCTGCGCCGGGTCCGGCAGGAGTCCCCGCATGTATGCGTGCTGTTCCTGACGGCCAAGGACGCCGTCGATGACCGGGTGGCCGGGATCACCGCGGGCGGAGATGACTACGTCACCAAGCCGTTCAGCCTGGAAGAGGTGCTGGCCCGGCTGCGCGGGCTGCTGCGCCGGGCCGGGCTGGCCCGGGCCCGCGGGGAGACCCAGCTGGTGGTCGGGGACCTGAGCATGGACGAGGACGCCCGTGAGGTGCGCCGCGCGGACGAGCTGATCGACCTGACCGCGACCGAGTTCGAGCTGCTGCGGTTCCTGATGCGCAACCCGCGGCGGGTGCTGTCGAAGGCCCAGATCCTCGACCGGGTCTGGAACTACGACTTCGGGGGCCAGGCTCACGTCGTGGAGCTGTACATCAGCTACCTGCGCAAGAAGATCGACGCGAATCGCGAGCCGCTGATCCACACCGTCCGCGGTGTCGGATACGTGCTCAAACCCGTGAGCTGAGGACGTTACCGATGAGTGAGGCCGGCGAGGGAGCCGGCCGGCGGCCGGCCCTGCTCCGGCGCTGGCTGGGCCGGCGGACCCTGCGCGGCCGGCTGATCGCCGGGCTGCTCACCCTGCTCGCCGTGGCCTGCGCGGCCGTGGGGCTGGTCACCTACGTCGGGCTGCGCCACGGCCTGATGAGCCAGGTTGACCAGCAGCTCGGCGCGGCCAGCGCCCGTTACAGCACCTGCCTCGAGCAAGGCCAGCCGGAGAACGATCACGGCGGGAACGGGGGCGGGAACGGCCAGGCCCAGAACCCGCCCGGGGACGACGATCACGACGTCGACAACATGCCCGGCGGTCCCCAGAACTGCGGGCAGCAGCAGGGCGGCCAGACCTTCAGCGCCTGGATCGACGCTGGCAAGGTGATCTATCCCACCGTGGCCAACGGGGACTGCAGCCTGACCCACGCCGACCTGACCGCCCTCAAGACCCTCAATGGGTCCCGGCAGCCAGAGAGTGTTTCCTTCACCAGACTCGGTCCCTACCAGCTGCTAGCCACGCCCGGTCACGACGGGACCACGGTGGTCACCGGCGTGCCGCTGGGGCCGGCGCAGAACATCCTGCAGGACGTGGAACTCACCGAGGCCATCGTGTTCGGTGCGGCGCTGGTCCTGACCGGCCTGCTTGGCATGGGGTTCGTGCGGCTGTCGCTGCGGCCGTTGCGGCGGGTCGCGGCCACCGCGACCCGCGTCACGCAGCTGCCCCTGGCTAGCGGTGAGGTGACACTGCCCGAACGGGTCCCCGACGCCAGCCCCCGCACCGAGGTCGGCCAGGTCGCGGTGGCGTTCAACCGGATGCTCGGCCACGTCGAGTCAGCCCTCGGCCGCCGCGCGGCCAGCGAGGCCCGGCTGCGCCGCTTCGCCGCCGACGCCAGCCACGAGCTGCGCACCCCGCTCGCCGCCATCCGCGGCTACGCCGAACTGGCCCTGCGGCACCCCGGCCCGGTTCCCGCCGACATCGAGCATGCGCTGCGCCGGGTCGAGTCCGAATCGGAGCGGATGGGCGTCCTGGTTGACGAGCTGCTGCTGCTCGCCCAGCTCGACGCCGGCCGCCCGCTGGCCCGCGAGCCCGTCGACCTGACCCGGCTGGCCATCGACGCCACCAGTGACGCCCGGGTCGCCGCCAGCGGTCACCGCTGGCTCCTGGAACTGCCGGACGAGCCCGTCATGGTCCGCGGCGACGAGCACCGCCTGCATCAGGTGCTGGCCAACCTGATGAGTAACGCGGCCAAGCACACCCCCAGGGACACCGTGGTCACAGTGGCCCTGGCGGTCGGCGAGGAGCCGGGCACCGTCGAGCTGAGCGTGACCGACGACGGGCCGGGTATCCCCCCGGAACTCCAGCCCACGCTGTTCGAGCGGTTCGTCCGCGGCGACTCCTCCCGGGCGCGGGGCACGGGCGGGGCGGCCAGCACCGGCCTCGGACTGGCCATCGTGGACGCCGTCACGACCGCGCACGGCGGTCAGGTCCGGCTGGAGAGCAAGCCGGGCCACACCCGCTTCGCCATCACCCTGCCCGCCTGGACGCCTTAGCCCCGCGCAGCGCCCGTTCATAGCCATGGCAGAGACCGGCTGCAGTGCCGCTCCAGCCGGGGCCACCACTGCGGGAGCATGA
>Ga0209006_10006427_pt1 | contig 10631 bp, 8 predicted proteins | sample JacPin_JW_Ref_O2_FD_188567 | JGI IMG/M metagenome (GOLD analysis project Ga0209006, IMG submission 188567) | Forest soil microbial communities from Algoma, Ontario, Canada - Jack Pine, Ontario site 1_JW_Ref_O2 (SPAdes) (version 2) | ecosystem: Environmental > Terrestrial > Soil > Boreal... | reverse complement strand
TCCGGTGCGGCGGCGGCTCGCCGGGCTGCTCCGGTCAGGCATCAGCCCGGCCCGGACAGCCCGGACGGCCCGGCCAGGAGCCGCGCTGCCCGGCCCGCCCGCACGCGGGCACGCCAAATAACAGCGCTGGCGCCCTAGCGGCGTGCCCACGCCCCGGCAGCGGTCGTGCACGGTACCCACCTGAGGAATCCCAGGTCAGGCAGCGCACTCCCGGCAGACTGGCTGGCCGCCGCGATTGTCAGCAAGCTGACTCCGGTGATGCACCAGGAAGCAACTCGAACAGGTGAACTCATCCGCTTGCCGCGGAATCACCCGGAACGAAAGCTCCTCGTTGGAAAGATCAGCCCCAGGCAGCTCTAGCGACTCGGCAATGTCATCAGGGTCGATGTCAATTGCCGTCGAGGACTTGTCCATGCGCCGGGCCTGCAGCTCCTGCAGGCTGTCCTCGGTGACGTCGTCGTCTGTCTTCCTCGGGCTGTCGTAGTCGGTAGCCATGTTGGCTCTAACCCCTCCATCTTTACTAACCCGTTCGCGCGGTTGTAACGCTCGAGAGCGCTCGGTTGTGCCCGAATCCGGCGGGGAATTCTGCCACGTCCGGGCTCGTCGCACACCTACCAGGCCCAGGCTTGTCTCGCGTGTCGGCCCCGGACTCCCCGATTTGGGTGCTGTACCGGGGCATTCTTGCCCGGTCCCAGAGATCCAGTCGTGTTCCGGTGGACCTACTCGCCAGTAACTTAGCTGAATCCTGCGACTACTCCGGACAAAAGTGCGTATGGTACGAACCGCACATCCGGTGCCACAGCGTACGACTCTGTCCGGAGCCCGGCAATGCCACAACAAGCGCCGCTGCTGCCCGGCGACCCCAGGCGGGTTGGCCGGTACCGGCTGGCGGGGCGCATTACCGGAATACCGGCGGACGGCCCGATCTTCCTGGGCACCGGGCCGGATGGCGCTGAAGTCACCATCTCGATGCTGCGCAGCGACTGGGCCGCCGACGCGGCAGCGCGAGACCGGTTCGCGGCCGAGGCCGCCTCGGCCAAGCGAGTGCCGCCCTTCTGCGCGGCCAGGATCCTGGACGCGGGCCTGAACGGCGGGGACGCGTACCTGGTCAGTGAGTACGTACGCGGCAGATCACTGCTGGAGGTCATCTCGGCCCGCGGGGTACCCGCACCGTCTGACCTCGGGCCGGTGGCGATCGGCATGGCGACCGGGCTGGCCTCGGTACACCAGGCGGGCCTCGTCCACGGCAATTTCGGGCCGGAGTACGTGATCATGAGCTCGGCCGGCCCGCGGGTGGTCGAATTCGGGATTACCCCGCCCTACGGGTCCGCGACACCGTCCGCGGACATGCTCGCCTGGGGCCAGACCGTCATGTTCACGGCCACGGGCCGCCCCGCCAAGACCGCGGCCGACGTAGACGTTCTGCCCGGCTACCTCCGGGATCTCGTCCTGGACTGCCTCAGCCCGGACCCGTCCGCCCGGCCGTCGGCCCGCACCGCCGTCACCGCGCTCATCGGCCAGGACGAGGTGCCGTCCGGCGTGCTGGCCGAGGGCTCGCTGCGCGCCACGCCGGGGCGCGAGTTCCGGCCACCGCCGGCTCGCCCCCGGCCGCAGTCAGCGAGCCGGCACGCGCGGCCCGCCGCCCAGGCCGATGGGGCGCCCCCGCCCGCCGGCGCGGCCCAACCCGCCGGCGCGGCCAGGGCCGCTGGTGCGGGCCCGGCCGTCGGTGCGGCCCGGGCCGTCGGCGCCAGGCGCAGGGGCCGAGGCCGGCGCACCGGCGCGCTGGCGGCCGCCGCCGTCGTCGTCATCGTCGGCCTCGCCGCCATCGTGACCCTCGTGGCGCGGATGCTCGACGGACCAGGGACGCCGCGAGCCAGCCCCCCGAAGACCACCGAGCGGTCTGGTCTGCCGACCCCGGCCGCCACCCCGCCCGCTCCGCCCGCCCCGGCCGTCAAGACGCCGGCCGCCTACGCCGGCGCGTGGTCGGGTCAGGTACAGCAGCCGCCCAACGACACCTACCACGTCGCGCTCACCTTGCATCGCGGCAGCACGGTCGGCACCGTGCGCTATCAGACCGCTGGGGTCACCGCCTTCTCTTGTGTGCTGAACCTCACCGGGGCGTCCGGGCGGCAGCTGATTTTCAGCGAAGCCGGGCAGGGCAACTGCACCGCGGGCACGGTCACCGTCGCGTTCAGGCGGGCTGGGGCAACCTCGCTCTCGTACACCTTCCGCGGCGGCGGCGCGGTCGCGACGGGCAGCCTGGAGCGCGGTTAGCCCGTCCCGGCGACCAGCGGGGCGAGCGCCGCGTGCAGTTCCGCGAACAGCCCGGGTCCGGCCGCCAGCGTCATCGCCTCGCTGACGGGCTGGCCGCGCAGGCCGCTGACCTCCGCGCCGGCCTCGCGGGCAATCAGCGCGCCGGCCGCGAAGTCCCAGTAGTGCAGGCCGCTCTCGTAGAAGGCGTCGATCAGCCCCGCCGCGACGGCGCACAGGTCGAGCGCCGCGGAGCCGGCTCGCCGGATGTCACGGACTCGCGGCAGCAGTTCCGCGACGACCGCGCCCTGGGCCGCGCGCTCCTCGGCGACATAACTGAATCCGGTCCCTACGAGCGCCCGGCCGAGCGTCACCCCGGCATTCGCGGCCAGTCGCCGCGGTGCCGGTTCCCAGGCCGTGTGCAGCCACGCGCCGCCGCCGAGCGTGGCCACGTAGGTGGCCCGCCGGAGCGGCGCGCACACGACACCGGCCGTCACCGTCCCGGCGACCTCGGCCGCGACGCTGACCGACCAGTCCGGCAACCCGTACAGGTAGTTCACCGTGCCGTCGAGCGGGTCGACGATCCAGCGCACCAGCCCGGCTCCGCTCTGGCCGCCTCCGCTCTGGCCGCCCCCGGTCTGGCCGCCCCCGGTCTGGCCGCCTTCCTCGCCGAGGATGGCGTCGCCGGGCCGGGCCGCCAGGATCCGGCGCCGGATCAGCTCTTCCGCGGCCCGGTCCATCTCGGTCACGACGTCGGTGGGGCTGCTCTTGGTCTCGACCGTCCGGGTGCCGCGGTGCCGTTGCCGCAGCAACTCCGCGGCTTCCTCCGCGACGGTGCGCGCGAGCTCGGCCAGCGCGGCCGGCTCAGGATCTACGGCGGGGGTCACCGGCCCGCCACAGCGGGCCTGGCGGCGGCCCGGCCGCAGCAGCCCTCGGGGCACACGTCGTGGCCGGGGCCGAGGTCGCCCAGCCAGGCGGGCGGGGCGCCGTCCAGGCGCTCGAGCACCAGGTCGGTGACCATCGACACGAACCGCGGGTCGGTGCCGGGCGCGGCCGCCCGGGCGAACGCGAGCCCGTGCGCGGCCGCGGTCCTGGCGGCTTCGACGTCCAGGTCGAACCTGACCTCCATGTGGTCGCTGATGAAACCGATAGGCGAGACCACGACCGCGGCGGACCCGGCCGCGGCCAGCTCGGCCAGGCAGTCGTTGATGTCGGGCTCGAGCCATGGCTGCGATGGCGGTCCACTCCGGCTGGAGTAGGCCAGCCGCCACGGCCGCTCATAGCCCGCCTTGGCCGCGACCAGGCGGGCCGCCTCGGCCAGCTGGGCCGGGTAGGCACCGCCGGCCGGGCCACTCGCCGCCGACATGCCAGCCGGGATGCTGTGCGCGGTGAAGACGAGGTCGAAATCCCCGGCCGGCAGCGTGCTCGCCGCCGCCGCGACGGCGGCGGCGTGCGGCCGGATGAAGCCCGGGTGATTGAAGAACTGGCGGATCTTGTCGATCTGCGGCGCGTCCGGTCCCGCGGCGGCGCGCGCCCGCTCGATGTCGTCCAGGTACTGGCGGCAGCTCGAGTACGAGCTATAGGCCGACGTGACGAACGCCAGGGCCCGGCGGACTCCGTCGGCCCGCATCTGCGCCACGGTCTGCGCCAGGTACGGCTGCCAGTTCCGGTTGCCCCAGTACACCGGGAGGCTGATGCCGTTGCCCCGGAAGTCCTTTTCGATCGCGGCCAGCAGGTCCCGGCACTGCTGGTTGATGGGGCTCACTCCGCCGAATAGCTCATAGTGCTCGGCGACCGCGGCGAGCCGCTCCGCGGGCACGTTCCGCCCGGCCGTCACATTCCGCAGGAACGGCAGCACATCCGCGGGGCCCTCGGGACCGCCGAAGGACACCAGCAAGAACGCGTCGTAGGGGGCCATGCCTCTATCCAATCAGGACGGGCTCGATGGCCTGGCCGGCCGCCGGCTAGCGGTAGTCGGCCGCGTACTGGGCCGCCAGCCCGAGCACTTCGCGGACATACCAGTCCGCGTGGTTGTAGTCGAAGATCGCCTGGGACAGCGACGGGCCGCCGGCCGCGGCCCCGTCCGCGCACAGCATGCGCGCGGCCGACGGCACCGCGTCGTACGGGTTGAGAATGTTCGGCGTGCCGGTGTCGCCGAAGCCGTCTGTGCCCCAGGCCGCCCAGGTCGAGGGCAGGAATTGCATCGGTCCCATGGCGCCGGCGGTCGACGGGCCGACGTTGGTGCCGTCCGCGCTCTCGATCTGCCCGATCGCGGCTAGCACGGTCCACGACAGGCCCGGGCAGTACAGCGCGGCCGATGCCTTGAACAGCTGCAGGTAGTTCGCCGGCCGGGTGCCCGGAGCTACCGTCGCGCCCGGCAGTTGGCGGCTGCGCAGAACCTCGAGCCGGCCGCTCGGCCCGAGCACGGAGGTGACCGCCTTGGTCAGCCGGGCCAGTCCGACCCCCGGGGCGCTGATCAGGCCCGCCACCTGACGGACCAGCCCGAGTTTGCGCGAGGTCGGCACGTTCACCAGCAGGTCGACGCCCGTCAGCCCGAGCCTGGCCGACATCCCGAAGGTCACTGTCTGCGCGGTGGAACCAGTGAGCCGGTACCGCGCGCCGGGCCGCAGCCCGAGGCTGGTCCCGGCCGCCTGCGCGGCGACAAAGTCGCCGTTGCTGAGGGCCCCCCAGAACGCCTGGTCTGACGCGGTGGCCAGCGGTACCCAGGACCGGAATGTGGCCGGGTTCACGCCGATGGCGCTGACGGTGCGGCCGCCGGCGGTGATTTCCGCGCCGTCGAAGGTGATCATGTCGCGGACGCCAGGGATCTTCCTGAGCCTGGCGATCTGCGCACCGGTCAGGCCTGCGGGCGCGACAAAGAGCAGGTCCGGCAGGATGATCTGGCGCAGCGCGCTGGCCTGGGCCGCCCGGCCAGCGCCATTGCGCCCGGTCTGCCCGATCCCGACGGGAACCACCGCGGCCCGGTCAGCCTGCCCCGGCCCGAGCTTCACCGCCTGCGCGGCGCGCTGCACGAGCCCGGCCATCGACAGCGGGACAATCGACCGGCCAGGGATCCTGGCCGGCGCCGGGATCCCGGTGTGCAGGGCCACGCCCAGCATCGCGACAGCACCCACCGCGGCGATTCGCTTGCCGCCAGGCAGGCTGGCGCCGCTGACCTGGCGCGCGGGCGCCACGACGTCGTGAGCCCGTCGGCTGAACCGTCCCATAGCGCTAACAACACTAACTGCCGCGCTGCTGGCGGTGAAGGAGCCGGCCGGCGAATAGCGGGCGAACTGACGGTGACGCTCGGTGATGGACGCAGTTCGCCGGGGGTGTCCGCCGGCCCCTCACGGTACTGTCTTTGCGGAGGCACAACTAACTCATGACTCAGGCGCAGGCCGCGGTCGACGCGGACCCACCAGGCCAGCCAGCGGGCCCGCCGCGCCAGACCGGATACCTGCACCTTCTGCAGCTGCCCGGCGCGGCGCGGTTCTCGATCGCAGCGGCCATCGGGCGCATTCCGATGGCGATGTTCGGGCTCGGCAGCGTGCTGTTGCTGCGCGCCACGACGGGCCAGTACGGGCTCGCCGGCACGATCGCCGGGGCCGGGTCGATCGGCTACGCCGTGTGTGCGCCGCGCATCGCCCGCCTCGCCGACCATGTCGGCCAGCGCCTGGTGCTACGGCCGCTCGTCGCGATCTTCACCGTCGCCAGTGCGGTCTTCGTCACCTGTGCCGAGCTGCGCGCGCCGGTCTGGCTCTTGTTCATTACCGGCATGCTGGCGGGATCGTCGATGCCGTCACTCGGTTCGATGGTCCGGGCCCGGTGGAGTTACCTGCTGGCCGGCTCGCCGACGCTGCACTCGGCGTTCGCCCTCGAGTCGGTCGCCGACGAGATGATCTTCGTAGCGGGTCCCGCCGTGGTGACGCTGCTCGCCACCAAGGTCCTGCCGGCGGCCGGAGTGCTCGTCTCGATGGTCGTCTGCCTCGCGGGCACACTGCTGTTCGCCGCTCAGCGGCGCACTGAGCCGCCCCCTGAACCGGTCGGGACCCGGCCGCGCGGGGCGCACCGCAGCCTGCCCGGCCGCGGGCTGCTGACGTTGTTTCCGTGTTACCTGTTCCTCGGCATGATGTTCGCCTCCATCGACCTGTGCACCGTGGACTTCGCCCAGATCCAGGGCTACAAGCCGGTCGCCGGGCTCATCCTCGGCACCTACGCGCTCGGCAGTGCCATCGGCGGCCTGTGGTACGGGGCGCGCAACTGGCGGGTGCCGGTGGAGCGCCGGTTCCTGTGGACTCTCGCGCTGACCGTTGCCGGCGTCGGGACGTTCTGGATCCAGCCGAACCTGGTGACGCTCGACGTGAGCATGCTGGCCGCCGGGCTCACGATCTCCCCGACGCTGATCGCCGGCTACGCCCTGACCGAGCGGCAGGCCCCCGAGCCGCGCCGCACCGAGGCCATGACGTGGCTGTCCTCCGGGATCTACGTCGGGGTGGCGATCGGCTCCGCCGTCTCCGGCCACCTGGCCGACGCGTTCGGGCCGCGGCCTGGCTACCTCTTCGCCGCGGGCTGCGGCCTGCTCGCCGTGACAACCTGCCTGCTGGGACGCAGAAGGCTGCGTGCGACGGTTGAGGCAGGAGCGGCGCAATAGGGTGGGGCGATGGTGATGGGACGTCGTAGGGGCCCGATAGCACAAAGCTCCATGCTGTGGCACAACTGGGCAGGAAACGTGACCGCCCGGCCCCGCCGGGTCGCGGAGCCTGGCTCGCCCCAGGAGGTGGCGGCCGAAATAAGCCGCGCCGCATCCGATGGCCAGCGCATCCGGATGACGGGACGGGGTCACTCGTTCACGCCGGCCGCGGTGACCGACGGGGTAATGCTGCGGCCCGGCCGCCTGCGGGCGATCAGGTCGATCAACAAGTCGGCCGGCACCGTCACCGTCGAGGCAGGGTGCCCGCTGCACGCGCTCAACGCCGAGCTGCTCGCCCGCGGGCTGTCGCTGGCCAACATGGGCGACATCCAGGTGCAGACGGTCTCGGGCGCGACCCAGACCGGCACTCACGGGACCGGCCGCGATCTGGGCGGGATGGCCGCGCAGATCGCCGGGCTGGAAATGGTGCTGGCCGACGGGCGCATCGCCACCGTGTCGGCGGACTCCCCCGGCGGCGGCCTGGACCTGCCGGGCGAGCTCGGGGCGGGCCTGTTCGACGCGGCTCGGGTCGGCCTTGGCGCGCTCGGGATCGTGACGGCGGTGACCTTCCGGGTCGAGCCCGCCTTCCTGCTGCAGGCCCGTGAGGAGCCGATGAGCTGGTCGCGGGTGATCAGCGAGCTCGACGAGCTGACCGCGGAGAACGAGCACTTCGAGTTCTACTGGTTCCCGCACAGCGAAGGCTGCCTCACCAAGCGCAACAACCGCACCGAAGGCCCGGCCAGCCCGCTGCCCGGGTGGCGGCACCTGCTCGACGACGAGTTCCTGTCCAACACGGTCTTCGGCCTCACCTGCAGGCTCGGCCGGCGGATCCCCCCAGCGATCCCGGCGGTCAACTCGGTGGCCGCCAAGGCGCTCGGCGCCCGCACCTACACCGACGCCGCCTACAAGGTCTTCACCAGCCCGCGCCGGGTCCGGTTCAAGGAGCAGGAGTACGCGGTGCCGCGGGCGGCGCTATCGGACGTGCTCGGCGAGGTGAAATCGCTGATCCAGCGGCGCGACTGGCGCATCAGCTTCCCGATAGAGGTGCGGGTCACGCCGCCCGACGACCTCTGGCTCTCGACGGCCTACAAGCGCGACAGCGCGTACATCGCGATCCATGTCTTCCATCCCTCGCCGCACGAGGCCTATTTCACCGAGGTCGAGTCGATCATGACGGCCGTCGGCGGGCGCCCGCACTGGGGCAAGATGCACACCAGGGAGGCCGACTACCTGGCCGGGGTCTACCCGCGGCACAGCGACTTCGTGGCCTTGCGGGAAGCCCTGGATCCGGAGCGCCGGTTCGGCAACGACTACCTGACCCGGGTGCTGGGCGCCTGAGGCGGCTGCCGGGCGGGTCGGGGGCACCGCCGCGCCTGCGAGACAATCGAAGGCGTGCGATTCCTCACCGAGCCAGTTCATGATCTGGCCTACAGCGACGTCTTCCTGGTCCCGAACCGATCTGCGATCGGATCGCGGCTCGACGTCGACCTGACGGCCAGGGACGGCAGCGGCGCGACGATTCCCATCGTCGTCGCCAACATGACGGCCGTTGCGGGCCGGCGGATGGCCGAGACCGTGGCCCGCCGTGGCGCCATCGCGGTGCTGCCGCAAGACATTCCGGTCGACGTGGTTGCCGAGGTCATCGAGTGGGTCAAGTCGCGCGATCTGGTCCACGACACGCCGCTGACCCTGCGGCCGGCCGACACGACCGGGCATGCGCTGAGCCTGCTGCCCAAGCGCGCGCACGGCGCCATCATCGTGGTGGACGGCGAAGGCCGGCCCGTCGGCGTCGTGACCGAGGCCGACTGCACCGGCGCGGACCGCTTCACCCAGCTTGACCAGGTGATGTCCACCGAACTGCTGGCCCTGCCGGCCGGCACCGACCCGGAGCGCGCGTTCGGGCTGCTGCACGACGGGCGGCACCGGCTCGCTCCGGTGGTGGATCGGCAAGGACGCTGCGTCGGGATCCTGACCAGGACCGGAGCGCTGCGGGCCACGCTCTACGAGCCCGCGACCGACGGCCGGGGCCGGCTGCGCATCGCCGCGGCGCTCGGCATCAATGGCGACGTCGCGGGCAAGGCGAAACTGCTGCTGGACGCCGGCGCCGACTTGCTGGTGGTCGACACCGCACACGGACATCAGGACAAGATGCTGACCGCGCTGCGGTCGGTTCGCGAACTGAGCCCCGAGGTCCCGGTCGTAGCCGGGAACGTCGTGACGGCCGAGGGAGTCGCGGACCTGATCGAGGCCGGCGCCGACATCGTGAAGGTGGGCGTCGGGCCCGGCGCGATGTGCACGACCAGGATGATGACCGCGGTCGGACGGCCCCAGTTCAGCGCCGTGCTGGACTGCGCGGCCGAGGCGCGGCGGCTCGGCAAGCACATCTGGGCCGATGGCGGTGTCCGGTATCCGCGGGATGTCGCGCTCGCGCTCGCGGCGGGCGCATCCTGCGTGATGATCGGCTCGTGGTTCGCGGGGACCTGCGAGTCGCCGGGCGACGCGTTCAGGGACCCCGACGGCAAGCTGTACAAGGAGAGCTTCGGCATGGCCTCGGCCCGCGCGGTGCGGCTGCGCGCGGCGGCCGACTCGCCGTTCGAGCGGGCCCGCAAGGGGCTGTTCGAGGAAGGCATCTCCAGCTCGCGGATGTACCTGGACCCGCAGCGGCCGGGCGTCGAGGATCTGCTGGACGCGATCACGGCGGGCCTGCGCAGTGCCTGCACGTACGCCGGCGCCGACAACCTGGACGACTTCGCCCGGCGCGCGGTCGTCGGCATCCAGGGTGCGGCCGGGTACGCGGAGGGCAAGCCGCTGCCGGCTGGCTGGTGACTACCGGGACTGGCCCGATGATCAAGGTCAAGCCACTTAAGATGATTTGGTGCGCTCTGCCCCCCGATCGCTGACGTTCGCAGCCGTGGCCGGGGTCCTATCGGCCAGCCTGATCGCCGCGGTGCCGCCGGCGCAGGCGGCCAGCCTCGGTGGCGCCGGGCCGCAGCGGCAAGCCAGCCCGGCCAAGGTGACCGCCGCGGCGGCGGAACTGGTCAACGCCACCACCGGCAAGGCGATGTGGACCAGGAACATGAACACCAAGCGGCCGATGGCCAGCATCACCAAGGTGATGACCGCGCTGCTGGTGATCAAGGCCGGCCAGCTGAACCGGAAGATCAGGGTGACCAGGGCCGCCGAGCAGTACGGCCGGGCCTTCGACCCCGGGGAGGCCGGCCTGCGTCCTGGCGACGTGCTGACCACCCGCCAGGTCCTGGAGGGCATGCTGCTGCCCTCGGGCAGCGACGCCGCCTACCTGGTCGCCACCACCTACGGGCCCGGCTGGCCGGCGTTCGTGCGGAAGATGAATACCGCCGCCCGCAAGCTCGGCATGACCCGGACGCACTTCGCGAACTTTGACGGCCTGCCCTGGCCGTCGGAACACAGCACGTACTCGACCGCCCATGACCTGATCCTGCTGGCCGAGGCCGCGATGAAGCTGCCGACCTTCCGCCAGATCGTCGCGCAGCGCAATCACTGGATCGGCGCCACCAGCGCGCATCGGCACTATTACTGGACCAACACCAACCTGCTGCTGCACAGCTACCGGGGCGCCGTCGGCATTAAGACCGGCTACACGGCCGGGGCCGGGTACTGCCTGCTGTTCGCGGCCAGCCGGAACGGGACCGAGCTCATCGGCGTCGTGCTG
>Ga0209006_10006425_pt1 | contig 10633 bp, 8 predicted proteins | sample JacPin_JW_Ref_O2_FD_188567 | JGI IMG/M metagenome (GOLD analysis project Ga0209006, IMG submission 188567) | Forest soil microbial communities from Algoma, Ontario, Canada - Jack Pine, Ontario site 1_JW_Ref_O2 (SPAdes) (version 2) | ecosystem: Environmental > Terrestrial > Soil > Boreal... | reverse complement strand
GACGCCGAGTTTCTTGTAGATCGACTTCAGGTGATCCTGGACAGTATAGAAGGATAGCGACAGGTGATGTGCAATCTGTTTCGTCGACAAACCTTTGGCGGCGACGTTGGCGACATCAATCTCTCGATTGCTCAGGTGAAAGGCGGCCAATCTTGCGGTTGCGGTGTGGTCAGAGCGGCATTGAGAGATGCGCAGTAGAAAGCCGCCGCCGCACTTATCGGGGACCCTGACAACCCGCAAGGTCTGCGCCGACGCCACCGAGTCCATGTCGACCGCGCGCCCTTCTTCCAAACCGGCCCAGCTGCACTGATCTAGGAGCCAGCCTTGCACAGAAGATATTCCGAGATGGCCAAGGGCTTTGGACTGCGCCAGCATCGACAAGGCGGCGTGCCCGGTCGGATTGGAGTAGAGAATATGTCCCTGAGCGTCGAGCAGGACGATGGCGTCATTGAACTCCGCCGGCGCGAGCACGTGAGTGAGCCAATCGAGTCGGGAGTCGGTGGACTGGTCCGTTAAGCGCCCGTAGACATTGGCAAGTACCGGCGCGACGCAGCGGATCTTCAGTAGATCGACAGGGGTAAAACCGCGACTTTCTCGGGAGCGCCACAGGCCGAGCATGGCGATGTGCGCTCCGCGTCCGGTCAATTTTATGGCGAGGGATCGGTCCATGTGCTGAGGACCATGGAACTCGCGATACAGCGTCTTCTCCCGAAGGGATGAATCCTCGAAGACATCCTGGGAATCCAAAATACCTTTGTAGGTTTCCGCTTCAGGGCAGGCGACGCGTTGGCGCACGGGATTAGGCAGCAATCGGTAATATTTCTGATACTTCGCCTGCGCTGCTGAGTCGACGCCGCAAAAGATTACGCGGTCCGGCATATCGGCGATGGACGTATGTCGGTTGCTCAAGCTCGACACGGATAGCCCGAAACACGTCTTCACGCTGGGCAGCACCGTTGCTTCAAATTCCGCGAGACTGCGACTGGCCGTCGCGGCGACGTTGACTTCGCCGACAAGATCTACATCGCTGTCCCAAAGTTCATTCGCCGCGGCCATATTCATGTGGCACTCCCCCAAAACAACTGAATCGACCTATCTTTTCCATTTTCCTCCTGTATACGAGAAAATTAGTATGATGTCAAACTATTGCACCACCATACCGGCACGCGCGGGGCGGTGATCAAAGGATTGCTTAAGGCTTCGCTCGAAACAGGGCCGATGCTAGTTGTTTAAGGTCCGGTTGATATTCCAGCCTTGCGATGGCCTCGATTATGTCCGCTGCCGCAGGCCGTCCCCGAAGTTTATTGACCGCCAGGTCGAAGGGTTGCGGCGCCTCCCCTGGCGCCTGATGGGTAGCACTGCGCAGCACTCGGCCATCACGCATCGTCAACGTGAGTTCCGTACGCTCGATGCCGTGATTGCGCGACAATCGGGCGTCTACTTCGGTCACTACCATGGCGGACAGATGTCGCAGATCCGCCGCCTGCAAGGCCTGCATTGTGTAGAGATCGGTTGAGACGCTGCCTCGCGCCAGCGCCGCCGCGACCCCCCAACAGGCACTGAATTGAGCATCGACGATAGTGCGCGGTTTCTGCTTGGATTGCGCGGGCTGACAGACCAGATCCGTACCTGGTCCACATCGAATATGGATGGCGGCGATCTCGTCCACTGCGACGGTCGTCGAGCGAGCAATTGTCAGCGCGGCATCGATGAAGGGGTGCACTAACGCGCAGCAGGGATACGGCTTCACGAAGATGGCGCGGCTTTCGAAGCGCGTCCCCAGCCCATCAAGCAGTACGCGCTGATCGCCGTCGGCGCCCCCATACTGACGAAAGAGGCCGAAACGTCCTTCCAGCGCATATTTTGCACCGGTGACTCCGGCCTCGGCCAGTAGCATGGCTATTAATCCATGTTGCGCGGCGAATCCTGGACCTACTCGCTTGGTCAGGCCGCCATCCACCAGCCCCTGCATATTGCCTGCCGCTTGATGGTAGGCGATTCCCAGCGCATCGATCGCCCGATCGACCGAAAGCTTAGCTATTCGCGCTGCTGTAAGGGCAGCTGCGAGATGCCCGAGAAGCGGTGTGAAGTGCCAACCGCAAGTCGACTTACTGCCGCCCGGGAAGGCCAAGCCAATTCGCGTCATCACCTCGGAGTTGATCGCAATGGCGGCAAGCAGCTCGGTGCCACTGACGTTTCCCGCTCGTTCGGCGGCGGCTAGGCCCGCGGGAATGATAACGGTGCCGGGATGGATATACGCTGCCGCATGCGTGTCGTCGAAATCCAGCGCATGCATCATGGCGCCGTTGACCATCGCGGCTGTCGGCGCGGGCACACGCAGCGCGCTGCCAATAATGCCCGCCTGGGGTGCGCCCGCCCACTCAACTGCTGCCGCGCGCAGCGCCGGGATACCCTCGGCATCGACGGCCGCCAGCGCCACTGCGATCCCATCCAGCAGTTGCGTGCGAGCGTTTCGAACGACGTCCTGTGGCAATTCGGTCGCCGGAAACGATACCGCAAAATCGACGATGCGCCGAGTGGCATCGGGTTCCGCTACGGAACGCGGCGCGTCGATCATATCCAGAGCCAGGGCCGTATCTCGCGATCGCGAGCTTGGAACGCATCGATCTGCGCGCCCCAACTGAGCGTCAGCGCGATCGCATCAAGTCCCTTGAGCAGCATCTCCCGGTCCAACGACGGTACGCGAAATATCATCTCGCGACCCAAAGGCGTGAGAATCCGCTCGGCCTCGAGGTCCACGGTCATGGAGGCGTGATCGGAAGATATCTCATCGATCAGCCCCGACACCCCCTCCTCGGTCAACGAGATGACCAATACGCCATTGCGGGCGCAGTTGGCCGTGAAGATCGAACTGAAGCTCGGCGCGATGATGGTGCGAATGCCGAAATCTCGAAGTGCCCACACCGCGTTTTCGCGTGAACTGCCGCACCCAAAATTCGCACCCGCTACCAGGATTTTAGCGTCTCGATAGGGATGCTGATTGAGGATGAAGTCGGGATTCTCCGTGCGTGCCTCGATGTAGCGCCAACCGGCGAACAGCCCCTCGCCAAAGCCAGTTTTCTGCGGCTTCATCAATTCCTTGGCGGAGATGATCTGATCCGTGTCGATATTCTCTCGCCACATGGGCGCGGCGATTGCAATAAGACGGGTAAAGGCTTCCATGACTACAGTCCGAGCTTGCGGGTGTCGACGATTCGTCCGCGGATCGCCGAGAGCGCGACCGTTGCGGGGCTGGCCAGATGCGAGCGCACGCCCGGGCCCTGTCGTCCCTCGAAGTTACGATTGGTGGTCGAGATCACGCGCGCGCTCGGTCTGAAGCCGTCACCGCCCGCGGAGAAGCACAGTGAACACCCCGCCTCACCCCATTCGAAGCCGGAATCGATGAAGATTCGATGTAGCCCTTCGGCCTCGGCCGCTGCTTTAACGGCGCTGGAGCCGGGTGTACAAATCGCGCGCACCGAGGGCGCGACCCGGCTGCCTCGAAGAATTCGCGCGGCGCAGCGCAGATCCTCCAAGCGGCTATTGGTACAGGAGCCGATGAACGCGGCGTCGATGGCCACCCCTTCCAATCGTTGCCCTCCTTGCAGTCCCATGTACGACAGAGCACGCTGCTTCGCTTCACGGGTGGGTCCTTGGAACGCTTGATCGGGATCGGGAATCTCGCCGTCAATCGCCATGACGTCCTCCGGGCTCGTTCCCCAGGTAATCTGCGGCGCAAGATTGCGGCAATCGATGCGGACTTCTTTGTCGTAGACGGCGTCGTCCGCGGACGCTAAGCCCTGCCAATAGGCCAACGCCTGATCCCACAATTGCTCCTTGGGCGCGAACGGTCTGCCATGAAGATACTGATAGGTTACGTCGTCGGGCGCCACGATGCCGGTGCGAGCGCCGAACTCGATGGCCATATTGCACATCGTCAGCCGGCCTTCCATCGGCAGTGATCGTATCGCGGTTCCGGAGAACTCCGCGGCGCAACCCAATGCTCCCGCCGTGCCGCAGTGCCCGATCATGGCAAGAGTGAGATCCTTGGCGCAGACCTGTTCGGAAAGTACGCCGTCGAAGGTGACGCGCAATGTCTTCGGCCGCGTCTGTACGATGGTTTGCGTCGCCAGTACATGTTCACCGTCACTCGCGCCGATTCCCCAGGCAAATGCACCGACCCCGCCCACCGTGCAGGTATGACTGTCACCGCACACGAAGGTCATGCCGGGAAACACCAGGCCCAGTTCCGGCGCGATGACGTGCACGATGCCTTGTCTCGGATCATCGAGCCCGAACAATTGGATGGCATGGCTTCGAGCTCGCACGGAAAGCTCTCGCAAGAATTCCGTGCCGTTCGGAATCCGGGAGGTCATGTCGCGACCTTTGTGGGTGTCGACGACATGGTCCATGGTGGCGAAGGTCAGATTGGGGTTTCGAACTTTTAGCCCTGCAGCGTCCAAGCTCTTGAGAGATACGGCGCCGCTGACTTCGTGTAGAAAGTGCCGATCAATGTGGATCAGAAAGCCCGCCTCACCCACCGGACGAATCACGTGTGCGTCCCAGATCTTGTCGAAATATGTTCGCATGTCAACGACGCTCCTGCGCGTGTGGTAGGTCCGGCTCTACATCGTTGAATAGACCGGCCAGAGAATAGCCGCCGATCCCGGCATACGCATTGAACAACCCTTTGCGCCCTTCGAACACTTCGGCGGGACCGCTGAAGCCGGCTTGCGCAAGTCTTGCGGCAAGAATGGCCGATCGCGCCATCCAACCGCCAAGAAGCTTCGAGTCCGTGCCCTGCCACTCGCGCGAACCACTGGCCAAGCTGCCGGCGACGCCGAGTGCGTCGACCATCGCCGACGGGGATAGATTCAGAGTGCGGCCCGCGGCGGCAGTCGCGGCCGGTACACCCAGTAAGCCGTCGGCGAGATGGCCGCGCGCATGCATGCCACTTCCCGCCGCTCGCTCCAATCGCTCCAGTGTTTCCAGCCCGCCTGCAATGGCCGCAACGGCAACTTCGTCGGCGCCGCGGACTTCCTGAGAGAGCGCTGCGACGGTTGCAACCACGGCGGCGATCGGTAAAGGCCATTGTGTCGCCAGCAAGGCGCCGTTAGCGAAAGCAGCGTCGCGCGCGGTGTAGTTGCCGGACAACCCCGCTATCGAACAGGGCCCGCGGATTGCATCGGCCTCAACGAGAGCCCCTAAGCGCTGGACGAACACATCGTTCATCGCTGCGCGCGAGGCGACGGTGCCGTGAAATTGCTGCCAATAGTCGGCGGCCGCGGCGCGAGCGCTTGCGCAGTCATCGGTGATGATCTCGATTATACGGCTCGATGTCGACATCACGCTGCTCATGCGGCTTCCCTTTGGCACAGGGTAGCCAGCGCGCCTGCATCTTGCGAAGCGGCCAACCGTGGAGTCAATTCGGCCAGTTGCCGGCTGCGTGGGGCGCCGATAATCGGGGTTGCGTTACGCAGGAATTTGTCGATTATCTCGGCCGCCGCCCAGGGGTTTTCCGGCGTGCCGCGGCTTGCCAGGGTTGATCTGAGAAAGGTGCGCCCGTCCTTGCGGCGCACTTGCAGCCAGCCCCGCAGTGCCATGCCCTCGTCGTACTGCGGATCGAATACGTAATGCACCTTATCTGCCAGTTCGAGCACGGCGGGATCCGCGATCGCATCTGCCGAGAAGCTGTCGATATTGATGCACCGATGCATCAGAGCGCTGGCCACGACGTAGGGCATGCTGAACTTGGCGGCGTACGGTGTAGGGGGCCGGTACTTGAGCGTTGGCGGTTCACATAAAGCGGGACCCAAGACCTCTCCCACGCGTACATCGATACGTTCTACGCCGCGTAAATCGAGGTCCTGCTCGCGGGCCAGATCAATGGCGCAGTCGGCGTAGGGATGCAGCGCTTGGCAACAGGGGTAAAGCTTGTAGGCGAGTTTTCCCGCTTCCCATCGACTGCCGAGGTCCTCGACAATCGTGTGCCCGACATCGCTGACGCGTAATCCCGCGAAGGCGGCGATGAAGCCTGTGGCGCCATCCAATACGGAAGCGGGCCCTAAGAAGCCGGCCTTTGCCAGAGCGGTCGCCTCAAAGCCGGCTTGCACTGCGAGCCCAGAGTGGATGCATTTGTTCCAGGTCCCATCGACCGTGCTTTGGTGTAATCCGCCGGTCATGGCACCGGCCATGCCTAGCGCTGCGGTCGTTTCTGTCGCCGTCAGTTTCTGAAGTTTGGCGATAGCGGCCGCGGCGCCAAAAGAGCCGCAGGCGGAGGTCGGATGCAAACCGCGGCCAATCAAGGCCGCGCCGCACGCCACTCCAATGCGCGACATGACTTCGATGCCGGCGATCAGTGCGGTCACGGCGGACTCACCGTCGACTTGTCCAAGCTGAGCCAATGCCAGCACGGGAGGCAAAATGGTTGATGAGGGATGGCAGATAGCCACCAAGTGGCTATCGTCGAAGTCCATGCCATGCCCCAGACAGGCATTGTAAAAGCCGGCATTCTTCACGGGGAAACGGCCGCTGATACCGAACGCCGTACTGGATCCCGCACCCGCTTCGTGTTCAATCAATTGCCGGACCGAACGAGCGTACGGCAGCGGTGTGGAGGCAAGGCATACCCCAATCGTGTCGAGCGCATGCAGGCAGATATCGGAGACCAGATCAGTGGGGATGTCAGAGAACCTAAGGTCACTGACGAAAGCAGCCAGTCGATTCGCCAGACACATGACTACGAGGCACCGTAGCGCTGTTGAATCTCGTTGTATTCATCGATTCCGACGATCCGGGTGATCGCATGGAACTCGGCCTGGGCTGGCGCCTGGGTGGAATCATCGTCACGCACGGCGAGCAAGGCCTGCTGCATCGCATGCACGGCCGCCGGAAGCACCGTGTTGTAGCAGATAAACTTAAAGCCCATGGACACCAGAGTTGAGCGATCAAGTACCGGAGTTTTAGGCGCAATGTTGCAAAAGGGCGCGGTTCGCACGCCGGCGGCGAACTGGCGTAATTCCTCGGCCGTCTCTGGTGCCTCCATGAAGATGATGTCGGCGCCCGCCTCCTCGAATAGCCGACAGCGCAGCATGGCTTCCTCGAACCCAAGCCCACCGCGGGCATCGGTGCGTGCCATCACCAAGATGTCTTGCTCGGCGCGCGCGTCAACTGCCGCGCGAATCTTGGCGACGGCTTCCTGTCGGGACACGACCTCGCGCGCCCCGGCCATGTGGCCGCAGCGCTTGGGACTTAACTGATCCTCCAGCATGATCGCGGCCGCACCGGCTCGGGCATATTCGATCGTGGTGCGGCGCACGTTCATCGCGTTGCCATAGCCGGTATCACCGTCCGCAATGACACAGAGATTGGGTGCCGCCGAACAGATGTTGCGCAGCTGATCCAGCATATCCGTAAAGGTCACGAGCCCCACATCGGGAAGTCCGTAGCGGGTCGCCGCGACGCCGAAACCGCTCATGAGGGTACAGGGGAATCCCGCCTGGTCCAGCAGCCTCGCCGAGAGCGCGTCGAAGCAAGTGGGAAATATGATCGGCGCCGGAGCAGCAATCAGCTGCCGAAGTCGGTCGGGTGAGCGATTTTCGCCTGACATGCGGACAAGCCCTTATGTTTGCGATCTGTGTAGCGCTCAGCTGGAAGCACCGTCGTCATCCCGTCAAGCGGCCAACTGAGCACGAGAATCTTTCGGCATGGTGCCGAAAAATAGTTGGACGGTCAACTGTTGGTAAAATTCGAGATGACGTCTGCACTTTCAAAAGCTTTGCCCGGTCCCGGATCCGTCGCCGGCTATTGAGTACCTCGGCTAGGATTCCAGTACGAAGGCTACCCGCTCCAGGGTTTCAAGAAATTCCTGCACCTTGCTGGCGCCCACGATTTTCCGCAGTTTCTGCTCATGTCGATGCGCGTAGGTCTGTAGAATTTCCATCTCCTGGACCCCCGCGGGAGTCAAGGCCAAGGTGTAATTTCTCATGTCGGAAGTTTCGCGCTGGCGGGAAATGTAGCCGCGCTGCTCGAGATTGCGCAGGCTGCTGGTCAGGGTCGACTTATCGCGTCCATTCGCCTTGCTCAATGTCGTTTGATTGATGCCGGGATTTTCGCGGATCAACTTCAAGAGAGCGAAGGATCCCAGCTTCAAATCGTCGTCTCCGGCCGGCCTGACCAGCGCCTGGCTGGACGCTTCTTGGGCTCGCCGCAGTCGAAACGCGATGCTGTCCGCCAACCAGCCGAATTGAATTGGCCGCTCTTCCAAGGGGATTGGCGTCACTCCCCGACTCTTTACTTTGCGCAAATGGATCCCCTCAATCTTCGATTTAGATGGCCGTCGCCGCGACGGGCGCGCGCTGTTTCCAACCTACTTATACTAGCGTGTGCCGTCGCGCCAAGCTCTATTGTGCGAATAAAGCCTTGATTATTGCGGGATTGACAGTCAGCGCACTATCGGTATGATATCCAACTAATATAGGCGTGTGATGCCGAGGTAATGGCGCCTCGATATTAGCGTCACCCATCTACACTGCAAATTGCTGGAGGGCCCGGGAGTGGTGCAGCTTTCCGAATTCCGAACGGGCTGGCCTCTGGTGTTTTCGGCGGCACTCGCCGTGGCTATCGCACCGCCAACCATCCTCTTCCATAGTTTGGGTGTACTTGCCCCGGCGCTCATTGCTCAGTTCGGCTGGAAGATGGCGCAGCTGCAGGGCGGCTTGGCCGCGATGTCGATCACCATGTTGGTCAGCGGTCCCCTGGTCGGGCTCATCGCGGATCGGTTTGGAGTGCGCCGGGTTGCACTGATTTCCATGCCCTTGTTGGGGCTCACGGTGATGTGCTTCTCGTTGATGACGGGAGTCATCGTTCAATTTTATTTGTTGTGCATCGCCGTCGCGCTATTTGGTGCCGGTGTCACGCCGATCGTGTGGACACGAGCTGTCAATCGGCATTTCAACTTAAGCCGCGGACTTGCGCTGGGATTGACTTTAAGCGGGACGGGATTGTTCGCCTTGATTGCGAAACCGGGCTTGGCCGCGGTCATTCATGCTCATGGCTACCGAGCGGCGTATCTTACTCTGGGGACCGTTCCTCTACTGCTCATGCCGATCGTGGCATTTGGTCTACGGCGCGGATCGCTGTCGGCTGCGGCGACGGATGGTGCGCCCAGACCTTCCGAGGCAGCCGGCGGGCGGCCCAACGAAGGCCTCACCGTCCTGCAGGTGATCCGTCACTGGCGTTTCTGGCTCATATTCCCCTCATTCATGCTGGCGGCTTTCGCGACAGCCGGGCCCATTCCCAATCTGGAGCGCATTCTGATTTTGCAGAGCTTCGACCTTGCGCATGCTGCGGCACTTACCTCGTTGATCGGGGCGTCAATTGTCGTGGGACGTTTGGGGGGTGGCTGGTTGTTCGATCGATTCTGGGCACCCGGCGTCGGCGCGCTCATGCTGCTTTTTCCCGCGATTGGCGGCGTGATTCTCACCTCGCACACGATTTCACCGCAGTTTGCCTTGCTCGCTTGCGTGCTGCTCGGTATCGGTGCCGGCGCTGAATGGGATTTGCTCGCTTATCTGGTGGCGCGTTACATCGGAATGCGGCGTTACGGCTCCGTGTATGGGTTTTTATTTGCGGCGTTTGGCGTGGTGGGTGGCAGCGCGCCCGCCATCTACGGGGCCGTTTTTGACCACGCCGGCAGCTACCGGCCCGGCCTACTCGCCGGTGCCACTGGATTGGTGTTGGCGTCCTTCGCGCTTCTGTGGCTTGGCCCCTATCCCGAGTTCGATGCGGGACATCAGCGAACCCTGCCACCATCCGATGCCACTGTCGGGGCTCCACGACCAAACTTAACGGCAAATGCGGGAGGTCACTGATCATGCCCCAACCTTCCTCGGGCGCCCCGATTGAAGTGTTCTGGATGCCCCACTGCAGCAGTTGCATGGCGGTGAAGAAATTTCTTGACGACCGTGGCGTCGCCTACACGTCCATCAACGTCGTGGAGGACAAGGCGGCAATGACGCGATTGGCGGCGCTCGGTGCGCGCAGCGTACCGGTCGTGGTACAGGGTGAGCGCTTCATTTTCGCTCAATATCTTCGGGATGTTTCAGCCTTCCTTGAGCTGGACAAGGTGAGCGTGGAGGCCTTGGACCGCGTGGCGCTGGCTGCTCGCCTGCTGCCGCTCCTGGAAATCACGCTTAAGGTCATCGAACGGACGCCGGAAGCCACACTCGCGCAGAATCTGCCGGGACGCGATCGCTCCTACTTCGTGGTCGCTCATCATGTTTTTCAAATCGCCGCCGCGGCGCGGCGCGGCATTCCTGACGGCAGGCTGCATGATCGCGACAGTCTGCAAGAGCCGCCGCAGGAGATGGCTACCCGCGAGGCGCTGCTCATCTTTGCCAGATGGGTGCTGGCGAACGTGCGTGACTGGCCGCTCGAACTTGCGCACCACAGTGAGACCGACGCTGTCGTCACCGATTACGGGCCGCGCAAGTTGGGCGAGGTGCTGCATCGCGTTGTCTCGCACGCCGCCCAACACGCGCGCCAGCTGGCGACTTGGGCGCAAGCTCAGAACGTGATCTTGGATCAAGAATTCAATCCCGCCATACTTGACGGCCTGACCGTTGCCGATGAG
>Ga0209006_10006424_pt1 | contig 10633 bp, 6 predicted proteins | sample JacPin_JW_Ref_O2_FD_188567 | JGI IMG/M metagenome (GOLD analysis project Ga0209006, IMG submission 188567) | Forest soil microbial communities from Algoma, Ontario, Canada - Jack Pine, Ontario site 1_JW_Ref_O2 (SPAdes) (version 2) | ecosystem: Environmental > Terrestrial > Soil > Boreal... | reverse complement strand
CGCTGCGGTCGACGATTCGCGAAAGTGCGATCGCCGCAACGGTCGCGCTGCTCGCGCCGGCCGAGACGACCCCCGATCCGCCGGCAGCGCTCGCGCTGCGCCGTTCGGTCTTGGCAAGCCGAGGGATGACCGGCGCGGTCGAGCTGCTCGCGCTTGCGGCCCGTTACGGAGATCTGGACGATGCGCGGCTCGCGGCCGATGCGCTGGGCGCCTTCATCGCGCCGAGCCGCAAATATTTGAAGGCTCACGCGTTGCTCTCGCGGGCGCACGTGCTCTTCCGCTGCGGGGAACGCGGCGCGGGCATCGACCATGCAGGCGACGCCGCTCGTGCCTTCAACGCGATCGGGCTGAGACGCTGGATGAACGAAGCGATGCTCCTGCTCGTCAGGCAGGAGGACGAGAATTACCCGCGGCGGCGGCGCGGCCGTCCGCTTGGGTCGTCGCTTACGAGTCGCGAGCAGCAGGTGGCGCACCTGATCCGGCGCGGCGCGCGAAATCGCGAGGTGGCCGCGGCGCTTCAGATCAGCGAGCATACCGTGGAACGGCACGTGAGCTCGATCCTCGGCCGTCTCGGCTTGCGCTCGCGCTGGCAAATCGTCGACCCGAAAAACGCCTCCGAACATTAACGTTTGCTCAACTTGCCTTAACGATACCCGTGACTTCCGGGATGCGACCCCGATTGGACATCCCCTAGCATCGGGTGGTGAAGCTCTCGGCGAGCTTAACGCCCCTATCGTTGCTTCTGGGAGTAGAGTTTGTTCAAAAACTTCCTACGCGTCAAGAAGCGCGTGCTGTTCTTCGGTTTTTTCTGCATGGCCGCGCCGGCCGCAACCACCCTCGCCGAGACCGCCGGAATCGTATCGGGAACCGTGACCGACGACCGCACCCGCGCGCCGATTGCGGGCGTCGCCGTCGTGGCAAAGTCGCCGAGTGCCACCTATCGCACGACCACCGACGCGAAGGGTCAGTACCGCTTCTTGAGCGTGCTGCCCGACAACTACTCCATCACCTTTACCAAGAGCGGCTACGCCTCGTACTCGACGATCGTCGTCGTGATCAACGGCTCGCTGCAGACGGTCAACGCGCCGATCTCGCGGACGCTCAAGGTCATCGCGTCGACGCACGCGCGTTCTCCGGGAAGCGCCTTTCAGCGCGGGATGACGATCGATACCTATACGGTTACCGGCGCGCAAATCGACATGGTTCAGGGCAAGGCGTTCAATACCAACGAGAACCAGTTGCTGCGCAGCATTCCCAGCGTCACGATCGACAAGAGCGGCACGGTCTCGATTCGCGGCGGCTTCGCGTTCGAAGCGGCCTATGAGTTTGAAGGGATCGACTACACGACGCCGTCTGCTAACCTGCAGAACACGCTGCAGAACATCTCCAACTTCGGCTTGCTCAACGGCGTCGGCGGCGTGCAGCTGATCCCGGGGGGCGGCGACGCGACCCACGGCGATACCGGAACGGGCCTGGTGCTCTTCACGGCCAAGCACGGGACGTACCCGAGTTACTTTCACGTCGACGCCGAAGCGCAGATGTTCCCGTACCTTCACCAGCTGGGGCTGGAATGGGGCTGGGCCGATCCCTCGCAGCGCTTCTCGAACTACGCCGGCTTTATCGCGGAGCGAAAGGCCTACCAGTACGGCATTCCCGGTACGGCCGCCAACACGCTTGGGACGCTGGGCACCAACGCCGCGACCTTGGGCAGCACGATCGATCCCAACTTAGTCTACTATTCGCCCTCGTACCTCTCGTCGAACGATTTCGTCGACAACGCGATCTATCGCTTTGGGAAGAACAACAGCCAGCGGCTGCAGTTCTTCATTCAGGACCAGGCAATCACGCAGACGCTCGACTACGGCGGCTTCCGTTTTTTGCCGTACATCTCGGGCGGCACGACCGCCGGCCGATGCGCGCCGTATCCGGTCAACGGCCCCGGAGGCCCAGTGAATACCGGGCAGCAGAACTTTGCCTGCGATTCGCTGATTCCGCTCTTTCCGGGACAACCCAACACCTACGCCTTCGTCTCGAATCCCGATACGCTGCGCAGCCCGTTTCTTGCCTACAAGTTCGAGTACGGCGCGCAGTTGGGTTCGACGACGGCGGTGACGGCGCGGTACTTCCGGACCTTCGAGCAGCAATCACAGGATATGCCGGCACAGGGGATCTTCGCCGATCCCTACGGCGGCACGCGGACTGCGGGCCAGATCGACTTCACGACGCAGCTGGGCGAGAAGAACCTGTTTAAGTACGGCGCGATCTATCAGTGGGTGGTTCCCTACGGCAACCGCTACGATTTCACGTCGTACTCGGCATTTACGACGCCGTCGTTCGTCGTGACCTACCCGATCACGCATCCCAACCAGCCCTTACCATTGCCGTATACCTACACCGGCCTGCTGCCCAACAACAACCCGTCGTCGCAGCAGGGGCTCGAACAGGATTTCTTCTCGCCGTCGTTTTGCGCTCAAGTCGGGCTGCACTCCAACTGCGGCTACCTCAGCTCCTACTTTCCCGGCGGCGTGCGCTTTCCGTTCGAGGAAGACATTTCAACGGTCGGGCAGCAGCAGTACGGCGCCTATCTTCAAGACAGCATCGACCTGAGCAATAAATGGAAGAGCGAAGCCGGCTTACGCCTCGACGGCTACAACTTTCAGATCCCGACGCAGGTCGGTGCGCCGGCCTCGATTCCGGCGGTCGAACATCAGCGCCTCTACGAGCCGCACTTCGATATCTCGTACGCTCCCGATAATCGCGACACGATTCGCTTGGGCTTCGGGCACACGCTCTCGATGCCGATTCCCAGCCTGCTGGGCGCCGACGTGAGCCGCGCGCCCTATGCCGCCTTCGAGCGGATTCCGTCCTACGACAACTCAACGGGAAAGCCCGCAACCTACTGCGGGCCGCTCGTCAATGCGCTCTGCGCCAACTACGCCGATCAGCTCTACTGGCTCACCCGCGACTACCGCTACGGCAGCTCGACGCTGGAGGCGCCGCTGGTCGGCGCAACCTTCACCAACTTCGACCTCTCCTGGGCGCACGAGTTTCGCGACGGCGCGGCGATCAAACTGACGCCGTTCTACCGGCGCGGCTACAACGTCATCGAGCAGACCGCGCAGATCATCGGCTACAACTATCAGACGGGCTCCCCGGTCTTCGGCGACGTTCAGTACTCCAATCTCGGCATCCAAAAGGCCGCCGGGGTCGAAGCGCTCTACAATCGCGAGGTTGCCGTCGGCGTCTCGATGCAGATCGGTGCAACCTATATCAGCCAGTTCGGCAACGAGCCGCCGGGCACGTTCTTACAGCCGGCGGCGCTGGCACTGGGAACGGTCTACCGTTCTCCCGACCTTTCGCCGTTTCAGATGAATGCCGCCTTCGATTACAAGAGCGCCAAAGGCTGGCGAATCGATCCGGTGATCGGCTTCAACGTCGGGTACCCGTACGGGCAGGGGTATTACACGGCGGTCTACTGCAACGGCATTCCGGTTATCGTGCCGTCGTCGAGCCTCTCGGTCATCTACTCGCAGACCCCGGGCTACATCGATCCGCTCGATCCCGGCACGTGCACCAAACCCAATATCGCCGCGACGCGAGGGATTCACGAACCGGGGCTGGCCGGCGGGTTGCTCACGGCTCCGCGGGTCGACGTCGACCTCACCGTCGAGTACCGTCCGCCGACGCAGATGAAGGTCCTCAACGGGTCGGTCTTTGGGCTGCAGGTCGTCAATCTTTTCAATCAACTCTACAACGTGCCGGTGTACAACGGCTGCTACGGCGCACCGGTCAGTACCGGTTTGGCTAGCGGCAACGCACCGTGCACCTATTCGACGGCGCCGTACGCGCCGCCCGACGTCTCGGCGCACAGCTCGTCGCCGTACTTGACCTATCCCAACATGCCGCCGATCTCGTTTCGCTTTTACTACCAGGTGAAGATATGAATCGATCGTTCGCAACGCTCTTTAGTTTTGCTGCCGCCGCGGCGCTCGGTATCGCCTTGCTCGGGGGCTGCGGCAACGGCGGTGCATCGGAGCCGCTGCAAACCTCCGTCGATCCGGCGGCAAACTCGAAACTCCAATTTGCCGTCGGCGTCGCAACCATGGCCTTTAACGGCGGTAAGAGCGTCGCCTATGGACTCAACGAAGTTGAGACGCTGCGCCAATCCGACGGCCTTTCGGGAACGCTCTACAACGTTCCGATGATCATCGGGCCGACAACGTTTGACGTTCTGGATTCGACGCAGACCGGCGGCGAAGTGCTCGGCGCCGGCAACGATCTGGGAACCAATCACATCACCTGGGGCACGCTCAACCAATCACTGTGGACCGGACCGGTGCGCGGGCTCAAACAGGCATCGAGCGGCGCTTTCGGTTACGGCCTCTGCCCCTGCAACTCGGATTCGGGTCCGATCAACGGAACCTCACCGCTCTACCAGGCCTACAACCTTCCGATCTACGGTAACGACGAAGAGCTGTGGTACGGCGGTCCGCCGGCATTTCCGCAGGCCGGACCGTCGCTGATTGCGCTCGGGTGGCTCGGCTACTCGTTAGGTTTCACAACGTTCGCCGTGCAGCCGGTGATCGGAACCTACCATCTATACGCCGCGGTGCCCCCTTCCTTCGACACGCCGCAGAATCCGACGCCGAGTCCAAATCCCGCGGGCACACCGACGCCGCCGCCCGGCATTCTCGCCGCCGGCGCACAGCTGGCGTCGCTCAAAGCGCTGCCGCCTTTTGGAACGCCGGCTTTCACGCCGGACGGGAAGGGCGGAGGAAAGATCTCGCTGACGGTTCCGAGCGGTGCGAGCGAAGCGCTGGTCGAGGTATTTGCGCTGCATGGCGGCAACGGCATCTGCGCTCAGTCGCACTCGTCGGACGCCTACTACACGGTCGTCACACACGCGTCCGGCGCGCAGACGCTGAGGCTGGCCGATAACCTCGGGCCGCTGACGCAGTCGGGAACGAAGACGCCGACGATCTGTCACGGTCAGAGCTACGACGTTTACGCGGCCGCGACCGACTACCAAGCGTACGAATCGTCCTATCCGCAGAATCTTTCGGAGCTGCCGTTGATCAAGGGACCTAACGGCCAAGCCGACGTCAGCACATCCGATAAACTCTTTGGACTCTATCCGTGAGCGCTGCATTCGGCGTGAGCGTTCGATTGCGGTCGCTCTGCGCGATCGTTGCGCTCGTCGCGGCCTCGAGCTGCGGCGGAAATTTCAACACGCCCAACGGCCCGGTCGTCGGATCGCCCGGCGGCGGCGACCCGCCGCCGACCAAGCTCGTCGACGTCAAGGTAACGGTAACGATACCGCCCCGCAGCGGCGGCGTGCGGCCGAACTATCTCTCGTATAATACCGAATCGCTTTCGATCGTGCTCGTCTCCGTCGACGGCAACGGCGTAAGCGGGGTCAATCCGACGATCATGAACACGCTGCCAAAATCGCACGACTGCAAAAGCGGCGCGGGCGAGACGCTCTGCACCTCGACGGCAAAAGGGTCGCCGGGAGAAGACGTCTTCAGCATAACGGCGTACGACGGTCCCGGAGCGACCGGCGACGTCCTATCGGTCGGCACGGTCGAAGCGAAAATCGCCGGTAACGACGGCAACCTCGGGATCAGCAATCGCGTCCCGCTGACGCTTGGCGGCGTCATCGCTTCGCTGAAGCTTTTCCTGGTCCCAAATTCAGGAAAGCGTGGACGGCGCGTGACCGCCGCCGTGACGCTCGATGCGTACGACGCCAGCCGCGCGCTGATCGTTGGTCCAAGCGATTATTCGCAGCCGATCGCGCTCGCGGTGCAGGGCGACGCGAACAACGCGTTTCGTCTGCACGACGGGACTCACTCAGGCGAATCGCTTTCGATAGCGAGGCCGTCTGCCGGGCTCACGATGACGTACGACGGGAATACGCAGGCCTCAGCGGTTTCGGTTGCCGCCAGCGTCGATGGCCCGAGTTCGATCAGCGCAAGCGCGAGCTTCGACTTGACCGGTAAACAGCCGCCGCCGCCGGTGGGAACGATCTACGCCCTCAATCTGGGCTCGGGCGGCGGGCAGGGCGCGACGATCACCGAGTACGACGGGACGGCGAACGGCAATGCCGCTCCGGCGCGGACGCTGACGCTCGACAAGAAGTTCTATGCGGTCAGCCTAGCCGTCGATGCGACGGGGAATATCTACGTCGGCTACTTCGACAACAGCCTGGGATACAATCCGGCGACCGGCGCACCCGACACCGGGAACGAGATCGCGATCTACGCGCCAACCGCTAGCGGCAACGATCAACCAACGGCCGTGCTGACCGCCGATTCGAGCTCGAGCACCGCGCTCTTCCCGATATTCATCTCGTTCGATCCCACCAGCCGGCTCGTAACCTATGGCGCGACCAACGTCGACAACAATGCGGGCGACGCGGTTCTAACGTATGCTGCGGGCAGTTCGGGCCCGGCCACGCCGCAACACGGATTTGCGTTTAACTCGCCGACGATTCACTATTCGGGACCGTCGGGTCTCGCGATCGACGCAAGCGGCAACGTCTACCTCAACGGCACGTTCAAGTTGGGTTTCGGCAACGCGTACGGCATGTACGCGGCGTCGGCGGCCGACGTGGGCAATCCCGGCGCGACGCCGTCACGCATCATTCCTTGGGACGATAAGACGAAGCTGAGCGCCGGGACGACGACCGGCATCGCGCTCAACGAGAGCGGCGAAATCTTCATCGCCAACCTTCTCAAGAGCGGGAGCGGCAGCGGTACGACGTGCCAGGCGGCCGTGAACGTCTACTCGGCGGGCGCGAACAGCGGCAGTACGGATGGAGCGCCGCTGCGTACGTTGACGCTGGACACCATCAAAGCACAGGGCACGAATTGTACGAACACCTTCAATCCGCTGCTCTTCTACTTTCCCGAGATACAGATCTACGGCGGCTCGACGCTCTTTGCGGTCGACGCGTTCAACGACGCGATCGACGAGTTCGCTTCGAGCGGCAACGGTCTCGTCAAGCCCTCGCTACGCATCGCCGGATCTGCAACCCAGCTCAATGGCCCCGTGGCCCTCGCCATTACATCAGTTTCCGGATCGGCCAAGGCCGGACCGGTTACCGGCGTTCATTCGCCGGAACGAGTCCCTTTCAAGCACCAAAAAGCTCGATAAAGGAACAGCATCCACATGAGAAAGATCCTTTTCGCTCTGACGGTGGCGGTACTCCCGGCGCTCGCGCTTAGCGCGTGCAGCGGCGGCAACACCGCGCCCGCTTCGGGCATGTCGGCGCTGCCGAACCTCGCGCAGCACGGCGGTCGCGTCCATCGCGACGACAACGGCGCGAGCGATATCCACGCCGGCGGCGCAACCTTCCCCGCTTACGGCTACAACCTTGGAGATCAGCCAGTCGGGCTGTTTACCGATAGCCAACCCACTCCCGGACCCGGCTCGCTCCTCTACGGTGCGGCGCAGAAAATTGCCGACGGACATGCCTTCCTATACTGCCTGACCGGCAGCGGCTACGGCCGTAAGGAGTTTGAAGGCGTTCAAACGGTCGGCGCAGACGCGTGTGCCGCTCTCAATGCCTCGCCAACCGGCTTCGGCGGTCGCGGAGATCCGATCGACTTCGTCGGCAGCGACGTCGCGATGCCGTCGACCGAGTGCTGCGCGGGCGGCACGACCTACGCGACGACCTACGCCTCGACCTACGGGCAGCCGTTCGAGTTCCCGACGTACGGCGGCCCGATCGTTTTCCCGTACATTAACAACGGCAGCGGGCTAACCGGGCTCGGCTCGAACCAGCTCAAACTCACGACCTGGACCTACTGTGCGATCGCCAACGGCACAATCGGCTTCTGGGATGACGCTGCCATCACCAAAGATAATGGCGGAACGCCAGTCGCCGGCCACCAGCCGATCAGCTTCTACTACCGTACGGACGGCAGTGGAACGACGTACCTGTTTGAGAACAAGCTCAATGACAGCACGTCGGGCTGCAACCAAACGTGGAAGGCACCTTTCAACAAGGCGCCCTACCAAAAGAACGGCCGCAGCGCCGCTTGGACTTTCCCGCCCGTGAACCTCAACGCGCTGGCCTGGACCGGCCCCACCGGGAGTCAGCCTTCGGGTTCGACGTTCGTCGGCGCCAGCGGTAATCCGGGCATCATCAGCGGCATTCAGAGTGGCACCGGCTCGCCGTATGCGACCGGATACGCCGAAGGTGCCTGGGCGAACGCAGCCACGAGCCCGTCGCTTGGCCAAGCGGCGCTGCTTAGCGGCCAGAAATTCATCAGCCCGACCAATGCGAACGCCGTCGCCGCAAGCTTAGCCAAGGCTACCTCGAGCAAGATCCAGTTCGGCATGGGTTCCGACGGCATCTCGCTCGGCTCCAGCACGCCGAACTGCCAGCTCTACATTCCGCCGACGGTCTTCGTCGACCCGCCCACGGGTGCGTATCCGATCGTCGGACTGAGCTACTTCATGTTCTACGGCCAAGATCAGAAGCGTGCCGGCTCGAATCATTTCAAAGACCTCAAGGGTCTGATCCAGTACCTCGACTCGAGCGCCTGGAACAGCTCGCTTTCCAACCTCGAGTACACGCCGCTTCCGTCCTCGACTCGAACGGCCATCCAGAAGTCAATGACCGGGCACAGTACGACCCCGGCCTGCTTCAAGGCCTAAGTAACAAGCCGCCTTATGCGCGCCGCCTTCGGGCGGCGCGCATAAGTTTTTTCCTTTTGGAGCCTCGATGAAGTTTCGCTCGCAGAAAACTCTTAGCGTATGGATCGTGCTCGTGCTCGCGCTCGCTGGATGCGGCGGAGTCTCGAGCTCGAGTTCCAACGGCATGCCGCCGGCGGCGGCCTCTGTGGTCCGCGTTCGCTTTGCCGAGGGGGCTCCTTCACTCGAGACGCTCATCAACGGCGTGCCCCAACCGATAGGTTCTGCGTACCTGCGCGTCAACGGCCAGACCGTTAGCTCGCAGTTCAACTACGCCTCGATCACCTCGTTTCTCAATATGACACCCGGGACGAAGTCGATGTCGGCACTGAACACGCTGGGCTATCGCGTCGGTCCCTTCGAGTCGTCGCCGCTGACGGGCGGCAAAGATTACACGCTCGTACTCGTCGGAAGCTATCCGGACTACCGGGTGCTGACGTTCGAAGAGCCCGGCGGCTCGAAGGGCGGGGCGCAGCTCTCGCTCTACGAAGCCTCGCCCGCGGCACCGAAGGCTGATTTCGGGACCTTCACGGCGTCGAGTCGATCGAACTACAAGAGACTTGGCAGCGCGACACTCGGGCAAGTCGCAACGGCCTCACTGGGCGCTCACGTCACGAATTTTGGAGGTTACGCGGGCAAGGGCACCAATCCGTTCATCTGCGGCAGCTCAAGCAACGTCTGCGGCGACGTGACGCCCGCGAGTGTCAACTCCTTCGATAAGCACAACGCGTTGCCGTTTCATAACGCGTCGAGGTTCTCGATATTCATCTTCGATTCCAACCCATATGGGACGACGACCGGGCCGGTTTTTGGGAGCCTCGATCGATGAAAGTCCCGGCAATCTTTGCGGCGCTCGTTGGAATCGGCGCCGCACTCGTCGCCATCTCCGGTTGCACGGGCGTCGGTCCGGCTCCAATCTCGGGCGGAATTCCCATCCCCCCGAACCCAACGCCGCCGGCGAACCTGCTCTACGTCGATCATCTGGGAACCTTTTACGCGTATCGCCTTCCGCTTGAGGCCAACGCCAAACCGGTGCGAACGCTCGAAGAGTGGCCGGGCCTCGCGGGACCGCCGGCGATTGCCGTCGGACCGTTCGGGGAAGTCGCACTCGCGAGCACCGATACTATCCGTATCTTCAAGCCGCCGATCGTTTCGTTCTCGCCGTCGCACGTGAAGCTGTCGATCAAGCTTACGCCGGCAATTACCGAGGTTGGGCCGTACGGCGCCGATCTCGTCGATATGGAGTACGATCCGAACGATAACCTGTGGCTGCTCAACAACCTCGGCCACGAAGTCTCGGAGCTGCGCGCGCCGCTCTCGAAAAAAAGCGTCGCCGGCGTACGGATTGCATTCGGCCAACCCGGATCGAAGACGGCCGGTTTCTCGACGCTCGTGCAGGCGCGTTTCGACGTGAACGCGGCGCTGTACGTTTACGCGAACGCGACGACGATCTCGCGTCTCTTCAAAGTCTCCTTTCCCTACGCAAAACAGCCGTCGTCGCTAGGCATCGACCTGGCCCAGGCCGACTTCGTCGACGCCAGCGAGTATCTGCCGACCGCGACCAATCCCGATACCGTCTTGCTGGGCCAGTATCTCGGCGCGCTCCGCTCGCCGAGCCCGGGCTCGCCGCCGTCTCCGCCGGTTAACGTGATGAGTCAGTTCAACGAACCGTTGCAGCCGGCCGAGGGACTCTTTCCCAATGCGCACTCGGAGGCCATCGTCTCCGCGCTTGCCGCCGACGCCCCGCGGCTGCTCTTTTATACGCTCGCGTTTGCCGACGGAAGCTTGAGCGCCTACACGTTGCCGATGCAGTCGCAGGCACAGCCGAAGTTTTCGATTCGTTGTCTCGCCGGCGCAAGCAGCTGCGCCGGACACGATCACCTCTTTCTCGCGCCGTAGGCGTTGTTCTACATGCTTCGCCGGTAGAAGGTTA
>Ga0209006_10006423_pt1 | contig 10633 bp, 8 predicted proteins | sample JacPin_JW_Ref_O2_FD_188567 | JGI IMG/M metagenome (GOLD analysis project Ga0209006, IMG submission 188567) | Forest soil microbial communities from Algoma, Ontario, Canada - Jack Pine, Ontario site 1_JW_Ref_O2 (SPAdes) (version 2) | ecosystem: Environmental > Terrestrial > Soil > Boreal... | reverse complement strand
GACCCGCAGTAGCGAGCGGCGCACGGCCATCGCGCAACCAAGATAACGATTTCGCCAAAGAGTCCCCATTACAGTGCCGTTGAAACCGCCTCGCGTTGCCATGAATGACTGCGCGACGATATTACCGTGTCGGTCGATCACTTCGACATCCGAAATGACGACAGTTGTGCCGGGGTCTCTCGCAAATTCAGACATGAATGCGGCGCGCTTTCCGGGCAACCACAAATCGTCCTGATCACACAGAAACACCACTTCATGCCTGGCCAGGGATAGCCCGCGTTGGAAGCTGGCGATGACGCCTAAATTCGTCGGATTGGTAAACAGCCGGATGTTTTGAGACGCTGCCCTTCTGCACAAATCAGCGGAACCATCCGTGGAGGCATCGTCTACGATTATCAGCTCGTCTTCCGGCCGCAGCTGCGAGATGACCGAATCCAACTGCGCCGCCAGAAATTCCTGGCCGTTGCACACAGCCATGACTACTGATGCGAACTCATTCAAGATGGCTCCGCTGCGATGTCAGCGTAACGCCAAATCTGAACAGCCCGACACTTCGCTCCCCATTACGCCACCCCAGCGCTTGGCGCGATATCATCCACGCGGCTCGTGGACGGAGAATCTTGGCCCTCGGCCTTGCACAGTGTCCTGAGTGCGAATACGGAAACGATGACGAATGACAGGCCAATCGGATTATTCAGATACGGATTGCTCAGCGTCTGGATATAAATAAGTACCGTACCAAACAGGAAAGCGCACGCCAGAGGGTTCTCGTGGCTCTTTTTCCCGCCCAGGAAGTAAACCACACACAACACCAGCGGTGCGAGCCAGAACGCCAAGCCCACGACCCCCAGCTTCCACACCACCCATAGGAAGGTATTTTCTATCTGGATTCGCCCGTCGATCAGGGAGCCGAATCCCTCGCCTAGCAGCACGGTTTTCAAAGACACATGATTCATTATGAAGTCCATGTCGTCCAGTCTTTGCTGATTGGAAATGCTCCTGGCGCTTGTAAGCCCCTCGACCAGAGATGGGAAGTAGTACCAAACCATACCTACCGCAGCCGCCACCAGGACCAATCCAACGAGTAGCGCGGCCTTTCGTCGTTGTACTGCCAGCAGCATCAGGATTGCAGCCGACGTGGACAGTATGAAGCCCCGGGTCAACGTGAGCACCAGCGCCACCGAGACCAGCATTGCTGCCGGCAGCCAGTATTTTCCACGAATGGCAACCAGGAACACCAGGCAGATTCCCAGGTAGAGATCGCCTTTGTAGACCATCAACCCGCCGCCCCGGGACACGACTTCTCCGTTCTCGTGAACGATTAAATAAAAAGTCGTAAAGTTCAGGTAGCCCTTCGCCAGGGCCACCACTATCGCGATAAATACTGTTGCCATGAAGACGCCTGACAGCTGGACCAGGGATGCGGTACGTTGAATGTACTTGGTTGATGCCAACGTGCAGGCAAAAAACGGGGCCGCCAGCCAATACAACGACTGCTGCAACTCAGTAAACATGATGGAGATATCGGTTCCTCTAACGGCGCCGTCAATCAGTGCCGGCAGATGAATCAGCAGGTAAGCCAATGCAAAGCCAATGGCCAACGGCAGGCCCCCAAAGTTCCTTCGCGGAACCAGGGCTGCCACCCAGCCGACGATCAGGCAGGCGACAAACAGCACCATGCGCAGCGTGACGGGACCTGCAGCAATCCAACGGCCACCGCCGCCGACGAACAACTCGAATACAGTGACCGAAAAAAGCAGCGCTAGCATGTCGAGCGCACCTTCCGGTCGAGCAGCCATTTCGCCAGGTATCCGGCCGTCCTCGGGCTCACCAGCGCGTAGCGAACGATTCTGGTGAGCAGGCGCACCGGATATATGACTCGCGCCATGATCCCCAGCTGAGCAATAAACACCGCCTCGCTTTCAAGAATGCCGTGTATGCGGCTGCGGCTCAGAGCCGCCGGGGTCTCCACCGATAAACTGTGTTGAATGACTGCGTCAATGACTACGATTTTCCACCCCAACCTGCCCATTCGCCAGAATATCCAATGATCAACGTAGTCGAGCCAAAGTAAATTGGGAAGCGGTTGAATTGCGCGCAAGGCGGGAACGTAAATCAGGCTTCCGGAGGCCACGGCCGACATCCTCGTAAGCCTACTGACTTCCCGCTCGCGAACAAGCGGCCTGACGGTCCCAAACAAGGTTATGCGAGCCGGCGAAACAACTTTCTCGCCGTGCAATACCCACGGCACCAGAGCCCCCGGAGAATCCGGGCTATTTGCCAGCGAAGCCGCAGCCGCGTCCAGCATTGTAGACGGCAGCGATGTGTCCTGGTCCAGAAGCATCAGCCAGTCGATTTCCGCAGCGCCGGCCATCGCCGCAGCCAGTTCGTACGCGGCCTTTGTGCCGCCATTGCGGCCATCATGGATATACGTGCACCCGTTTGTTGCCGCAGCAATCTGAACCCTGGGAACGGGGGAATTGTCGTATACAAGAACCTGTTCCAATGCGAATCCGGATCGCCGGCCCTGCTTCAGCCAACCTGACAAGGTTGGCCACGCATGCACTTGCACAAGGTCGTATTCGTACACTACGAGCACGGCCATGAGCCGCTGCGCCGTACTATTCCCGGTGCGCGCCAATATTCCCCGCTTCGCGGTCGGTCTTGAATGGACTGCGTCGATAGCGATCCGAGTTGCCTGGCAGGAATGAAGAATTGTCAGTCGCCGATCCTTCTGCAACCTTGGTGGCGATTATCACAATGTGAAATGGCCTGATAGGCTCAACTTCGACGAGCTGGAATCCCGAGAAGTCGACAATCTGCACCGCGAGCCTCATGTCGAACACGTGATGATGCGCTCCCCTGGTAACAGGGTTATTGGATATCCACTGTTCGAAGGCCGCCCTGGAGGCTTGAGCGGCGTCTCGTCGCAAATCGTGCAACTGCAGGATCTCCTCGAGATGCGTGCGATCGCTCTCGTCCGTCTGGTTCTCGTAGTCCTGTACCAGGTGGCTCAATTCCGTAACGCGGCGTCGATGGTCAAAAGTGCCGTCCCGGTGGGGCAGCACCAGCAGCAATCGGCCACCGTCCTTGAGAAGTCGCTTCCAGCCGCATAAGACGGCGAGCGGATTCGCCGAATGCTCGAGCATATGCGATGACGCCACAAAGTCGTACTTCGCCGATGGCAGTGATTCCAACGATGCGCCTTCCATGACGTATTGGTGTCCCGGCGCCCTTTCACTATTAAATTGAAACGTTTCTCCGGCCTGCACATGCCCTTCCCACGCCGTCAGACCACTGTAGGTGACGTTGTCGAGCCGTGCACAGGTGCTGTAGATGGGGATGAGTCCGCGCACGTCGAATATCGCGCTCTTGCCTCCCACCTCCAAACCGTAGCCCTCGAAATACTCCAGGCAACGCGACATGCGGCGGCTGTCAATCCCCAATAAATCCCGCATTTTTGAGTACCAGTACCCCGGACCCATGCCCTGGTAGTACGCCACTCGTCGCATGACCTCGTTGTTCATCTGCCGGCTCTGTGAACCAGATTTACCACCAGATCAGTGTAGCCCGCGGCGAACTGCCTTGTTCGACCATCAAGATCCTCGCGGGCCTGACGGCGGTCTTCGATCAATTCGCCATCCGGAGGCAAACGCCACAGTTGCATCAACACCCGGCTCAGCTCATCGGCATCGTCAGGCTGAAAATAGGTGACGCGCGGTGGGGACTGCTCCCGATGCACCGGTATATCGGACAGCACCAGTCGTTTTCCGAGGCTTCTGGCTTCCTCCACGGTCGAGCTCCAACCTTCAAAGCGCGATGGATTTATTACTGCAACGCAGTCCGCCATGAGGTGCAGCACGTCCGCATAGTCGATCGAGCCAAGGATCCTGATATCGGCCTCGAGTTGATTGGTAGCGATGAAGTTGAACAGCATGTTGGCGTAGGAGTTATCCCAACTCCGGTAGTCCTTCAGGTTGCCGGTGCACACGACGGCGACGTCTACGCCATGCTCCTTTGCCAATCTGACCGCCTCGAACACAACCAGATGGTTCTTGTGGCTCCAGAATTGATTCGGCAGATAGAAAAACTTCATCATCAAACCGTAGCGCTCGTTCAGTGCTGAGCGAGTAGCCGCGGGCGCTCCGGCAGCGGACGCTATCGTCGGCTGAGACACGAAGGGAAGTACCGTTACCGGACTGGAAGGGCTCGACCCCACGATTTGCCGGAAATCCGCCAGCGCGGAGTAACTGCTTAACAATATTGCGTCCGACTGTGCAGCGACGGCGCGGATCCGGCTGCTTTCCTGCGCGACGTACGCTTGTGGAAACAGCTCCGGCAGATGCAGGTATTGGAAATCCGGCAGCCAGTGAATGACCAGAAATGGCCTGGTTTTTCCGTACACGTGCACGCCATGGGAGACCAGCTGTATGCCGTGCTTGCTGACCACCCAATTGATCAAGGTCAGCGAGCCCAGGTATTTGAATAGGATTCGTTGCAGGATCCACGCCAGGCTGTTCCTATCGAGAAGCCGGGTGCGAACCACCGTCGCGATTGTCTCGAACTCCCGGGTTATCTTGCGATCGACGCGGGTGCCAAAGAACACATAGGGAGCAATTACCGGATTCCCAAGCCGCGAAAGGGCGTACAGGAGATTGCGGAAATAGTTCAGACCGCCCGAATATTCCTGTGGCCGGTCGTACCAAAATGCCACCTTAATCACGGTCCCGGTCCTGGTACTCCCTTAACCAGCTAACGAAGCCGCGAATCCCGGACTCCAGTGATACGGCTGAGGACCAGTTGAGCGCCCTGGCCCGGTCGATATTCGCGTGATAAAAGCGAGGATCGCCTTCCCTGACCAGATCATTGAAAACCAGCGAGCTTCCCGTTGACAGCTCGTCGTTCAGCAGCGTCAGTGTGTCCCGGACAGTGGTGCGCCGTCCGCTGCCGCCATTGAGTATCGTGAATGGCTCGTGCAGATGACCGACCGCCCAAATCAATTCTGCGGCGTCATCGCTACTAAGCCAATCACGCGTCTCCTCGCCGGTACCCCAGAATACCGCTGGAGCGCCCTTAGCCGCCCGCAGCTTCATGCTCGCCTCCCACAGCAACTGCTTGGTCAAGCCCGGGCCGTAGATTGAAAAGAAACGTATGACGGCCACTCGCGTGCCGTAATTCTTTGAGTAGGAGGCCAGGAGTTCCTCGACGATCTTTTTATGCACGCCATACGGAGAAATCGGCTCCAGCGCATCGGTTTCCACAATTGGCCGGTCGGGCTTCGATCCATACACCGCAGCGCTCGATGGATATATCAGCAATGCCTTCGAATCGGACAGTCGCATGAATTCCAGCAGGCCGGCGGTGCCAGTCACGGTCTTGGAGAAGTCCTCCAGTGGATTCGACAGCGAGAAGCCGACTGAACCATTGCCACCGCAGTGAACGATCAATCCGATACGCTCTCGCAGTGACATCAGGCTGGATAGATTCACACCCGCGTCCAGCCACGCATCGTATCCATGTGCCTGAGCCTCTTCGGGCGCCCATCGGCCGTGGCCAATACCGAGAACACGCCAGCCCTGTCGCTTGAAGCGACGTGCCACGGCGCGCCCTAGAAATCCGTAGCCGCCGGTAACCAGCACGGATTCAGGCGTCACGTTTCAAGTCCCGCCCATGCCGTCGGATATGCCCGCGATCTGATTGACCTGCCGGACCTGGTTGCTGCCCAGATCAAGCAGCGGCAGATGCCCGATTTTTCGCAAGCGCGCCGCGAAGGCGTCGAAGGTCAAGTGACCGGACTCGTCGTGGAACTCGCGAAATTGCGCACGGCGATATGCGTCCGCCGCCGACAACACAGGCAGTGCTCCGCGTTGGTCATCACGTACGAAGAACAGGTTATTTCCCGCCGAATTACCCGCAACCAGGGAATAGCCCTTCGACTTCCCCAGCGAACACAGCGCCGAAATCGACGCGCCATAGTAAATCCTGGAGAAATGGGCCCGCTCGCGCACAAACGCAGGGTCGTAAGGAATGGTTACTTCCGCCGTCGGACCAAAGTGACTGTTGTATTCACAGATGACGATTCGAGGAGAGATCGAATCGATCGCCTGCCACACCCAATAGTCATTGCCATCGATATCAACCGATAACAAACCAACGTCGCCGCATATATCATTGGCCCGCAGAATGGCGTTGATGTTGTCCCTGGTGACAAACGCCTGCACAGCCTTCAGGTCGCAAGCCCAGTAGATTGGATCGCGTTTGATGTAGTCGATATTGGCGCTGCTGGCGTCAATAACCAGTCCGGACCAGGAATTATTGCTGAGTAAAAAGCGGGTGTTGGATTCCGTATAGTTTTCGACTCCGAATTCCACGAATACACGATTCTCGATTGGAACGCGCTCAATCAGGAATTGAATTATTCCATCCTCGCCCCATTGGGAAAATACCCTGAACTCCGCACGTTGCACGCCGCCACCCTGCTGCATCACTTGTCGCTGCTCGATCCGCCCAAGCGCCTCCTGGATTCGCTGCAAACGCTGCGGGATGGTCGCAAACCTGCGCATGACGCGTGCTATTCGCCTCGTAAAGAGCATCTGCCTTCCCGTTCTACTTCAAGGCTTTGATCACCCGTGCCGGGATACCTGCCGCGACGCGGTAGGCCGAGCGGTCATCCGCGTCGCTGGGACGCCAGTTTGCGCGCGCTGAGCATGAATGCCAGCGATATGCCGACCGCGAGACCCAGGAACAGGCCAATCGCCATGAGCAGGAGCTTCTTCGGCCCGACATGATCGTCCGCATCGGGAACTAGCGCCTTGTCCACAAAGCGCAGGGAGTACTGTTGAGTCACATTTGCGAGCATACGCTGCTTGATCTGGCCCTCGATGAGCCTGTTTACGGCCTCGCGCGTCCCGATATCGGAAGTCGCCGCAAGCTCTTTTTGCAGATAGCCGAGCGACGCGTCCGACTGTTCTATAGCCCGAGCACGCATCTCCATATTGAGTGCCTCGACGAGCGCATTGGCCCAGGCTGCAGCCTCCACCCGGTCTTTCCAATCGATTTGGAGGGTAATCAAGCCCGTCTTTTCGCTTCTTTTGATGGTTCGAATACCGTCAAAAGCACGAAAAGCCTTTGCCGGCGTGGGCTGTTTCTTCGGCGGAACCTTCCAGGACCTGGACGCGGAATCCCAGATATCGGCATATAGTTCAGGCATCAGATTGTGATCGGCAATAAATCCCTGCGTAAACTCACGCGATTGCAGCACAGCCAGAGTTTCTTCAATCGCAGAGTTGCCGGCGGACAGGTCTATTCCAGCCAGCGACGCCAATCCGCCCATCGACCCTAAGGCCGAACTGATCGAGCTACCCAAAGCGCTGCGGTCGGGACTAGCCTGCACAAGCACCGCCGATGCCCGATATACCGGAGGGCTGGTAAACGCCACGATCGCGAGCGCTACGGTACCGACAATGGCGAAGACCGCTATCAGGGAGCGGCGCGTCCACAGCACCGTAGCCAGTAATCCGCCGTCAACGATGGCCTCGCTGCCCTGCAATTCGGTTCGCGAAATCAATTTGAAGTCTCATGTTTTTTCACGTCAACGCATCCATTCAGGCAACGGCTTTCGCCATACGGCGAAAGCTGGGGCTGCATTCCAGTAGCTGATCATAGGTCCCCTGTGCAATCAATCGTCCGCCGTCAAATTCGATGATGCTGCTGCAGTGGCGGACAGTCGTGAGCCTATGGGCGATGAGCACTATGGTCAGTTCGCGGTTGAGGCCGTCGATGGCGTCCATTACCGATTGTTCCGTCGCATTGTCCAAGGCGCTGGTTGCCTCGTCGAACACCAGAACGCTGGCCTGCTTGTACAGCGCGCGGGCGATGCCTATACGCTGCCGCTGGCCACCGGAAAGACGGATGCCGCGCTCACCCACCACCGCGTTGTAGCCTTCGGGTTGGCTTTCGAAGAAATCGGCAATCTGTGCCTGCTGCGCCGCGAGCCTGACTCGTTCCATGTCGATGGCATCAGGCGGCAAGCCGAAGGCGATATTCTCAGCCACTGTGGCGTCCGCCAGATAGATGCTTTGGGGGACGTGCGCAATTGATCGTTGCCACGCTCGTACACGAGCGCCGGTCAATGGCTCGCCGTCCACCGACAGCTCCCCTTCGGTGGGCGTCAACAGCCCCATCAACAAATCCAGCGCGGTACTCTTCCCGCTCCCGGTGCTGCCGACGAAGCCAACCCTGCCGCCTTTGTAAATGACGAGGTTAAGGTCATTCAAGACCCACGGGCCGTCGACGCTGTAGCGGAAGCACACTCGATCGAAGACGATCGAATGACTGAACTGTAGCGGCATCGGCGAAGCTCGGACTGCCTCCTCCGGCAACGGCTGGGTCAGCAGCGCGACGACTTCCGCCACCGAACCATAGGATCCGGCAATGTATGCCCAGGAACTGTACGCTTGCTGCATAGCCGGCAGCAGACGTTGCGCCCCCAGCGCAAGTGTACCCAGCACCGGCAGAGCCGCGGCCACGCCGCCGGACTGTCGGCTCAGACCGTAGGCCAGAGCCGCAATCAGCACCATGCCCACCGCTTCCATGGCGAATCGAGGGCTGCCGCTGATGAATTGAGTGTTTCCCTGTGCTCGACGCAAGGCATTGTCAGCCCGCCGGTATATGTCGCTAAATACCCCCTGGGTACCGTCCAGCAGCACATCGCGAATGCCGCCCAGTCCCTCCTGCAGCGCCTTGATGACCTGGGTACTTCCGATGGCGATGCGTTGGCTGTTTTGCCGCAATTGCCGCCGGTATATCCACGAGAGAAGCCCATAGCTGGACCCGAATCCGACGATCGCAATTGCAGCCACGGTTGGGTTTATGGCAATCAGGGCGGCAGTGATAACCAGCAGCAACAGCGTCGAACTGATCAGCAATAATAGCTGGCCGAGCGCGTAAACAGTTTCGGCTACCTTGTTGGCAATGCTGCTGATCAATTCGCTGCTGTTGCGCGAGACCTGCACGTCGTAGCGCTGGTACAGCGTTCGACGATAGACGTCGATACTCAGATCCGAACCGGTCGCATATGCGAGGCGGGTGCTGGCCCACAACAGCAGGATGCGGATTGCTCCGGTTATCACGGCGAATGCTGCAAACAGCAGCGTCATGGGCAATATCAGTTGATTCGCCGATGTAATACCCCATTGAGCCACGAAGGCGGCGACCCCAGGCTGGCGGAATACTTTTTCGGGGGCGATCAGCACGCCCAGGAACGGAAGCACCGCTCCGAGGGTAAACAGTTCTGCGAACGCGCTGATTACCACCAGCCCCATGAGCAGCTTGAATTGGCGCTGCCGCCGCCGACTCAGACAACGCCACAGGCGCGCGAGCAGTGCCGGCATCTCAGCCGCTGGGGCGCCCTCTGTCATGTGCCACGCGATTGCGAGCGCAACCCGATCACGGTACGGTGGCGTGGATTTCCGCCGCAGCGATCGCCAGGTTGTACATGATCTGTGTGATCGCACTCCATACCGTCAGAGCGGGAAGGCGTTCGGTATCGAGCGGTACGACGATCGCATCGCCGGGATGGATATCGACATCAGCGCCGCTGTGAAACCATCCCTTGGCTCCTGAGTCGACGCTGCCGTCCGCCCGCACTACGTAAATGCGCTTGCGGTCGGCCTGCCGTGTCGGGCCGCCGCTCTGATCGATGTAGTCATCGCGCGTCATTCGCCGCTTATACAGATGCGACGTGGGATCCTGCACTTCACCCAGCACCATGACTTCCTGGCGCCTCTTCGGCACGATGAGTTCGTCGCCGTTGCGCAAGATGACATCATCGCTCGAACCCGGTTGGTTGCGCAGCACCGCTTTGAGATCGATCACCAGCCGCCCGACGGCCTTGGCATCCGTTAACTGATGCAGCAGGGTCTCACCGACGCTGATAGCCGAGGGCGCGGAACCCTGTTGTGCCCGTACACCCATCAGCGCCACTTCGGCGATCTCGGTGCGCAGGCGTGCAGCAAGACGATCCAGCTGCTCCTGCTCGCGCACCTTGAGCTCCCTGCGCGTAAACAGGCTGCCTTCGACAAACGCGAATTCGGTCAGGCCACCGGCACGGTCAACGACGGAGTGCAGCGTCTCACCCGGTTGGATCGTATAGGTACCGGGAAACCGCACCTCGCCCTTCAACGTGACCTGATCCTGTTCGGTCCATCCCGAGACCTGCTTGATCGAGAGCCGGTCGAACGGCTGCAGGGCAATGTCGGCATCCCGGTCCCCGGCCCGTATCGCGGCGAGATCGATCGAGATGACCCGCGTGTCGCGTTGCTGACCGTTTTCAACCGTGTAACGGGACAATTCCGCGTGCACGCCATAAGCGGCAGGGTCGAGGCTGCCACCGGCCCGGATCAAGTCACTGACACGCATGCCGGCCTCGAGCGGGTAGTCCCCTGGCACCTTTACCCGCCCATCCACGTGGACGATGCCGGTCTGCTGACCGAGTGTGGATTGCAGGCGCAAATCGCTCATCAGCGACTGAATTACATGTTCACGGCTGGTTTGCAGGTCGAACACCGTGATGGTATCGCGCGGCATCATTGGGATATCCGCCGGCGTGCCGGGAGCCCGCAGGGCTTCGGCC
>Ga0209006_10006422_pt1 | contig 10634 bp, 16 predicted proteins | sample JacPin_JW_Ref_O2_FD_188567 | JGI IMG/M metagenome (GOLD analysis project Ga0209006, IMG submission 188567) | Forest soil microbial communities from Algoma, Ontario, Canada - Jack Pine, Ontario site 1_JW_Ref_O2 (SPAdes) (version 2) | ecosystem: Environmental > Terrestrial > Soil > Boreal... | reverse complement strand
TCCGTGGAAGTTTAATCATCTTGATGATTGCTGTCCGCTTATCGGCCGGCGTTGGCCCAGCCGAAAGGCGACGCGGGCAGCGGCCCGACGAAAGGCGCGGTGCCAACAGACGATGCCGGCAGCGGGCCAACGAAGGGCACAAAGCCGAATTCCGACTCAACGGCCGAGAGCGATTCCAACGGCTTAACTGAAAACAGCGCCGCGTTACGCCTGGCCCTAAATCAACTGGGAGGCTCGCAGCCTGCCACGCCGGCGACGCCCGAAAAGAAGCAGCAGGCTTTGCTCACGAACGAGCGTTACCTATACACCCTGGTAATGAACTCTAACGCGGCAAAAGCGGCAGCCCTGCCGAACGGGCAAGGCTGCCGTCTGTCATTACGTTTGATTATTTAGCGCTCTGGCTTTTCCCGTGGGCTGCTTCGGAATGTTCCCGGGCCGTCTTGGCATGGCTCTGGGCCTTGATGGACTCTTCCTTGCCCTTGGCGTGATCGCCCTTGCCGTGATGCTCGGCCGCCGTCCTGTGACTTTTCGCGGCATTTTCGTGATGCTCGGCTGCCTTCGTATGCGCTTCCCTGGGCATGCAATTCTCCTCAAGTGACGTTGCAACGCCCAAAAACGCGTTAAGCTCGCGGCGGTTCCACTTGGGGCGGTGGCTGCCATGCCGGCAAGCGCTTATGTGGTCAGGTTTTCACGCGGAACGGAGAGCCGGATGATGAGACCTTCGCGGTTCCATTCTCTGTCGATCGTCCCCTTGAGGCTTTCGACGGTCGATCGAATAAGAACGTCGCCAAAACCCTTCTTGTCGAGGGGAGGAATGACGGGCGGTCCGCCGTGCTCGGACCAGGTGACGTCCATCGTTCCCGCCTGATCGGCGCAGTCGATCTCGATATATCCACTGGACGCGGCGAGAGCGCCGTACTTGGTGGCGTTGGTGACGAACTCGTGCAGCAGCAGCGCGAGGCTGGAAATAACACCCGCCGAAACGGTCATGTCACTTCCCGTAATGGAGAAACGGCCGGACGTTTCCTGCTCGTGATGAGGGGCTGTGATCGCCCGGATCAGGGAATGCAGCGTAGTCGGCCTCGCCCCCTCCACCACGTCCGCGTGGCTGTGCGACAAGGTCAGCGCGTGCGCCCTCGCCAGCGCCGTCAGGCGTGCGCTAGCGGTTTCAACAACCGCGTTGGCAGTCTTCGCGGAGCGGCCGCTTAAACTCAAGACGCTGATAGCAAGAGAAAAGAGGTTTTTGACGCGGTGGTCCATCTCGCGCAGGAGCAACTTCAGCCGCTCCTGCGCCCTTTTGCTTTCGGAAATGTCGCGCGCAATTTTTGAAGCGCCGATGATGTCGCCGTTCTCGTTTTTGATCGGCGACACGGTCAGGGAGATATCGAGGAGACGGCCATCCTTTGTCTGCCGGATGGTCTCGTAGTGATCGACGCTTTCGCCCCGCCGGATGCGGCCAAGAATGAAAGGTTCTTCGTCATGCCGATCCACCGGGATCAGAAGGGTGACCGGCTGCCCCACCGCTTCTTCCGCGGTGTAGCCGAAGAGAAGCTGAGCGCCGCGGTTCCAGCTCGTGATGATGCCATTCAGGTCTTTTGACAGGATGGCGTCGGTCGAGGACTCGACAATCGCGGCATAATGCTGGGCGGCGCGCTCCCCGCTCAGCCGCCGGGTGAAGGCGTTCTTGTCGGTGTCCAACGCGATGACTTGCAATTCCATGCGTCCAGGCTGGATGTCAGGCCGTTAGCCCAAATGTGGTCGAGGCGGCCCCAACGTCAATCCGTTCTGAAAGACGTGCTTATCGGACGGCAGGCATAAGCCGCGAACAAGCTAACATGATGTCATCCGGCAACACAGGCTTGGACAGAAAAATACTCTCCGGCACGAGGCGGGCATGATCCTTCGGCCCCCCTGAGGCGTAAATGACCGCAAGCTTCGGATGCGACGCCCGGCCAGCCTCCGCGACATCCCATCCGGTAACGGCGTCAGCGAGGTTGATATCCGTCAAGAGAAGGTGAAGGCGTTCTGACCTCCAGATCAATCGCAGCGCGCGGCTCCAATGGCGGTCTCTAAAACGCTCCATCCCTTTTGGCGCAAAAATTCGGCGATATCCGCCCGCACCAAAATGTCATCTTCAACCACCAGGGCCGCCAGGCCCTCGACGGGATTTGCCATGAACCTGCTTCCACGCGATCTGTCCGGAGAACGCCCCTGGAAGCCGATCCGTTCTCATTTAGACCAGTTATTATGCAGGCGCTCGCCCCTGCGCGCCACAGCCGCGCAGGGGCGAACCAGCTGCATAAGCGGCTTCCTGGTTGACGGAAGACTCCGCGAGGTTACTCATCAGGGCGTCGGTTTGTTTTTCTTCCTGCAATGTTTCATCGAGCAGGCTGACCGCGTCTTTCAGCCCCACCTGACCGGCCCAGGTTTTGAGGGTGCCATAGCGCGACATCTCGTAATGCTCGACCGCCTGCGCGGCAGCTAGAAGGCCCGCATCGAGCGCCTCGCTGCCGCTATATTCTTCCATAATTTCCTCGCCTTCCTCGAGGATGCCCTTGATGGCTTCACAGATCTTGCCCTGCGCCCGGCGGCCGATCAGCTCGAACACCTCCTGCAGGCGTTCGACGTGCTGCTCCGTCTGGTCGCGGTGCGTCAGGAAGGCTTTCTTCAGCTCCTCCGATTTCGCGGCCTTCGCCATTTTGGGCAGGTTCTTGAGGATCTGACGCTCGGCGAAATAAATGTCCTTGAGCGTGTCGAGGAATAGGTCGTTGAGCTTCTTTTCAGCCATGGGCCACCTCCTGCGCTTAGGGCCTATTCAACCGGGTGTGACCGGCGAGGTTCCCTTCGAGGTGCAGGTTAAGCTATCGCTTCGTCCGGATACCTATGCGCTGCAATTCTTCCCGCCACTTGCATCACATTTTTTCAGCAGGCTGCGCGTCAGCCCCGGCGACCTTGATAAGTCCTTTCAGCTGCGTCGTTAGCGATCGCCCGCCATCGAGCACGACCCGTTCATCGTAGCCCTCCCGTTTCAACCGCTTTCTGATATCGTCAACCGTCGCCATGTGCCCGGATCTGGCTAACTGGAATGCGCGCTCGAGCGCCGTCACCTTGGTATCCATGTCGTGCGAACTGTTCCTGCGCGCCTTTCACAGCAGCGTTGATATTACAGGGCTAAAAATGCGCGCCCCGTCCGTTTCGTTCCTGACGTGAGCAAGTATGGCGAGAAGAAGGGTCGCGACAGCGGGTCTAGGGTTGCTCTGAAAGCTTTTTCGCCGGCCGTGGCCGCTCCAAGGCCCCGTTTGGCCACTGGAAGACCCAGACCCAGACCTTCGTCGCAGGACTGCGCTGCGGAGCGTTGACTGCGCCTTGGGTCATCGACGCCCCGATGGACCGCGCGATCTTCGAGACCTACGTGCGCACCCAACTCGCCCCGACACTGCAAAAGGGCGACATCGTCATTCTGGACAACCTGCCCGCGCACAAAAGTTCCGCTGCCGAACAAGCCGTCCGCCAGCGAGGCGCTTGGCTGCTCTTCCTGCCGCCATACAGCCCTGACCTCAATCCCATCGAGGCCTTCGCCAAACTCAAAGCGCACCTGCGCGCCATAGCCATGCGAACCATCGACAAACTCTGGAAAGCCATAGGCCAAATCTGCGACCTCTTCACAAACGCAGAATGCGAAAACTACTTCCAAGCCGCAGATATGGATTCAACTGAATGCCCGATGCTCTAGTCGGCCGGCGTAGCGGCTTTCGGGAGGACGACAAGCCACGATGCCGAGACCAGCGAAGCCTAGCAGCATCGTCGTCCGGGTCGAAGACGCCGGCACTGTTGGGGTCGATGGGCTACCGCCCCGGCGAGACAGTCGCACACCGGTGGACCGGAAGGATCACGGCTTCGTCTAAGGGCGCGCTTGCTCGCTTACACCGATAACGGCAAGCTCATTAATCCTGGGCGCGTGGACATATTTAGGTTTAATAATCGCCGACGCGCGCTGGCTGTTTGAATCCGCCCGGAGTGCGAAGACTCGTCAAACTCACGATCCGCGCATCTCTTCGAGCGCCATCGGTGACTCGGGCAAAACCTGCCCCCCGTCGACAACCAGGGTTTGACCGGTAATGTACCCCGCCTCGTCGGAGCAGAAGAACAAGGCCGCGTTGGCTATGTCCGCGCCCGAGCCAAGCCGGCCCGCGGGGATCGAACCCTCCATGTTGGCGATATAGTCAGCGCCGAGGTCGGCTAATCCCTCGGTTCGAATGTTGCCCGGCATCACGGCGTTGATCGTGATATTGAACGGCGCCAGCTCGATCGCTGCGGTGCGCATGAAGCCCAGTTGGCCGGCCTTGCTCGCCCCGTAGTGCGCCCATCCCGGATATCCGGTGATCGGGCCGGTTATCGACGACGTCAGCACGATCCGGCCCTTGCCGCGCGCCCTCATGGCCGGCAAGCAGGCGGTGACTGACAAGAAGGCGCCGCGCAGGTTGACGCTCATGACTTGGTCGAATTCGTCAACTGTCATCCGATCGAGTCGAGAAGCAGGGAAGATGCCCGCATTCGCGCACAGAAAGTCGATTCCGCCATAGCGATGCACCGCGGTTTCCGCCATCCGCCGAGCATCCTCGGAAACGCTGACATCGGCTTCTGTCGCGCTTGCGGTCCCGCCAGCCTCCGCGATCTCGGCCGCTACCTTTTCAACGTCAGCCCGCGTGCGAGCCGCGACCAGCACGTTGCAGCCGATTTCACCAAAGCGAAGGGCAATGGCGCGGCCGATCCCTCGGCTTGCTCCCGTCACGATTGCGGTGCGGCCGCTCAGCGAAGTGAACATTCGTCCCTCCGTCGGACTTTTCTCACGAGATTTATCTGGCGAGAGCAAACGCCATCGGTGTGGGGCTTGCCGGTACGCCTGCGGTCTACGTCTTTTGATAGGTAGCGCCAGTTGAGTTCGGAAAAAAACGAGTGCGATTTTAGGCGTGAAATTCGGCTATCGCCGAACAGGTTGAGGCCCGTCTCCGCACCTTTGGTCCTACGTTCGACGCCCGGCGGAAGTCTTGAACACCTCAAACGGGCATGTAAAATGCTCTATCAGGCTCTCGCTATTGGCTCATGAGACAAACAGGATTTACGTCGCTATGGGAACTTCCCCGATTGTGAAGCAATTCGTTGCCGCCCTTGCTGTCCTCATTCTCTCGGTGTTTTCGTCGGGCCTCCGCGCTGAAACTCTCGATTTTACGTTGACGGGAGAGGGCACGACCTATTCGTTCCAACTGCCTTCAAGTCCAAGGGGCGGAAGCAACGGCTCTTATTTCACGATTCCGAATGTCCTCGTTACAACTGAAAGCGGGGGCGAGTTCGCCACGGGCATTATTTTCTTCACTGACCTGGCGCACGGCGGGTTGGAATTCTTCAGAGATATTCCGCAGCTCGATGGAGCGCAGGTGTTTTCGGTCGATGATGAGGGGAATCCGACGTTCATTACCGCGACCTACGGCCTTGTGAACAGAGAGGATGATGCTCCGTATACGCTGGCAATCGCGGTAGCTACTCCGGGGGGCACGCCGGTTCCAGAGCCAGGAAGTTGGTTTTTGCTGTTGGCTGGCTTCGTTGTAATGGCTGCGGCTGGCTCCCGGCTAATTTCTCAGGGCCCGCGTCGACCACACGCAGCGCGGGGGGCTGATCAGGCCCGTTGATGCGTTGCACAAGTTGCTCTTAATATGCGCCCTGTTACCCCATTTTGCGCCGGCCCGACTGGCGAATATTTGTACTGCCGGCGTGAGCACGTCATGGGCAATTGATCGAAGGACCCGCGAAATGTACAGGGATGGTTGACCGCCAGCCACTGTCGGCTCGCGGCTTCTTCCTGTTACTTCGGGGGCGAAACTTTCCTTTTCGTTCTCCGATCAGCCTTGCTAACCTTCTCAGTCGGAGGTGACGCTACGCCGTTAGTGTAGTCTTGGACCTCTTTGCCGTAAGCTGAGCCGCCCTCGCGTTCCGGATCGTGCGGTAAGCTGGGCTGGGAGTCTCTCCCTGGTGGCAGCGTTCGCCTGGCCATACTGTTCCATCCTCATCCTGATCATAAACCGAGTGGACTGGCGTGGTGACTACGCACCCAAGACGCGCCAGCTCGAGCCCGCTCTTTACTCTCGTTCGCATGGTTCCAACCGCGGTCGAAGGTTGATGTGGAGGGAGCATGTTTTTTGACGCCGTAGCCGGTCTGCGCCGCGGCAGGAAAGACAGCCAGGGCCGCGCTAAAACTTGCCGCCACGGTGAAGATTTTAGTCATATCGATCTCCCTTGAGAAGGTCGAAGGCGGCGACGTGCGCGCCCGCGACCCGGTCCCTGTTTGGGATAACTGCATTTGAGCGCGGCAGTTCCGGCTGAGACGAGACTATGTCGTGCATGAAGCGTTTGGCTCCACAGACTCCCAAATCTGGCAGATCACACTCGGGCGTTTCTCTCCCGCCCTTCATTGCCCCGCAGCTCAAGCTCGTCGAAGCGCCCCCGTGCGGCCCTCAGTGGCCGCACGAGATCAAGCTGGACGGTTATCGCATGGCCGCGAGAGTCGACCATGGCCGGGTACAGCTCCTGACCCGTACCGGCCTCGACTGGAGCGACAAAATATCCAAGCGTCACGGCTGCGCTCGCAAACCTCAACGTGAAGACCGCTCATATCGACGAGAGCTGTGCGACGTGGACGCCGCTGGCTTTGCCGAGCTTGGCAGACCCAGGCGGCGACCGATGGCGAACGCGGAGTCCATCTAACCTATTGCGCCTTTGCCTCTGGCATCTTAACGGATGGGACCTCTCAAGCTTGCCGCTCACAAGACGCAAGGAACTGCTCGAGCCAATGGTCACCGACAAGGTGGGCGTTCAGTTCAACGGCCATGACACAGGCGACGGCGAACTCATCCTGAAACACGCCCGGCAAGCACGGCTTCGAGGGTGTGGTCTCGAAGACGATGACGCGCCCTATGCGCCGGAAACCGCGGCCTTTGGCGCAAAGCCAAAGCGCTCAACCGACAAGAGTTCGTCACCGTCGGCTGGTCCGACCCGGAAGGATCGCGGCCCTATCTCGGCGCACTCCTACTCGGCTACTATTCCGATGACGGTAAACTCATTTACGCCGGGCCGCGTGGGCACCGGGATGCCCGACAAGGTTCTCGCTGATCTGCGGCGCCGCCTCGAGCCGCTCGCGCGCAAATCGCAGCCTCTCAGCGTCCCGCCGCCTCGGAAAACGCGCTTCGGATCGCCGCTCGTCCTCTCGCGCGTGCACTGGGTCGAACCGAAGCTACTGGCAGAGATCACCTTCTTGACTTAGAGCGCCTGCAACCTCTTGCGCCACACCGTTTACACGGCCTGCGGGAAGATAAGCCAGCGGAGCAGTGCGACGCGGGTGAGTTTAGGCCGACAAGAAAACGTCTTTCGCGACTTTCGCAAATAATGCGCGTCTCCTCCTTTCGGGGGAGTTTTGTTGACAGCAACACCAGTGAGATCGTCGACCCTGCAGTGCATCGTGCGTCCTGCAGGGCGAAAAGAGGCCGCAATGATACGCGCAAGCAAGCTTATAAGCGCCCTGGCGATAATCCTCGGGGTTGGTGTGCCGTCGCTCGCACAGGCTGCAATCGTCGAAACGATTATCGATCCTGATACGGACGCCACGCTCGGCAGCATCACGTTCCCAGCCTTCACCGGCGACAGCGACGCTGGTGTGCTTTTCTCTTACGGTGGGTTTACGCAGGCCGACATAACTTCGATTTCTTGGACAATCTCGCCAAGCACGGACGAAGTCGTTGCACTTGATCTCAATGCCTTGCAGGGCGACCCTGGTTGCGGATTTGCCTCCCAGACGAATTGCTCAAACAGCACCTTAAACCTCACAGAGACCACCGCGAGCGGGGGCGGCACGTCCTGCTCCTTTGGCGGCGATGGGATAGGTACATGCACTGGCTCCGCGAGCCTCAGATTCGTAGCCTATGTGACAACCGGAGCCGTCCCCGAAACCTCAACCTGGGCCATGTTGCTGCTCGGCTTTGCTGGGCTCGGCTATGCGGGTTACCGTAAGACAAAGCGAACGCGTTTCCAGCCCGCTTAGCGCGGCGACCGGCTGACCTGCGTCCTTATTTCGGGGGCGGAGCCAGCTCAATCGGCCAATTCGGGGGCGGGCCCGCCGCTCGCTGTGTGGTGATGCCCCGCGACGAAGTAGAAGGGCGCGGGCTTAGCTGCCCGGCAGCGCGCAAGCTGCGAAGCAAATTTTCAAAGATCATATCGCCGTGGCGTTCGAGCAGCAGCCGCAACGGATGACCGACGGAAGCGGGTGGTCTGTGGCGGTCGCCTTCAGGACACCCCCTCGACGCAAAAGACCCGGCGCGATGGGACGCGCAAATCCGAGCGCGTGCAGGCGTTCTCTCGCATGGTGTCGGCCTATGGCCCTCGCCTCCAACCGTTCAATCAGTTCACCAGGGGTCGATCTCGGGCTCCTCAAGGGGTGCGAGGAATCTCCAAAGGCACACCGCGCCCGCAACGAGCAGCACGGCTAGCACAATCATGTAGCCAGCCGTCCACGATGGTTGGTCCATCACGCCACGTGCTTGTTGGTCACCAAGCGCTTCGTAAACAGCGGAGGTGGCCGTGCCCCCGCCGAACGCCATGAAGGCGAGAATAACGGCCCACCAGGCGTGGCGACGACGACCGAGGGGCGGCTTCGCTGGCTGGACCCAGCCGCCGTTCCCAGCGTCGTCGAAAGTGGCTCGCATAAGTGTTCTCCGAGCTGTAACGCCGCCAGGGCCCGGCTTAGGGGAGGACGTCTAAGGGGGTCCTGGCGGCAACTTGCGAGCGAACTGGAGGAGCCGACGCCGCTAGTACGACTCGGCGGAAAAGTTTGTTCCATCAACCTTGCCGTCATCGGCCTTTGGAAGATCTTCAAACCTCTCCTGGGCCGATCATATCCGTGCCGCGCCAACAATTGATCTTGCGGACGACGAGCTCGCTGCGGTGACGGTTGCGATTCGTGGCGTCATCGAGCGCCTACGTTTCGTCCTTCGGGGGTAAATCGCCATGCGACGGGTGCGATCGCACAGCTTTCATGTCTTGCCATCAACGAGTTGGAACGCTTCGGTTTTGGCTTCGTCAAGGTCGGTTGCTTGGATTACTTCGGCCCTCTCAACATGGCCGGATTTTTCCAGCCGAAACACCCTGTAAACCGGCTCTTCAAACGAAGGGCTATCATGCCAACTCCTGAGACATTTTTGCCTTGCCGGAGTGATACGCACAACATCGGCGATATACGCGCGATACAGCTGCTTGAGCTTTCAGAGGTCGGACTGCGCGAGAGGAGCGATGGTCCGAAGCGCAACCCCTTGCCAGTGATGAGCGTTCGCGTCCGTTCGGTACCGGACATAGGAACATCGAGGCGCGTTTTGGGTTTGCGATTTCATGGGAGCGAAGCCAACGATCCTCGTAGTTGAAGACGACGCACTTCTTCGCATGCACGCGGCCGGTTTGCTTCAAGACAATGGCTTTAGCGTAGTGGAAGCCAAGAATGCCGACGACGCATTGAAATTACTCGAAACCCGGGACGATGTGCGGCTGCTTTTCACCGACATTCAAATGCCCGGCTCGTGCGATGGAATGGACCTCGCGCGAAAGGTTCACGCCCTTTGGCCCCGCATTCTCCTGGTCATTACTTCCGGTCGCGTAAGGCCGGCTCAGGCTGAAATTCCCGACGACGGCCGCTTCGTGGCCAAGCCCTATCAAGCGAACGACCTGCTCACCGAAGTCGACGATCTGCTGAGTAAACCGTTAGAATAGTGATGCGATGACGGACGCCCAACGCCAGCTCGAGCAGTCGCTCAAGGCCCGACAATCCGACTTAGAGAGCCAGCGAGACGACGCACCAGGCTGCGATCTGGACGATCAGATTGAGGCGATCCGGAGTGTTTTGAAATGGCTCGACGAACAAGCGCTTGAGTCTCAGGCTCATTCCGAAGCGTCCAGCACATGGAGGTCGCTGTGTTGATGACGGAACGCGAAACCCAGCTCGAAGCCGCCCTTGTTTCCAACGCGGCGATCCGCGTCCAGGCGGAGCAGTTGATCGCCGCGCATGTCGCGCCGGAGTCGCGTATCGCCTTTTTAGTCCATGACGATCACGGGGCCTGAAATCACTTCACGGCGCGCTAGGGACGTCGCTCGCGCCGTCTGACAACTACCAGAGCGTGATCCTTTTCATTAACACAGATGTGACCGGGGCTAGTTCCGGCGTCTCGGCGGAGTTCCCGGGTCTCGGCTACGCGGACTATCGCGAAGCCAGAGAGCTGCGGGCCGTTTAAGAACACCTGCGCGCGCCCCGCTATCGTATTGCACGCGAGACAGTTCCTAAGACCGATTCGAAAAGCTCCCCGCCGGAGAGGGCTCAGACGCGGGGCCCGCAACGCGCTCGGGCTGGGGAGGAATGAGCGCGCCGAATGTAGTACCGCATTGCTCCGCTCAAGGCGCTATGCATAACCCCAGGGGATAAAGGCAGGATGGATTATGAATTCAGGGATAAGCGCCTTTTTCTTAAACGCACCGCGGCGGAGAAGCAGCCAATCACGTCGCGGCTGGCGAAGATTGAAGGACAGGTCCGCGCCATTCGGCAGATG
>Ga0209006_10006421_pt1 | contig 10635 bp, 6 predicted proteins | sample JacPin_JW_Ref_O2_FD_188567 | JGI IMG/M metagenome (GOLD analysis project Ga0209006, IMG submission 188567) | Forest soil microbial communities from Algoma, Ontario, Canada - Jack Pine, Ontario site 1_JW_Ref_O2 (SPAdes) (version 2) | ecosystem: Environmental > Terrestrial > Soil > Boreal... | reverse complement strand
GGCGTGGACCTTGGATTATTTTCGAAAAAAATATGGCGCAGGTGCGCTCCAGCCGCCGATGCGCGGCTGGGACTCGGCGACGGTGCCCGGCGCCGTTGCCGGTTGGGTTGAGCTTTCGCGTCGTTTCGGCAAACTGGCGTTTGGCGATCTGCTCGCCCCCGCGATTGACATTGCCGAACACGGCTACGCGGTTCCGGTGGTGGTGCAAGAAAAGTGGGCGGCCGCCGTCCCGGATCTCAAAGGCCTCCCCGGCTTCGCTGAAACTTTCATGCCCGGCGGTCGCGCGCCGAGCGTCGGCGAGCGCTTCGTATTTTCGGGCGCGGCGCGAGCGCTCAAGCTGATCGCGCAGACGCAAGGCACTGCTCTTTACAGCGGCGAAATCGCGGCGGCCGCGGCGGCGCATGCGGCAAAACACGGCGGCGCGATGCTTGTTTCGGACTTCGAGGCGTTTTCGCCCGAGTGGGTCGATCCCATCGGCATGGAAGTCTACGGCCATCGGCTGCACCAGATTCCGCCGAACGGGCAGGGCATCGCGGCCCTCATTGCGCTCGGTATTCTGCAGCATTGGGATGTCGCGGCGCATGATGTGGATAGCGCCGCGGGCCAGCATTTGCAAATCGAAGCGATGAAGCTGGGATTCGCCGATACCTATGCGCATGTCGCTGACCCGATCGCCATGCGCCGTTCGGTGCAGGAGATGCTCGATCCAGAGTATCTTAAGAAGCGCGCCGCACTCATCGATCCCAACCGCGCGCAAGTGTTCGGCGACGGGCACAGGGATATCGGCGGTACCATCTATCTGACCGCGGCAGACGAGCGCGGCATGATGGTGAGCTTCATTCAAAGCAACTACATGGGATTCGGCTCAGGGATCGTGGTGCCGGAATGGGGGCTGTCGCTGCAAAATCGCGGACACGCCTTCTCGCTCGATGCGGCGAGTCCCAATTGCGTCGCGCCGCGCAAGCGGCCGTTTCACACCATCATCCCCGGCTTCCTCACGAAGGATGGGATGCCGCAAATGAGCTTCGGTGTGATGGGCGGCAATATGCAGCCGCAGGGACATCTGCAGACCTTGGTACGCATGCTGGTGTACCGGCAGCAGCCGCAAGCGGCCTGCGATGCGCCGCGCTGGCGGTTCAATCAAGGACTGTCGATCAATGTCGAGGCGGCGATGCCGGGCGCGACCGCGCGCGAACTGCGTGCCCTCGGCCATCAAATTGAAGTCATTCAAGACAGCTATCAGGATTTCGGCGCCGGCCAATTCATCTGGCGCCTGGGCGATCCTGCAGTCGATGGGTATGTCGCCGCGAGCGATCCGCGGCGCGACGGCCAAGCCGCGGGATATTGACCTGACGGGGTTTTCTTTGGCATGGCTCCTAGTACATTCGGCGCTGTGACCGGTTGGTGTAGTGCTCGCCCGGACGAATACTCGAACCGGTAGACATCACATGCCGATGCTACCGGCCGGTGTTGGATGCCCATTCAACCGGTCGACGAGTGCGAATGAGGCCACACGACCGAGCGCCCATCGAAACTCGTCCCCTGCACCGTCATGTTGAGCGGTCCAGCGCGAAAAGCCTGGGGCTAGGAAGCGTCAAGGTAACTTATCTTCTCTTCGTTACCTTGACGCTTCCTAGCCCCCAGGCCATCACGAACCTGTCAAATTCACGGTGCCAAGGGTGCTAGTCGAGATGCAGTTGGTACTTTGCGCAGGATTCCCGAGCCACGAAACTATCCGGGAAGGGCGGCTCGGTGCATTTGCGTCGGCTGGTCTCGTCGAGGTTCGGGAACTCGTTCTGCACGATGAGACGAGTCCAGGCATCCATTTCGTCCCGCCTGCACCTCGTTGCGACCGTGGCGGGATTGGTCGCGCCCGAGGTCATTTTGCTGCAATAGGTCGCAATCCGATCTGCCGCTGCGGGATCTTTCGTCCGGACGGGAACCAAATCGTCGGCGACGGCCGTCGGCGGCGTTGAAGCGGTTGAGTTTGAACTGGGTTCGGCGGCAGGCGCTGGTGGTTGCGGACCGCTCGCAGGGCTGGTGTCCACGGTTGCAGGCGCCGCAACGTTTGCAGACCTCGGATTGTTTTCGAGAGCCGGCGCCGGCGGCGCCGCGACCGGCGTCACCACAATGGGCGCGCGTTCAGGAAGGCCGGTCGCTGTCGCTACCACGATGGGAACAGCCTCTTGCGATGCCTTCGTCGCCGGCGCATCCGAGTCCGCAGCCTCGGGCCCTGGCGTTGGTTGCGACAACACAGCGATTGCCGTCGTGGTATCCAACGCCGCGGCGCGGCGGACATGGGTGGTGCCTCTCGAAGGCGCAGTCTCCACGGCTCTGCGCGATTCGGCGGCCGGTGTCACGCAATCGTATTTCCACAAATGGGCTGTCGGGATGTCCGGAATCGCAGACATGGATGAGCTTAGGTGACAGCCGTCGAGCGAGACGCTTTCGCGTGCCGTTGCCGCGCATGATTTGGAGAGAATACGGTCGCTCCTGGGATTCGAGGTCACCTGCATTGCGATCGTATCGCTGCTCGCCAGACACGTCTTTCGCGACATCGGACCAACTATATATAAGGGCGCATCGCCGGCTTTGCTGGAGAGTGAAACGGCGAGATAGACCAGTTTGGCGCCCGCGTCGACGAGCAACAAAGCGCAGCCGCTCCCGTGCAGTCTTGACGCGATGCGTTGCATTTTGCTGCATTGGATCTCAACCGCATCTTCCTTCGAAAGCTGCGCTGCGGCGGATCTCTGATCATCCGCGAGAACCATGTCGGCTCTATCGTCGCCGCCGGTGCGAAGCGTCACGACGGGGTAACCTGAGGTGTCCTCGTTGATCCCGCCAACACTGCCGGTTACGCGGATCGGGTTGTTGCCGATTTTGCTCTGGATCGCCACTTCATTTGCGTCGTAGTCCAGATAGAGTTGTTCGACACTGGTTCGATAGACGGCGCTGTCTGCTGACTTCGGTTGGAACGCGGCCGGAGCAGCCGCAATGACCTGAACCGGTTCGGCCGTCTTTTCGGAGGCTTTGACGGTTCGGACAGGCTTGCTGCCAATCCCGACCCATTCGACGACATGTTTTGGGACCGGGAGTATCCCCGTCAGCCAGAGCGATGTCAGAGCCCCCCACGCCAGCAGGCCGATAATCGAAATGCCGTAGAGCCACGATTTGGCGCGGCGCGGTTTCCGCGGCGGCGCCTCAGCAATCGGCGCTCCGGCAATCGGCAGCCCAGCAATCGGCACGCCGCAATGAGGGCAAGAAACGGCCTTGTCGGAGACCTCTCGAGCGCACTCTTTGCAGGCAATGATGGCCATGGAACTATGTCGTTGGAGTGGTCAAAAGCGAAATCCTAACCTGATGGGCACGAACTTGTTCTGATTGCTGTTGGGCAAAAATTGTAGATAGCGCGCTTCGATGAAGAACGATGCTCTCTCGGCGACCGCGACTTCGAATCCAACTCCGGCGTTCCACGAATGGACCCACTCACTGGTTGTGCGCTGCTCGGCTGTTATGGCGGGGAAATAACCCGGCCCGCAATAATAGAAGCCGCACACGGTGCCGTTGACGATGGAGACTTGCTTCAACACTGTTTGCTCGCGATATCGGCCCACGCCGCCAAGCAGGTAGAGTTGCGCCTTTGACGATCGATGAGCAAGGTTTAGTTGCAGATCGAGATCGCCTCCATAGATGTCTTCGTGACCGTAACTGAAGTTTCCGGTATTGAGCAGTGCATCCTTCGCTCGAAACCAACTGTAGCTGCCGTCGACTCGAATCCCCAAAGGCAGCGCCGATGTCGGAAACCAGCTCAATCCCAGCCCAACATTTGAGCCGCCGTCAAGATTGTCGCCCGCGGCTCCCGTTGTTGCGGTGTAGCCGCCGTCAATCTGCACGGCAAAGGGGTGGTATTTCAACTCCGGGGGTCTTGAGTAATCCACAACATGGACGTGCGTTGCGGCAACCGGCGGCGGAGGTGGCGGAGGTGGCGGCGGACTGTAGGTCGGCGGCGCAGTGATCGGCGCGGCAAAGTGCACACTGTAGCCGTGTCCCTCGAGACAGGCCGCCAACGCGCGCCCGTACCGCTGACGGCGGCCATTGTAGTCAGGCCCCACTCCGCCGCCAAATTGCGCGGGGTCGAAACCGGTCTGACCTTTCGCCCAACCCTGACACTCGGCGCGATCCGCCGCCAGCTGCTCCTGAGTCTGGCCAAACTTTGGTGTTACGGAAAGGTTTTCCGCGATTGTGGGCACAGCAGCGGACGCGGATGCCGATGAAGTAGTCGATTGCGCAATTGCCGTCAGCGGCGTTGCGCATAGCAGCAGGATCAAGGATTGGCGGACGATATTGCTCGATGAAACGAGCGGAGAAAAACCGCTAAAGGAAATTTGCGCCGTCATAGATTCAGGCGAGCCAAGCTCTGCCCCCCCATTTGTTAACGCGATGTCATCCAGACAAAAAATGTGACCTTGGGGAAATCGAAAATGTTCCGCGCTAAGCGATCAAAATATAGTCCCCTCCAGCTGGTGGATCAATTTCCTTACCGGCTCGCGTTCACGACGCGGCCATGGCGTATGGCTTGCCGACTAGGTTGTCTTGAAGGTCCTCACAGGACTGGATATTCCGTCGCTCACGTCCGTGGCGCCGGCGGATTCCACCCGGTAGTAATAAGTGGTATTTGAATTGAGTCCCACAATGCGCACCCGGAAAATCATATCGGGATGCGAAGGATTGCGGCGATTGGGCGACTTGGCGACCTGTGTCAGGTTCGTGGCGTCGGTACCATAGCGCACTACCCCATAGTGCAGGTCGGTGCCTCCCGGATTCGTGATGCTCCAGCGGATGATCGCAAAGGCGTCAGTAGCGACTTCCAGTTCAGGACCCGCGGTAAGTTGTGCGGCCTTATGCGTCGGCACCGCAGCGATTACGAGATCGTCCGCAAAGTGCCACCGCATCAAGCCGGCAACCGTCACGACGAATGCAAAAGTCAGAATGAAGCGTTTCATGATCGTTTACGTCCGATTCCTCGTGGAGATCCTGAGGCGCGGAAAATCGCCGCGCCTCAGGATGAAGGGTCACCGGCCTCACGGCCTGTACCCATGCAATGCAATCTAGTGTCCCGGAGGCGTAGCAGGTTTCCTCAACGTGCTGGCCGGCGTGCTGTCTAAACTCGCCGCTTTTACGAAGCCATCCGTCAGAGTTTCCAGGAATGCCACCAGATCGCTTTCCTCGGCGCTCGTCAGACCGAGTTTGCCAATGGTCATATTTTCGTTGTTCGGGTCTTCCGGCGGAGGCCAGCAATTCACTTTCTCCACCGTCCCCGCGCGGCAGCTCCCGGCGACGAATGCTCCGGGGAAAGCGTCGCGGGTGTTATAAAAGTGCACCACTTCCTGGAGGCTGAGCAAGTAGCCGTTGTGCATGTAGGCTTTGACGAAACCTGCATAAGGCACCTTGCCGACGTTGCGGACCGTCGATGTTTGGAACTTGCCTTCGAAAAATGGCAGGAATTGTCCCCACGCCTGATTTGGCGGAGCGCCGTAATATCCATCCAGGAAAAGACCCACTCCCTCGTCGGTGAAGCCTATGCCAAGCGGGTTACCCGTGAAGCCCCACTGATCCGGGAAGTTCTCCGCATACCATGGGAGGATTACGTTCCTCGGCAGGCCGATATTGTTGTAGGTAAAGTCGCTGAACAACGGAGCGACGTTCGTGGCTACACCGGTGTCGGTCCCCGTGGCCGTGTTGGATCTGCCGTCGATGTGGCAGGTATTGCATTGGGCTTTGCCGTTGAAAAGAGCATAGCCACGCTGTTCTTGCGCGGTGAGTGTGGCGCCGCCGGCAAGGAAAGCGTCAAATTTTGATGTGAACGGGCTGACGCTGGATGAGATTTCATAGGCGGCAATGGCCTGCGCGAACTCGTCGAAAGCCTGTTGGGCACGAGTGCGCTCCGAAGGGCTGAGAGTCAGGGGAGTCGCGTTGGTGCCGAAAATGGCGGCGCCTTTCGGCGTGCTGCATATTTGCGCCACATTCGCGGGCCAATTGATTTCCAGGGAACCTGTACCCCAGACCTGCTCAAAAAAGAATTTGTACTGGCTGAGCGACAGCTTCCAGACGACGCAGGCAGAATCCGGATTGGCCATCTCTTCGGGGTCGAGGGGTGGATCCTGGCCTTGTTCCGCCGCCGAGTTTTGTAAGCGGTAGCCGGTCGCGCGAGCATCCCAGAAATTGCCGCCGTAGAAATCGCCCTGGGTGACGTTGTATTGCAGCGGGGGAAAGTACGGTGAATAGACATAGCTCTGTGGATTGCGTTTCGCGATTCGGTTGTCGGGAAATTTCCCGTGATTGGTAATCGGTACTGAACCCGGATTCGCGCCGCCGGTGAAGATGCTCAAGATGGAAGCGCCATTTCCATACCCCGCGGCGGGATCATGGCAGTAGCTGCACGCTATATTCTTGTTGACCGAGAGGCTGGGATCGAAGATCTCCAGCTCGCCGAGAGTTTCGACGGCATGAAAGGGATCAAGCGTTCCGGATTTTGCCGCGGCCAAGGCTTGGGCCTCGAGCGCCGCCTCTTCGGCGCGTACCCGGATAAAGTCGGGATCATTCTTGATCAAACACTGAAGGTCCACACGATTCGCCGGCAAAATGCACGGTACGTCTTGGGGTGGAATCGCGTAGCCCGCCGGCAGCGCCGGTTGTTTGCCTGCTTGTGGGGTACTGTCTGCCGATGGCTGCGCACTCTGCGCGAATAGCTTCTGCGAACCGATTGAGAACGCCAACGCGACGGTGAGACACACCGTCATGGCCCGAAACACATTTAGCCTCATGACCAATCCCTCCAATGTGAACTTTTCCGTGTGAATGCTGAAAAATATTTCTCGGTGTTTTATTTCTCCTCAAGTTTTGGTGAATGCCGAACATCGAGACCAGGCGCGCAAGCGCGGAAGTGGAAATAGTCGTGTCGAGTTGAATCTATCAAGAAGTGTCGGGTTGATTATTTCGGCTTCGCAGGGTTTTTTTAACCTTTGAGCTCCGCCGGTTTTCTTCTCGCAAATTTCGCCCTAAATTTAAGGGTATTTTCGCGATGCCTTAACATGCTCCTACAAGTCGTTCCTACAATTGTTCGTATAAGGGATCACTCTTGTTACGCGCTTCGGTCGCCAGCGAGATCGCAAAAATTAGAAATCCGGCAAGCGCCAGCAGCGCGCCGACCCATCCGGTGGAGGCCCATCCCAAGCCACCGGCAATCGCGATGCCGCCCAACCACGCGCCCAGCGCGTTGGCGATGTTGAAAGCAGAATGATTCAGTGCCGCCGCGAGCGTCTGAGCATCCTGGGCGACATCCATGAGCCGGATCTGCAACGCCGGGACGATGGCGACACCTGTGCCGACCAACAGTACGACAATCGTCAACAACCGCGCGTGGCCGGCGGTGATACTGAACAATCCGAGAACAACGGCGTTCCAGATCAAGAGGCCACCGATCGTGCGCGTCAACGCGCGGTCTGCCAACCACGATCCGATCAGATTGCCCAGGATCATGCCGACGCCGAACACCGCGAGCACGTACGGTACGTACCGAAGCGGCAGTCCGGACACCTGGGTCAGCGTCGGCGTGATATAGCTGTATACACAGAACAGACCGCCGAAACCCACTGATCCAACACCGAGCGTCAGCCAGACCTGGCCGCGGGCCAAGGCGTTGAGTTCGCGCGTGGGACCCGCCCCGGCGCCGGGAGGAACGCGCGGCACGAAGCGATAGATCAACGCAATCGCCGCAAAGCCGATTACGGCCACCAAAAAATAAGCAGCGCGCCAGCTATGCGACTGTCCGATCCAGGTTGCCAACGGCACGCCTGCCAACGTTGCGCCTGTCAGACCCAACATCATCCGACCAACCGCGCGCGCTCGCTCGCGCACCGGCACCAGCGATGCGGAAACGAGGGATGCCACGCCGAAATAGGCGCCGTGCGGAAGCCCCGTCAGGAAGCGAACTACGATCAGCGACACATACGAGGGCGCCAGAGCGCTTGCGACGTTGCCCACGGCAAAAAACGCCATCAATGCCAGAAGCAACCAATGACGCGGCCAACGCGCGGCAGCTACGGCGATGAGCGGTGCGCCGACCACGACACCCAGCGCGTACGCGCTGATGACGTGTCCGGCAGCAGGTATGGAAATCCCGAAATTTTCGGCGACATGAGGCAGCAATCCCATCATGACGAACTCGCCCGTACCAATGCCGAAGCCTCCGAGGGCAAGCGCCAACACCGCCCATCCGATTCGACCGCCCGGCATGGGCGCTGATTCCAGTGTTGTCATGGTTCAGATCCGGCCCGCAGCTCGCTGCGGTACTTCGCGAGCGCGGCCACGATGAACAGCGCGCCAAGGCCTCCGACAGCGGTCCAGCCGCGTAAAGCATAAACAGCCGGCGCGAATCCAGACCCTGTGGCGCCGCCCAAGAATGCAAAAGCCACGAACAGCCCGTTGAGCCGGCCGCGCAGGGCCGGGGCAAGCGTGTAGATGCTGCGTAGACTCAGGACCTGACAGATCTGGACCGCTGCATCCAGAAGCAGCGCCGCGAGAATGAGGAGCGCCAGGGAGTGCAGACTCCCGCCTGCAACCGCAGCGACGAATGCAGCCAGTCCCGCCACCATGGCCCAACCTGTCGCAGGCCGCGTCAGCCCGCGATCAGCAAGTCGCCCGGCGATCGGTGCAGCAAGCGCTCCGGCGGCGCCTGCCAGCGTAAACCATGCGATGCCACGCTGACTGAAATCGAATTCACGAGCCAAAAGCAATGGTGTTCCGATCCAGAAGACATTGAACCCCGCGAACATCATTCCCTGGTAGAAAGCGCGGCGTCGCAGGGCCGGGGTGCTTGCGACGATGCCCGGCAGCGACCGTAGAATCTGCGGATACGCGAGCTTTGCGCCGGGCCGACGCTGCGGCAGAGCCCGCAGAAGCAGCAGGATGAGGATCAGCATCATTGCGGCGGAGATGTAGAACACCGCGCGCCACCCGAAGGTCGCGGCGACATAACTCGAGAACGGACGGGCCAGCATGACTCCACCCAACAGTCCGGACATGACATTTCCGACGACTTTGCCGCGCGTTGCTTCGGGAGCGAGGTGCGAAGCGAATGGCACGAGAATCTGCGTAGCGGCCGCGAATACACCGACGACAAATGAAGAGGCCATGAAAGTCGCCGCCGACTTCGACAGTGCGATCCCGAGCAGACCGAAGACTACGGCGGACAGCGCCCAAATCACCAGGCGGCGATTCTCGAGCACATCGCTCAAGGGGACCAGCAACAAAAGTCCAGCGCCGTAACCTAGTTGCGTGAGAGTAACGATGAGACCCGCAAGCCCGGCATGCACCCCCAAGGCGGGTCCGATGAGCCCGATCAATGGCTGGGTGTAGAAAATGTTCGCAACGGTGAGACCGCACGCGGCTGCGAAGATCGCGACCTGCACGGCGCTGATGCCCCTGTGCGGCGCCTCGTCGTTCTGAGCGGGAAACGGTGCACGCCAGGTCTCAACTTCAGGAACCGTGCTCATCGATACGCGCCGCTCTCTTTGAAACAGCGCTATCGCGCCTACACGGGTTGTAAATTGCGGGGCACGCGTTGCGACGACGTTTCAGCGAGCCGATCAGGAAATTCCATTTGAAACACGACCGCGCTTCGGTCATGCATTTGGCCAGGACCCTCCAGTGACTTAGGGGGTCCGAATCACGCGGAGCGTGCTAGGCGCTGCTGACTGACCGGATGCGCGTCTGCCCCTGCAGCGCCCACCATTGCTCGACCTGGGCCGTGAGTCCCGCAAGATCGAGTCCCGCCCGAGTGAGGCAGGTGTCGCGCGTTCCGTGTTCGATGAAGCGATCGGGGATGCCGATGTGCAGCATGGGCAGCTGCAATCCGGCAGCCGCGAGCAATTCACCCACGCCGGCTCCAGCTCCGCCGATGATGGCGTTCTCTTCGATCGTGATGATGGCACGATGGCGCGCGGCGATGGATACCACCAGTTTTTCGTCGAGCGGTTTCACGAAGCGCATGTTGACGATGGTGGCGTCGATGCGTTCGGCAATTTTCTGCGCCGACTCAACCAACGCGCCGAACGCCAGTATCGCCAGGCCGCTGCGGCCTTCGCGGCGCAGCTGCGCCTGTCCTACGGGAAGCGCGGTCATTTCGGCAGCGATGGGGACTCCAGGCCCGGCGCCCCGCGGATAGCGGATGGCCGACGGGGAACTCAACGTGGTGCCGGTGTACAGCATCTGGCGGCATTCATTCTCGTCCGCCGGCGCCATGATGACCATGTTCGGGATGCATCGCAGGAACGACAGGTCGTAGCTGCCCTGGTGCGTGGCGCCATCGCTGCCGACCAAGCCCGCGCGGTCGATGGCAAATATCACCGGGAGATTTTGCAGCGCGACGTCATGGATGAGCTGATCGTAGGCGCGCTGCAGGAAAGTGGAATAGATCGCCACGACCGGTTTCAAGCCCTCGACCGCCATGCCGGCCGCCAGCGTCACGGCGTGCTGTTCGGCGATCGCGACGTCGAAATAACGCGTGGGAAATCGCTTCGAGTATTCGACCAAGCCGGAGCCTTCGCGCATCGCCGGCGTGATGCCGACGATACT
>Ga0209006_10006420_pt1 | contig 10637 bp, 10 predicted proteins | sample JacPin_JW_Ref_O2_FD_188567 | JGI IMG/M metagenome (GOLD analysis project Ga0209006, IMG submission 188567) | Forest soil microbial communities from Algoma, Ontario, Canada - Jack Pine, Ontario site 1_JW_Ref_O2 (SPAdes) (version 2) | ecosystem: Environmental > Terrestrial > Soil > Boreal... | reverse complement strand
ACGCGGGCAGAGCGACGCTCCGCCCGCAGCCCGCTGGACTGGACAGCATGATCCCTGCCATCGTCCCCGCATGAACGACAACGATCTGCGTCCCGGCGAGGTGGCGGTCGAGCTGCCGGCGCAGACCGACGCTGGCCTTTATTTCATCGGAGTGATCCACACACCCTGGAAGACTCGCCAGGAATGCCCGAAGCGCGGCACCCCGGACGGCGCGATCTGCACGATCGCCGTCCACGAGCGCTGGCGCGAGGCGCTGGCCGGGCTCGCTGGCCACAAGCGCGTTCAGGTGCTCTACTGGATGCACCTGGCGCGGCGCGACCTCGCCACGCAAACTCCCTACGGCAAGGAAACCACCGGCACATTCGCGCTGCGCTCGCCGGTACGGCCGAACCCGATCGCCTCGTCGATTGTCGAGCTGATCGGGATCGACGAAACCACCTTGCAAGTCCGCGGCCTCGATTGTCTTGACGGCACGCCGCTCGTCGACCTGAAGCCAGAACACGGCGCGCGCGAGTAACGCGGCTCGCGAAAAGGTTGCCCGAGACGCAATCTGGGCGGCGCCTAATGTCGTGCTCGGCTTCGCCGCCGCCGGCGGGACGATGGATTGGAGCGTCAACGGTCTTGGCTCCGGGCATGGCGACATTGCCCAAGGCGGCGTCTACGGCGCGACCTGGCTCGGCGAGGCCTATCTCTCCGGCGCCTTCCTCTACGGCCACGACGATCTGACGACGAGCCGCGGGGTCGTCGCCGGCGGGACGGTGGACCAGTTGATCGGCTCTTTCGGCGCCGACCATTTCGCCGGGCGTGCCGAAGGCGGACAACGGTTCGCCGTATCGCCGACACTGGGCGTGACGCCGTACGCGGCGGTTGAGGTACAGAGCTTCGATGCCGACGCTTACAGCGAGCACGACACCGGCGGGCTCTCCGCCTTCGGCCTCAACTACGCCGCGCATACGACGACCGACACGAGGACCGAGCTTGGCGCCCGGCTCGATAGCGTTCCGCTGCCGATACCGGCGTTTGGCGACGGCGCGGTGTTGGTGCTGCGCGGCAAGGCCGCGTGGGCGCACGATTTCTCGCCCGACCGCACCGCGGTCGCGAGTTTCGAGGCGCTGCCCGCCGCCGGTTTCACCGTAACCGGCGCGCCTGAAGCGGAAAACGCGGCGCTGCTGTCGGCCGGGGCGGAGCTGCGCCTGACCCCGACGATCGCGCTGACCGCGAAATTCGACACGCTGCAGTCCGGCAACGCCCGCGCCTATTCCGGTACCGCCGCGCTGCGCGTGACCTGGTGAACACGTCTGGCGCAGCAGCGCGCGTTTAGCGCGCTTCCACTCGCGCGGGCAACGCTATATCTATTCGTATATTGCGCTACCTGACGCGCCCATGTTACGTGGTTGTCGCCGGGGGGCGCTGGTCGAAGCGATTTTGGAGAGTGACATGCCCTCATATCCGGAGCTGAAGCTGTACGTAGCCGGCGAGTGGCGCAGTCGAGATGGTACGCCGGTGATCAATCCGGCCGACGAAAGCATTCTCGGCACGGTGCCGCATGCAACCCGCGCCGACCTGGATGACGCGCTGACGGCGGCCGAGGAAGGCTTCAAGGTCTGGCGTAGCACGTCGCCGGCAAAGCGCGCCGAGATCATTCAGCGCGCGGCGCAAATCTGCCGCGAGCGCGCCGGCGAGGATGCTGTGGCGATCACGCTCGAACAGGGCAAGCCGCTGGCCCAGGCGAAACTCGAAATCCTGCGCGGCTGCGACATTATCGACTGGGACGCCACCGAAGGGCGCCGCGTTTACGGTCGGGTGATTCCGAGCGAGCCGGGCATGCGCAATACAGTGCTGCGCCAACCGATTGGTGTCGTCGCGGCATTCTCGCCATGGAATTTCCCGATGTCGTCGCCGGCCCGCAAGGTTGCCGGCGCCCTGTCGTCGGGTTGCGCGATCATCCTCAAGGCATCGGAAGAGACGCCGGCCGGCGCCGTCGGCTTGGTCCGCGCCTTCGCCGACGCTGGTCTGCCGCCGGGCGTCTTGAACCTGGTGTTCGGCGTGCCGTCCGAGGTGTCCGAGTACCTGATCCCGCAGCCGAGCGTGCGGCTCGTTACCTTCACCGGCTCGATCCCGGTCGGCAAGCACCTGTCGGCGATGGCCGGCGAGCACATGAAGCCGGCGATCATGGAGCTGGGCGGCCACGCGCCGGTCATCGTCTGCGACGACGCCGACCCGGAAGCCAGCGCCGCGACCTCCGCTATCACCAAGTCACGTAATTCCGGCCAGGTCTGCATCTCGCCGACCCGGTTTTTCGTGCAGGAAGCGATTTACGAACGCTTCACCACGGCGTTCGGCGAGAAGGCCCAGACCATCAAGGCGGGCGACGGACTCGACCCGGACACGCAGATGGGGCCGGTCGCCAACGACCGCCGGCTCGCGGCGATGGAGACGTTGATCGCCGACGCAAGAGCCAAGGGCGCGAGGGTCGTCGCTGGCGGCAGCCGGATCGGCAATCGCGGCTATTTCCACGAGCTGACGGTGCTCGCCGACGTGCCCGACGATGCCCGCGCGATGAACGAGGAGCCGTTCGGCCCGCTGGCGCTGCTTAGCCCGGTCAAGACCCTCGATGAGGCGATCGAGAAAGCCAATTCGTTGCCTTTCGGCCTCGCCGCCTACGCCTTCACCCGGTCGGCGCGCAACGTTGACCAGCTCGCCGAGCGGGTCGAGGTCGGCAATCTGTCGATCAACCACCTGACCGCGTCGTTCGCCGAAACCCCGTTCGGCGGCGTCAAGGATTCGGGCTATGGCCGCGAAGGCGGCACCGAAGGGCTCGAATGCTACACCGTCGCCAAGAACGTCTCCCACCTCGTGCTGTAAGGACATCAGCCATGTATTCCGACGTATTGCTGTTCATCGACGGACAATGGACCAAGGCGGCGGGCGGCCGCTCGATCCCGGTCGTCAACCCCTCGACCGGGGAGCCGATCGGCACCGTTGCGCATGCCGACAAGAGTGATCTCGACCGCGCGCTCGAAGCCGCCGACAAGGGCTTCCGCGTTTGGCGCAAGGTCTCGGCGTTCGACCGCTCGAAGGTCATGCGCAAGGCCGCCGATTTGCTGCGCTCGCGGGTCGACGCGATCGCTCCGCTCCTGACGCTCGAACAAGGCAAGCCGCTAGGCGATTCCAAAGGCGAGACGCTCGCCGGCGCCGATGTCATCGACTGGTTCGCGGAGGAGGCGCGCCGCGCCTATGGAAGAGTGATTCCGGCACGCGCCGAGGGCGTCTACCAGCTTGTCGTCAAGGAGCCGGTCGGCCCGGTCGCGGCGTTCACGCCATGGAACTTCCCGATCAACCAGGTCGTGCGCAAATTGTCCTGCGCGTTGGCGGCCGGCTGCTCGATCATCGTCAAGGCGCCAGAGGAAACGCCGGCCTCGCCGGCCGAGCTGATCCGCTGCTTCGCCGATGCCGGCGTCCCGGCCGGGGTCATCAACCTCGTCTATGGCGTGCCGTCGGAAATCTCCGAGTATCTGATCCCGCATCCGATCATCCGCAAAATGTCGTTCACCGGCTCGACCGCGGTCGGCAAGCAATTGGCCGCGATCGCCGGGGCGCATATGAAGCGGGTGACGATGGAACTAGGCGGCCACGCGCCGTCAATCGTCTTCGACGATGCCGATATCGATCTCGCCGCAAAGCTGCTTTCGGTGAACAAGCTGCGCAATGCCGGTCAGGTCTGCGTCTCGCCGACCCGGCTCCTGGTGCAGGAGGCGGTCTACGACCAGTTCGTCGGCAAGTTCACCGAGGGGGTCAAGGCGGCGCGGGTCGGCGACGGCATGGAAAGCGGCACGCAGATGGGGCCGATGGCCAACGAGCGCCGCATCTCCGCGATGGAGGCCTTTATCGGCGACGCAGTGCAAAAGGGCGCGAGCCTCAAGACCGGCGGCCACCGCATCGGCAACAAGGGCAATTACTTTGAGCCGACGGTGCTGACCGACGTCCCGATGAATTCGCGCATCATGAACGAGGAGCCGTTTGGCCCGGTCGCGGTGATCGCTCCGTTCAAGAGCTTTGACGATGTCGTCGAGGAGGCCAACCGGCTGCCTTACGGCCTTGCTGCCTACGCCTACACCCGCTCGGCCAAGACCGCGCAGGCGATCGCCGCTTCGGTCGAGACCGGGATGATCTCGATCAATCACCATGGGCTCGCGCTTCCCGAAGTCCCGTTTGGCGGGGTCAAGGATTCCGGCTACGGCTCCGAAGGGGGTTCCGAGGCGATCGAGGCGTACCTCAACACCAAATTCGTCACCCAGGCCGGTCTGTGAGACAACGGGGTGCGGCTACGAGCCGCGCCCCCAGTTTCGAGAGGTGAGAAATGGCTGAGGACGAAGCGCTGTTCCAGAAAGGCATGCCGATCCGGCGCGAGGTGCTGGGTCCGGAATATGTCGATGCGTCGATGGCGCGAGCCGACGACTTCATGATGTCGTTCCAGCGGGCAACGACGGCCTGGGCGTGGGGTTGGGCTTGGGGCGAGGGGACGCTCGACCGCAAGACGCGCAGCCTGATGAACCTCGCGATGCTGACCGCGCTCAACCGCGCCCCAGAGATCAAGCTGCATGTCAAAGGCGCGCTCAACAACGGCGTCACCGTCGACGAGATCAAGGCGGCGCTGCTGCATGCGACGGCCTATTGCGGAATACCGGCCGGGCTCGACGCGTTTCGCGCGGCCCATGAAGTGCTGGTTAGCGAAGGGGCGCTCGGTACGAAAAAGTAATCTCGCCGTTCGGAGCGCGGCGGCAGCGGCGCGCATATTCTTGCGCCGACCGTTATATATGATGGAGTATTACGAAAGACCGATGCCCCCACTATCCGAAACGCTATTCATCCGCCCCCTTCCGAGCCCGGCATTGTCCGGCGTGCTCGGTCGCGAGGCGCTGCTGCCGCCGCGCGAGGTCGCGCGCGAGCTTGAGGCGCTGCTCGCGCGGCCGGCGCGACAGCGTTCGAAGCTATGGGAATTTGGCGCAAATCTGCACTGCTCGATCATCGGCACCTGCCTTTCGACCACGGAGCTGCGCCAGGCTCTAATCAAGGTCGGCCGCAGAGAGGCGATCAGTGCGACCGAGCACGATGTTCACGCCAGCGCCGTGCTGATTGCCGGAAAACATCAAGACGGCGCCAAGTTGCTGCACAAGGCGCTCGACCGGCGCCATCGGGTGGCGATCAGCCAATTCGACAAGGCCAAAACCGCCGCCGACGTCCGCGGGCTGTGGCAGGAAGCATCGAAACGCGGCGACATTCCGGGCGCTTATTGGGCGGCGCTGACCCATCCCGCGACGAACGAAGCGCTGGTGCGCGAGATCTTCGCCGAGGTGCACATGCTGTCGCACCTGGTGGGCGCCGCAAATCGCGCCGACATCCGTCGGCTGCGCCAACTGGCGGATGAAAAGGCCGACCTGGAAGCAAGGCTCGTACGCAAGGAAGAGCAATTGCACGAGACCAGCGCGGCCCGCGACCGGGCGCAGCGCGAGCTGGAGGTGCGCAACGAACCGCATCACGCGATCGCACCACCGGCGGCTCTGGAAGATGAGGGGATTGCCGCTGACCTGAGATCGCGGCTGGCGCGCTGCGAGACCCATCGCGAGCGGATCGAGACGCAGTTGGCGCAGACGCGCGCGGCGCTGCTCGCGGAGCAGGACGCCCGCCGTCTCGCCGAGGAACGCGAGATCGTATTGCGTCAAGAACTCGACGCGATCGAGGCTAGCCTTGGCGACGTGACGGACGAGACCGACCCGCTGCCGCGGCTCGATCTGACCTTGCTTTATGTCGGGGGGAAGCCGGCTCGGATCGGCCATTTGCGGAGATTGGCCGAGCGCGCCGGCGCTGTGTTCCTCTATCACGACGGCGGCATCGAGGAACGCGGTGGATTGCTGCCCGGTCTTGTCAGCCGCGCCGACGTCGTGTTGTTTCCCGTCGATTGTATCAGTCACGCGGCGATGCTGCAGGTGAAGCGATTGTGCCGCCAGGCCGGCAAGAAGTTCCTGCCAGTGCGCAGTGCCGGGTTGGCCCCGTTCTGCGCCGCCTTGAAAGACCCGGCCCTTCATGTCGTGGCAGACTGAGGTCGGATGCGCGTCCGAACCCCGCTTCTCGCGATGCTCTGCGCCGGCTCGATGATGGGAACGGCGCGGGCGGAAGAATTGCGGGTGCTCGCCGCCGGCAGCTTGCGCGAGGTGATCGGCGAGCTTGGCGAGCGCTACAAGAAAGCAACGGGAATCGGGATCGCTGCCGATTTCGGCCCGTCCGGCGTATTGCGTGAGCGCATCGAAAAGGGCGAGACGGTCGATCTATTCGCCTCGGCCGATATGGGTCATCCGCTCAAATTGCTGGCGGAGGGACGCGCCACCCGGGCCGACATGTTCACCCGAAACGCGCTGTGTGCGTTCGCGCTGCCTAAGGTTGGGTTGACGACTGCGAATTTTGTCGACCGGCTGCTCGACCCGGCGACAAAACTGGGAACCTCAACGCCGAAAGCCGACCCCGCCGGAGACTATACCTGGCTGATGTTCCACCGGGTGGACGCGATGCACCCCGGCGCTTACGCGGTCCTCGACCAAAAGGCGCAGCAGATTGTCGGTGGTCCGACCAACAATGGGCCGGTCAACGGCAAGGACCTGGCCGCGGCGGCCCTTTCTGCCGGGAAAATCGACGTGATGATCGGGTATTGCAGCGGGCGCCAGCGCATGCTGACCGCAGTCCCGGATTTGCAAGTCGTCGAGGTGCCAAAGGAGATCGCCGCCGGCCCCGAATACGGGCTAGCGATCCTCAAGGGCGCCGATCCGCGATCTGAGGATATGGTCCTCTACATGCTGTCACCCGAAGGACAGCAGGTTTTCGCGCAATTCGGCTTCGCGCCGGTCGGCCTACCGACCCCGGAGCAGTGAGGTTTGTTGAATGGATGGTGACGCCAATCTCGATCAATTGGTCTTCAGCAAGTTCGCCGTTGGCCAGCCTGTCCCGCGCAACGAAGACCCAATTTTATTGCAAGGCGACAGCGACGAGCTGATCGCCGGCGGCGGCACGGGCGGCTCGAAATCGCTGATGGCGAGCGGCACAGCCATCGTCCAAGCGAGCGAGAAGGTCATCGAGAGGGGCAAGCAGATCGCCGCGCATGTGCTCGAAGCCGCGGTCGAGGATATCGAATTCGCCCGCGGCCGTTTTGTCATCGCCGGCACCGACCGCTCGATCCAGATCATGGACCTCGCCGCCCAGCTCAAGCGCGGGGTCGAACTGCCGGGCGATGTGCCTGACTCATTGGACGTGCAGCACATTATGGAAAGCGCGCCATCGGCCTTTCCCAACGGCTGCCACATCGCCGAGGTCGAGATCGACCCGGAGACCGGTGTCGTCGCTGTCGTCAAATACTCGATGGTCAATGATTTCGGGGTGATCGTGAACCCGCTGCTGGTCGAGGGCCAGGCGCATGGCGGCGTTGTGCAGGGCATCGGCCAAGCGCTGATGGAGCGGGTCGTGTTCGACGAGGACGGCCAGTTCCTCACCGGCTCGTTCATGGATTATGCCTTGCCGCGCGCCTCGGACGCCCTCGAGTTCCAGATCGACAGTCACCCGGTGCCGGCCAAGACCAATCCGCTCGGCGCCAAGGGATGTGGCGAGGCCGGCTGCGCCGGATCATTGCCGGCAGTAATGAATGCGGTCGTTGACGCGCTCTCCGAACACGGCATCCGCCACATCGACATGCCGGCCACGCCCTTCAAGGTGTGGCAGACGATCCGGGCGGCGCGCACTAGCCACTAAAGAAAGGCATCGTCTCATGCCTTCATCACGTTGCCGTCAGGAGATCCCGATGAAATTGAGCGCCCGCAACCAACTCAAAGGCAAGATCGTCGCTGTCACCAAAGGTCAGACAACCGCGCACGTCCGCATCGACATTGGCGGTGGGGTTGTCGTCACCTCGTCGATCACCAACGAGGCGGTTGACGATCTGCGGCTGGCCGTCGGCGACGAAGCCTGGGCAGTTATCAAAGCATCGGACGTTATGATCGGGAAGTAGCCCGGCCTCGTCCCTATTCCGCGGCGAGACGTTGCGGCTCGGGGTCTGCTTCACCGAGCGCGGCAAGCACTTTGGGCGGGGACATCGGCAGGTCGCGGAGGCGTCGGCCGGTCGCGTCCGCGATCGCGTTGGCGACTGCCGCCATCGGTGGGACGATCGGCACCTCGCCAACGCCGCGCACGCCGTAGGGATGGCGCGGGTTCGGCACCTCGACGATCACCGCGTCGATCATCGGCATGTCGGACGCCACTGGGCAGCGATAATCGAGGAAACCGGGGTTATCCATCCGGCCTTGCTTGTCGTAGATGTATTCCTCGCTCAGAGCCCAGCCGATGCCTTGCGTCACGCCGCCCTGTATCTGGCCCTCGACATAGGCCGGGTGGATGGCGCGGCCGACATCCTGGGCCGCGGTGTAGCGCAGCACCTTGACGTGGCCGGTCTCGGGATCGACCTCGACGTCGCAGACATGGGTCGCGAAGGCGGGGCCGGCGCCCTGCGCGTTCAACTGCACCTCGGCGCCGATCGGCCCGCCGGTGCGCGCAGCCTTGAGCGCGATCTCGCCGAGCGGCATCGGATCGAAGGTGCCGGCATTGGGTCCGGCTGGATAGGCTTTGCCGTCCTTCCATTCGATCGCCTCCGGGCTGATGTCCCAGAGGATCGCGGCGCGGCCCTTGAGCTGCTCGATGACTTTTTCGGCTGCTTGCACCGTCGCCATGCCGGTTGCGAAGGTGACGCGGCTGCCGCCGGTGACATGGGTGAACCCGATCGAGGCAGTGTCGGCGACAATCGGTTTCACCTTTTCGAGCGGTATGCCGAGCGTCTCGGCCGCCATCATCGCCATCGAGGCGCGCGAGCCGCCGATGTCGGGGCTGCCCGAGGCAACGCTGACCGAGCCGTCCTCGTTGACATGCACCGCCGCGCTCGATTCGCCGCCGATGTTGAACCAGAAGCCGCAAGCGACGCCGCGCCCCTGGTTGGGGCCGAGCTTCACCTGAAAATTCGGGTGCGCCTTAGCCGCAGCGACGGTGTCGAGAAAGCCGATATTGGTCCAGGTCGGCCCGTGCACCGCCTTGGTACCCTCGGTCGCCGCATTCTTCTCGCGTAGCGCCAGCGGGTCCATGCCCAGCTTACGGGCGAGCTCATCGATGCAACTTTCGACCCCGAATGTCGAAATCGGCGCGCCCGGCGCGCGATAGGCCGCGACCTTGGGCCGGTTCGACACCACATCGTAGCCGGTGATCGTCACGTTCAGCAGGTCGTACATCGCAAAAGCGCACATGCAGCCGGGCGCGACCGGCGAGCCGGCAAAGGCGCCGGCCTGAAATTTCAGCACCAGCTCGGCGGCGGTGATCGTGCCGTCATATTTGGCGCCGAGCTTGACCTCGATGACCCCGCCCGAGGTCGGGCCGGTGCCGCGGAACACCTCCTCGCGGCTCATCACGATCTTGACCGGGCGGCCGGCCTTTCTCGACAACGCCAGCGCCACCGGCTCCAGGTAGACGACGGTCTTGCCGCCGAACCCACCGCCGATTTCGGCCGGCATGACGCGAATTTGCGCCATGTCGATGCCGAGCAGCTTGGCGCAATAGGCGCGGATCATGAACTGACCTTGGCTCGACGCCCAGATCGTCGCCGCGCCATCGGCACCGACTGAGACGACACAGGCGTGCGGCTCGATATAGGCTTGGTGCACCGGCTGGGTCGTGTAGCGCCGTTCGATAATGACATCGGCAAGACGGAAGCCGGCCGTGCTGTCGCCCTTCTTGAAGCCGACTTTCTTGGCAATATTCGATGCTTTTTCGGGCTTCGGCTCAACCCCTTGCGTGAACATATCGTCGTGCAGCACCGGCGCGTCCGGCGCCATCGCCTCTTCGCAGTCGATCACATAGGGCAACGGCTCGTACTCGACCTCGATCAGATCGAGCGCCTCGGCGGCAACGAGCGGCGACACAGCCGCTACGGCGGCGACGGCGTGGCCTTCGTACAGCACCTTGTCGCGCGCCATGACGTTACGCGACAGGTCGCGGAAATTCATCGGCCCCTCGCCGACAAAGGCTTCCTCCGACGGGATTTCTGGAAAGTCGGCCGATGTTACGACCGCGCGGACACCAGGCAGCGCCAGCGCCTTGACTGTATCGATCCGCAAGACGCGCGCATGCGGGTGCGGGCTGCGCTTGATCCGGCCGTGCAGCATGCCGGCCATTTTCATGTCGGCGCCGAAATTGGCTCGGCCGGTCACCTTGTCGACGCCGTCGGGGCGAATAGGGCGCGTGCCGACGATTTTCAGCTCAAGTTTCTCTGAGGTCGATGCCATGGCCGACTTGCTCTCTCGTTATTTTCATCTGGATATAACGAGCATGCATCAACGTCGCCAACCATGCAACGCCTGCCATCGGCTTCAGTCAAAAGGAACGGCTGCTATCACGCGCGCGACCTGACGCCCTTCCAGCGGAACAACAGCGCCGACCCGCCCCAGGCCAGCGCGAAAATTGCAATCACTGCAAAGCCGAAGCTGCTGAGGTTGTCGTTGAGACTCGCCACGACCGACCAGAAGCTGCCGCCCAGGTCGAGCCTGTCGGCGACGAGG